>Ga0233375_1000087_pt1 | contig 58828 bp, 50 predicted proteins | sample ElkDunMinimDraft_10_FD_191539 | JGI IMG/M metagenome (GOLD analysis project Ga0233375, IMG submission 191539) | Fecal eukaryotic communites from dung pellets of Tule Elk in California, USA - Elk Dung E16 | ecosystem: Host-associated > Mammals > Digestive system > Large intestine > Fecal | place...
ACTCGTACAAGTCCACGGCCTGGCGACGGAACTCCTCGGAGTAGTTCTTCCTGGCCATAGTTCCTGATCATCTCGCTTCCCCAGCAGATGCTGGAATCAGCGTGTCCAAGAACCAGGGTCAGGCCCCGAACTGGCCGAGCCGCCTTCCCAGCACGGGAAGGCGGCTTCGCGCGTCCAGGAAGGCCCGGGTCCCGGTAAGACCTACGTTGCGTCCGGTTCAAGGTCGAACATGGCATCCGTGTCCTCGCCCTCCGCGGCGAGCGCCTCTCGGACCAGCTCGAATGCCAGTCCGGGTGCGTATCCCTTCCGCGCGAGCGAGCCGACGGCACGCCGCACCCGAACCTGCCGGTCGAGGCTGCGCGTCCGGGTGACGAGCTTTGTGGCGAGCCGGGCGCCCGCCGCTCGCTCGTCGTCCGGGTCGAGCTGCTCCAGGGCCTCGACGGCCGTGTCCTCGTCGATCCCCCGACGACGCAGCTCCGCCGCGATGCCGCGGCGTGCGAGCCCTCGCTCGCTGTGCCGGGTCCGGACGATGGTCTCGGCATAGGTCGCGTCGTCCACCAGCCCCACCTCGCCGAACCGATCGAGCACCTGCACCACGACGTCTTCCGGGTAACCCTTGCGGGCCAGGGACTGCTCGAGCTCCCGCCGGGACTTCTGCGCCGCCGTGAGGATCTTCAGGACGGTCTCGCGGGCCTTCTCGACGGCCTCGTCGCGGCTGATCTCGCCCGCCTCGAGACGTTCCGCGACGGTCTTGCGCGGTGCCCGGTCCGAGCTGTTGCCGCGTCCACGGCGACCGGTCCGGGCCCCTTCTCCAGAGGCCGGACGGCCCCGACGCTTCCCCACGCCGGGACCGTCCGCTGGATCACCGTACTGCACGTCAGAACGGTGCCTTCTCGGCGGCTGCCTCCGCCTTGGCGGCGGTCTTCGACGCCGCCGGCTTGGTGGCCCGCGAACGTGCCGCGGTCGTCTTCGTGGCCTTCGCCGTGGTGGTCGTCCGCGACGACGAGCTCGCCGCCGCGACCGTCCCCGCGGTCGGTCCGTCGTCGCCGGTCGAGGTGGCACCAGCAGCCGCGCCCTCGTCCGCCGGTGCGTCGACCTTCGGCCCCACGCCCAGCTTCTCCTTGACGCGCTTTTCGATGTCGTTGGCGAGGTCCGGGTTGTCGCGCAGGAAGGCCCGCGCGTTCTCCTTGCCCTGGCCGAGCTGGTCACCCTCATAGGTGAACCAGGAGCCGGACTTGCGAACGAAGCCGTGCTCCACGCCCATGTCGATGAGCCCGCCCTCACGAGAGATGCCGTGCCCGTACAGGATGTCGAACTCCGCCTGCTTGAACGGCGGCGCCATCTTGTTCTTGACGACCTTGACGCGGGTGCGGTTACCGACCGCGTCCGTGCCCTCCTTGAGGGTCTCGATGCGCCGGATGTCGAGGCGGACCGACGCGTAGAACTTCAGCGCCTTTCCACCGGTGGTGGTCTCGGGAGAGCCGAAGAACACGCCGATCTTCTCGCGCAGCTGGTTGATGAAGATCGCGGTGGTGCCCGAAGCACTGAGCGCACCGGTGATCTTGCGCAGGGCCTGCGACATCAGGCGGGCCTGGAGACCCACGTGGCTGTCACCCATCTCGCCCTCGATCTCGGCCTTGGGCGTCAGCGCCGCGACGGAGTCGATGACGATGATGTCGAGCGCGCCCGAGCGGATCAGCATGTCCGTGATCTCCAGCGCCTGCTCACCGGTGTCCGGCTGCGAGACCAGGAGCGCGTCGGTGTCGACGCCGAGCTTCTTGGCGTACTCGGGGTCCAGGGCGTGCTCGGCGTCGATGAACGCCGCGATGCCGCCCAGGCGCTGGGCATTGGCCACCGCGTGCAGCGCGATGGTCGTCTTGCCGGAGGACTCGGGACCGTAGACCTCGACGACACGGCCGCGGGGCAGGCCACCGATGCCGAGTGCCACGTCGAGGGCGATCGAGCCGGTGGGGACCACCTCGATGGGTGCGCGGGTCTCGTCGCCGAGGCGCATGACCGAGCCCTTGCCGAAGCTGCGGTCGATCTGTGCGAGGGCGGCCTCGAGGGCCTTGTCGCGGTCTGCTGGTGCGGGCATGTGCAACACCTTCGGTCTCAGGGCGCTCTGTGCGCCGACATGGATGGCTCTGTACGTCGTTGCCGACCGTACGCGGAGCCACTGACACGGACGCCTTCTCCGGCCGCCGCCTGTTGACGACGTTCCGAAATCCGTGCCTGTGGTCAAAGTCTAACCGAACGCGTGTTCGAGGCAAGGCAGGACACACCGGTGTGTCGCCGGACATCTCGCCGGGTGGCCGAGGCGGCAGCGCGGCCGAGCCGGTCAGCGCCGCGGCGGCGGAGCCTGCCGGTACTTGTCGTTGCCCCACCGCTCGGCGTCGGGCACGTCGAGCGCGTCACACAGCGCGTGCCACACGTCGCGCGGCTCCTCGCCCTCCTCGAGGGCGTCCGCGGGGGTCCGCCCGTCCAGCGTGGGCAGCACCTGCTCGCGGGCCAGGGCCCGCCCGTAGGCCGGACCGAAGACCTCGTCGACCAGCTGCCAGAATTCCCGTTCGCGCACCCGTCAACCCTACGTCGCCCCAGGCCCGCCCCGGGAGCCGGGCCGATGTCAGTGGTCGAGGACAGAATGGGTCCATGCCCGAGCCCGTCGACCCCCTCTCCCGGTTCGAACCCGCGACCCGCACGTGGTTCACCGGGGCCTTCGCGCAGCCCACGGCCGCCCAGGCCGGCGCGTGGGACGCCGTCGCCCGGGACCAGCACGCGCTGGTGGTCGCACCGACCGGGTCAGGCAAGACGCTCGCCGCATTCCTCTGGTCGATCGACCGGATCATGTCCGCTCCCCCGCCCGAGGACCGCACGCGGCGCTGCCGTGTGCTCTACATCTCACCGCTCAAAGCCCTCGCGGCCGACGTGCAGCGCAACCTGCGCTCCCCGCTCACGGGCATCCGGCAGGCCGCCGCCCGCGACGGGATCACGGTCCCGGACGTCACGGTCGGCATGCGCACGGGTGACACGCCCGCGAACGAGCGCCGCGCGTTCGCCACCCGGCCGCCGGACATCCTCGTCACCACGCCGGAGTCGCTGTTCCTCATCCTCACCTCATCCGCCCGGGCCGGGCTGGCGGGCGTCGAGACCGTGGTGCTCGACGAGATCCACGCGGTGGCCGGTACCAAGCGCGGCGCACATCTCGCCCTCAGCCTGGAGCGGCTGGACGCCCTGCTCGACCGGCCGGCGCAACGCATCGGCCTGTCCGCCACGGTGCGGCCGCTCGACGCCGTGTCCCGGTTCCTGGGCGGCGGCCGGGACGACGGCTCGGCGCGCGAGGTCGTGGTCGTGCAGCCGCCGTCGCACAAGGAGTGGGCCATCGACGTCGTCGTGCCCGTCCCGGACCTCGCGGACCTCGACAGCGCTCCCGCCACCGGGCCCACCGACGCCCGAGGGAACGGCGCGCCCGGCGACGACGAGATCGACCTCTCGGGCGAGGCCACCCGCCCGCTGCGCCGTGCCTCCGTCTGGCCGCACGTCGAGGAGCGGGTGGTCGACCTCGTGGCGGACCACACGTCCACGATCGTCTTCACCAACAACCGGCGTGGCGCCGAACGGCTGACCGCCCGTATGAACGAGGTCTGGGCGCAGCGCCAGGGGCTCGACGTCGCGGACCCGGCCAGTACCTGGGCCGCCCTGGTTCCGGGCCAGTCGGGTACCTCCGCCGGCCTCCCGCGGCCCACGTCCGAGCGGGACGGCCTGCCCGAGGCCGTGCAGGCTCCGGGCGAAGCGATCCTGGCGCGAGCCCACCACGGCTCGATGAGCCGGGCGGAGCGCACCCGTACGGAGACGGAGCTCAAGGAGGGCCGGCTGCCCGCCGTGGTCGCCACCTCGTCGCTCGAGCTCGGCATCGACATGGGCGCGGTGGATCTCGTGGTGCAGGTCGGCGCGCCGCCGTCGGTCGCGAGCGGGCTGCAGCGCATCGGCCGAGCGGGCCACCAGGTGGGTGCGGTGTCCAAGGGCGTGGTGTTCCCGATGTTCCGGGGTGACCTCGTGCCCGCGACGGTCATCGCGCAGCGCATGCGCTCCGGCGAGATCGAGCACATGCACGTCCCTGCCAACCCGCTCGACGTCCTGGCCCAGCAGGTGGTGGCGGCCCTCGCCGTCGACGACTGGGACGAGGCCGAGCTGCTCGCCCTGGTCCGCCGGGCCGCGCCGTTCGCACACCTCGGCGACGCGACCTGGCGGGCGGTGCTCGACATGCTCGCGGGCCGCTACCCCAGCGAGGACTTCGCCGAGCTGCGCGCCCGCATCACCTGGGACCGCGCCACCGGCCTGCTGCGCGGCCGGCCCGGCGCCCTGCGGCTGGCCGCCACCAGCGGCGGCACCATCCCGGACAAGGGCGCCTACGGCGTGTTCCTGGCCACCGACGCCGCGCCAGGGGGCAGGCCGGACGACGTGCTCGCGGACAGCGTGGGCGGCGGCTCCGGCCGTGCCCGAGGCGGCAGGCGCGTCGGCGAGCTGGACGAGGAGATGGTCTACGAGTCGCGGGTCGGCGACACGTTCACGCTCGGGTCGAGCACGTGGCGCATCCAGGAGATCACCACCGACCGCGTGCTCGTCACCCCGGCCCCCGGTCTGCCGGGACGCCTGCCGTTCTGGAAGGGTGACGCACCGGGCCGGCCCGCCGAGCTGGGTCGCGCCGTGGGTGCGTTCGTCCGTGAGGCCGATGCCGCCCTGGCCGCTGACCCGGAGGCCGGGCGCAAGCACCTGCGCGAGTCCGGCCTCGACTCCTGGGCGGCCGACAACCTCGCCGCCTACCTCACGGAGCAGCGCCTGGGCACGGGGCGTGTACCGGACGACCGGACCATCGTGGTGGAACGGTTCCGTGACGAGCTCGGCGACTGGCGCGTGGTGATCCACTCACCGCTCGGCGCGCGGGTGCACGCACCCTGGGCGCTGGTGATCTCCGCCCGGCTCCGCGCCCGCTTCGGGCTCGACGTGGCGGCCATGCACTCGGACGACGGCATCGTGCTGCGACTGCCGGACTCCGGAGGCGGCTGGGACGACGACCGGTGGGACGTAGGCCTGTCGGCAGGCGGCTCTCTCGACGGCGTCTCCCTCGACGGCACCTCCCCGGAGGGCGAGGACGGCGGCCCCGACGGGCAGCAGCACGCCCCGGGACGCATCACGCTCGAGGACCTGCTCCTGGAGCCGGACGAGGTGCTCGGCGCGGTCCGCGACGAGCTGGGCTCGTCCGTCATGTTCTCGGCGCGGTTCCGCGAGGCCGCGGCGAGGGCCTTGCTCCTGCCTCGGCGCCGTCCGGACAAGCGACAGCCGCTGTGGCAGCAGCGCCAGCGGTCCGCCCAGCTGCTGGAGGTCGCCAGCCAGTTCCCCGACTTCCCCATCGTGCTGGAGGCCGCCCGCGAGTGCCTGCAGGACGACTTCGACGTGGCCGCGCTGGCCGACCTCATGCGCGAGATCGGCACCGGAGGTGTCCGCGTCGTTGAGGTCACGACGCCCACACCGTCACCCTTCGCGCAGTCGCTCCTGTTCGGCTACACGGCCCAGTTCCTGTACGACGGCGACGCGCCCCTGGCCGAGCGTCGCGCGGCCGCCCTGTCGCTCGACCCGGAGCTGCTCGCCGAGCTGCTCGGCGAGCGGGGCACCGCCGACCTGGCCGACCTCCTGGACCCGGGCGCCGTCGAGCGCACGGAGGCCGAGCTCGCCGGGCTCGCACCGGACCGCCAGGCCCGCGACGCGGAAGGACTGTGGGACCTGCTGCGGCGCACGGGGCCGCACCCGCTCGACGCCCTGCAGGCGCGCACCCGAGAGGATTCCCGGCACGCCGTCGAGCACTGGCTCGGCGAGCTGGAGACAGCTCGCCGTGTCATCCGGGTCCGGTTCGCCGGCGTGGAGCAGTGGGCGGTCGCCGAGGACTCCGGCCGGCTGCGGGACGCCCTGGGCGTGGCTCTCCCGGTCGGCATCCCGGAGACGTTCACCGAACCGGTGCCGGATCCTCTGGGCGACCTGCTGCGTCGGCACGCCCGGACGCACGGGCCGTTCGGCGCGCAGTCGGTGGCGCAGCGGTTCGGCCTGGGCATCGCGATCGTCACCCACGGCCTGACACGGCTCGAGGGGACCGGCGTGCTCGTGCGCGGGAGCCTGCGTCCGGGCTCCCTGGGCGGGACCGGCGACGAGTGGTGCGACCCCGGGGTGCTGCGTCTGCTCCGGAGGCGTTCGCTGGCGGTGCTGCGGGCGGAGGTGGAGCCCGTGGAGCAGGAGGCCCTCGGAGCCTTCCTGCCTCGCTGGCAGAACGTCTCGACGGGCGTGCTGCAGGGCCTGGACGGGCTCGTCCAGGCCATCGAGCAGCTCGCGGGTGCCGCGGTGCCGGCCTCGGCACTGGAGACCCTGGTGCTCCCCTCACGGGTGGTCGGCTACTCCCCCGCACTCCTCGACGAGCTGACGGTCACGGGCGAGGTGCTGTGGTCCGGGCACTCCCGGCTGCCCGGGTCGGGCGGTGGGGACGGGCTGGTCTCGCTCCACCTGGCGGACGGCGCACCGCTCACCCTGCCCCCGCTGGAACCGGTCGAGGAGGAGGGCCCGGTCGACTCCGAGCTGCACCGTGCGGTGCTGGACCTCCTGACCGGCTCCGGAGGCTTCTTCCTGCCCCGGGTCGCCGAGCTCACGGGCGCCGAGCCGCAGGCCGTGCTGGAGGCGCTGTGGGACCTCGTCTGGGCCGGTCAGGTCACCAACGACGGGCTCGGGGCGCTCCGCGAGCGCGTCAGCGGGACCGGCGCGCACCGGGCGCCTCGCACAGCTGCCCGCGCCCGGCCGGTGCGGAGGTCCCGGTTCGCCCTCTCACCGGGGCGCCCGGCGCCGACGTTCCGGGCGAGCGCCTCGCTGCCGGGCGGCGGCGGCCGCTGGGCGGCACTCCCGATGCGCGAGTCCGACCCGACCGTGCGTGCGCACGCCCTGACCCAGGTGCTTCTCGAACGGCACGGCGTGCTCACCCGGCCCGGCGCGGCAGCCGAGGGAGTCGGTTCCGGCTACCGCGACGTCTACCGCGTGCTGTCCGGTCTGGAGGAGCGCGGTGCGGTGCGCCGCGGGTACTTCGTGGAGCACCTGGGCGGTTCGCAGTTCGCGCTGCCCGGTGCCGTGGACCGGCTGCGGGTCGACGCACAGGACCGCTCGCGGGTCGTCGAGGCGGAGCTGGAGGCCGCGGAGCGGACGGCGGCCAGCGCGGCCGGCACGGGTGCGAGCAGCACCAGCGGCGTGGTGGTGCTCGCCGCGATGGACCCCGCCAACCCCTACGGAGCGGCCCTCGCCTGGCCGGCAGGTGTCTCCGGTCCGGCACCGGACGCGACGTCGGGCAGCGACTCGGCGCAGAACGGGAGCCCCGCGGGCGACGGCCTGAGCCGGCCCACCACGGCCCATCGGCCCGGCCGTAAGGCCGGTGCCGTGGTGGTGCTCACCCACGGCGACCTCGCACTCTTCGTGGAGCGTGGTGGACGCACCGTGCTGTCGTTCACCCGGAACCCGGCGCGGCTGGCGGTCGCCGCTGCCGCTCTGGCGCGTACCGTCCGCGAGGGGCGGCTCGGGCGGCTGGTGGTCCAGCGCGTCGACGGGGTGCCCGCCCTGGAGGCCGCACGTCATCAGCCGGCGGCCCGCGCGCTCGTCGAGGAGGGCTTCGCGATCACCCCACGAGGTCTGCGGATCTCGGTCCGCTGAGCACCAGTCCGGGCTCGTCGTCCGGGGTGGGGACGGGCGGGAGGACGTCGTCGTCCGGCGCGAGCGGGCTCTCCCGGTCGATCGTGGCCGCCAGCAGGAACAGGTAGCCGATCATGATGACGAAGCCGATCCGCTCGATCAGGCCGAAGGCCATGATCCCCGAGTCGGCGAAGAAGAACAGGGAGAGGTGCACCACCAGGAACGCCACGACCACCACCCCGAGGGCGGACGCGGCGGTCCGCAGACCCCGCGGCAGCGAGGACCGGGGCTGCTGGATCGACCGCTCCAGGCTCAGCCCCACCAGCGGGAGAACGCAGAACGCCCCGGCCGCGCTCACGCGATGGATCGTCGCGGACAGCGTCGCCGCGGTGCCGGGCGGGTCCGTGGGGAACGCGCCGACGAGCACCATCGCGATGGCGAACATGATCATCGCGAAGGCAGGCACCGGGCCCACCGCAAGGCCGGCGCGGTACATGCGAAACGTGAGGATCAGACCGAGCACGGCCAGCGTCACACCACCGGCGAGGATCATCTCACCACCGCCGGGCACGAACGCGTACCAGCTGATCGGGTCGAGCACCGGGTCCACGGCGGACGCTCCGACCACGTGGGCGGCCACCATGGGCAGCAGGGCGGTCCCACTGAACCAGCTCACCGTCCGCGTGCTGCGGGCGTCTCCGGAAGCGGCGGGTAGATCGGCAAGTCTCCCCAGGTCAGCGGCAATCGCGGTCATGAGAGAAGCATTGTGGACCGAGCGGCCGGAAACCATCGGGTTTTCCCCCTGATCATCACTGGGGGCAACCCCTGACTCCGTGACCGGCCGGTTGGCCGGGGCCCTCACCCGGCCCAGGTCAGGCGGGTGATATGCCGGATCTATAGCCTACCGCGACGAGGGTGCCCATTACGCTAGGCCACGACGAGGGGAGCCTGAGTGCCTGAGGGCGACGTACTGCGTCTCACCGCCGCGCGCCTCACGGCCGCGCTGCGCGGTCTTCCGCTCGTCCGGGCCGAGCTGCGGTGGCCCAGCGTCGGTGCGGCCAAGCTGACCGGTGCCACCGCGCTGGGGACGAGCGCCTACGGCAAGCACCTCCTCACCCGGCTCGACGACGGCCGCACCCTGCACACCCACCTGCGCATGGACGGGTACTGGCGCATCCACCGCACGGGCTCGCGCGAGGCCTCGGCCCGCAACCCCGCCATCCGGGCGGTCCTGGCAACGGACGCCTGGACGGCCACCGGGTGGCACCTCGGGATGCTCGACCTCCTGCGCACCCGTGACGAGCAGCGCATCCTGAGCGGGCTGGGCCCGGACATCCTCGGTGACGACTTCCCGGGCACGGGCCTCCCGGAGAGCGCCGCGCGGCTCGTGCGCGAGCCGGAACGCCCGCTGTGCGACGCGCTGCTGGACCAGCGCACGGTGGCGGGCCTCGGCACGATCTGGATGGCGGAGTCGCTCTTCGCGAGGCGCCTGTGGCCCTGGACTCCCGCCAAGGAGCTGTCCCCGCACGAGCGCGACGACCTGCTCCGCACGGCGCGCCGGCTCATGGAGCGCAGCGTCGCCGTGGGGCGTGCCCGAGGGCTCGGTGCCGTCGAGCTGCACGTGCACGGCCGGACCGGCCGGCCGTGCCACCGGTGCGGCACCCCGATCAGCGTCGGCACGGCGAACGAGAAGCCGTACGAGCGTCCCGTGTACTGGTGCCCCACCTGCCAGGCCCCCGGCCCGGGCTGACCCGACCGATCCTGGCCGGCCCCTGGGGCGCGGGCATACCCGGACACACGACAAGGGTGGGGCGGAACCGATGTCTCGGTTCCGCCCCACCCTGTGCGGTACTTCCGCGGCGCTTCCGGGGAGCTGGTCAGCCCACCGGTGCGAAGTCAGACGGCGCGACCTCCCGCCGCGCTGCGGTCCGGTCGCCTCCCCTGGCCAACAGCCCTGCGACGAAGTCCGCCGGGATCGTGTCGGGGATCTGGAAGCCTTCGGCCACCGCCACCCGGTCACTCACCTCACGCAGCACCAAGGACAGCGGCACGTCGAGCGCCTCGCAGATGGAACCGAGAAGCTCGGACGACGCCTCCTTCTGTCCTCGCTCCACCTCGCTGAGGTAACCGAGCGACACGCGTGCCGCCGACGAAACCTCGCGCAGGGTGCGCCCCTGACGCTGCCGCGTGTCACGCAGCACGTCTCCGATTTCTCGCCGTAGTACGACCATCTCGCGCCCCCTCTCAGTGCCTGTCCCTGAACCTGCGCCCTGCCCTGGCCGGGCCGGACGTGTCGTGCGTCCTCCGCGGACGGGGTTCGACCTACCGTACCCCGCACTCGTAGGGTTCTTGCGCCGGCTCCGGGTGGTCGGCCTGTTCGTGATCACACCTGCACCAACGCTGTGGTCATGAGCCTTGTTCCCGAAGGACCTCCGCGTCAAGCCCTGTGCAAGATTAAGCCAAGAAACTTCACTTGTCTGTAACTTCAGCGCCCTCAGTCGTGGATGTGTCGCGATTTTCACCCGGCGCGTCACCGACGACGGCCAGCGCCAGCGCCAGCACACCCCGCACCGCGCCGTCGATCACCTGCGCCCGGTCGCCGGCCAGGTCCAGCCGGTGCACCTCGGACGCGACGGGTGTGCTCACCGCGACGAACACCGTACCCGGCTCGTTCCCGTCCTGTGGGTCGGGGCCCGCCGCGCCGGTCGTCGCCAGGCCGACGTCGGCTCCGGTGGCCGAGCGCACGCCCGCGGCCATCTGCGCAGCGACCGCCTCGTCGACGGCACCGCGCTCGACGAGCAGGTCGGCGTCGACACCGAGCAGCCGTGCCTTCAGGTCGGTGGCGTAGGCCACCACGCCGCCACGCAGCACCCGCGACGCATGCGGCACCGAGACGAGCGTCGCCGTGACCAGGCCACCGGTGAGCGACTCCGCCACGCCGATGGTCCACCCGCGGGCGGCTGCCTCGGCGAGCAGGCGGGGCGCCGTCATACGTGCGAAGCCCTGGCGCGCGCGTCCCGGCGGATCTTCCAGCCCTGGTAGACGTACTCGAGGCCCGTCACCACGGTCACCACGAACGCCGCCATCAGCACCACCCAGGCGAGCACGGTGAACCACTCGAACCCGTCACGCGGCAGCAGGAACATCGAGATCGCCACGGACTGCAGGACCGTCTTGAGCTTTCCGCCGCGCGACGCCGGCATCACCTCGTACTTGAGCATGCCCATGCGCATGAACGTGATGCCGAGCTCACGCACCAGGATGATCACGGGGATCCACCACGGCACCTCGCCCAGCGGGATCCACAGCAGAATCAGGGCAGCTCCCACGAGCAGCTTGTCCGCGATCGGGTCGAGCAGCTTGCCCAGGTCCGTGATCAGCCCGCGCGAGCGGGCGAGGTAGCCGTCCACCTTGTCGGATGCCGCCGCCACCACGAAGATCGCCGTGGCCACGAGCCGCCAGGTGGTGTCGTCCCCGCCCTCGACGAGAAGCGCCCAGGCGAAGAAAGGGACCATGGCGATGCGAACCATCGTGACGAGATTCGCAACATTCCACGGCGACGGAGCGTCGTTGACCATGGCTCAAGCCTAACGGCGCCATGAGGCACCCCGTACCGCTCGCCGGGTCGCTCCCCCGCGCCGCGCACGGCGGCCTGCCCTAGCATCCGGACGGTGAACACCGTCCGCGCCCCGCGGTTCCTCGCTCTCGCAGCGCTGTGCTCCGTCCTCGCCGTCACCGCCTGCTCCCTGGTCGAGGGGCCGGTCGCGGCGCCGTCCGCCGGAGCGGCCCCCAGCGCCTCCCCCACGGAGGCGCCAGAACCCTCACCGACGCCGACGCCACCCCCGCCGAAGGACGCCGAGCTCACCCTGCTCGCCGCGGGCGACGTGCTGACCCACGACCCGGTCAACCAGTCCGCGACCGGGCCGGACGGCTTCGACTACTCGCCGTTGCTCTCCGGCATCGATCCCTGGGTGGCCGGCGCGGACCTGGCGCTGTGCCACCTGGAGGTGCCGGTGGCGCCGCCCGGCGTGGCGCCGTCGGGCTACCCGGTGTTCCGCGCGCCCGAGGAGATCGTCCGCGACCTGGGCGAGCAGGGCTGGGACGGCTGCTCGACGGCGTCCAACCACGCGGCTGACGCGGGGTACGACGGGCTCGCGGCGACCCTGGACGCCTTCGACCGGGCCGGCATGGGCCACGTCGGAACGGCGCGCGACGAGGCGGAGTCGAAGGGCGCACAGCTCTACGAGCTCCGCCGCGAGGGCCGGACCGTCACCATCGCCCATCTCTCGGCGACGTACGGGCTCAACGGTCTGGAGCCGCCGCGTGGCCCCTGGTCGGTCTCCATCATCGACCCTGAGCGGATCGTCCAGCAGGCCAGGGCCGTGCGTGCCAGGGGTGCGGACCTCGTGGTCGTGAGCCTGCACGACGGCGTCGAGTACGTCACCGAGCCCACCGAGCACCAGCGGGAGACCACCCGCGCGCTGGCCCGTTCCCGGCAGGTAGACCTCGTGATCGGCCACCACGCGCACGTGCCGCAGCCGGTCGAGCACCTGCGCGGCGGCCCGCAGGGCGACGGGATGTGGGTGGCCTACGGCCTCGGCAACCTGCTGTCCAACCAGGGGCCGGACTGCTGCGTGCTGGCATCCGCCGTCGGTCTGATGCTCGTGGCGGACATCGTCCAGCCGCCGGAGGGGCCCACGCGGGTCACCGGGGTGCGGTGGGCAGCGACCACCGTCGACCTCGCCGCGGGGCATCGTCTGCGCAGCACGCGCCAGGCGCTCGCGCGGCCCGACGGCGCTCGCCTCACCCCCGCCGAGCTCCAGGAGCGTCTGCGCATCGCGCAGGAGGCGGCCGGCGACGACGCGAAGGAGCAGGGCCGGCCGCCGCGCCCCACCGGCGGGCCGCCGCGCGTCGTCCGACACGACCGCTGACCCGTCCCACCTGTCAGACCCCTCCGCATGTGTCAGAAGCCCAGGTCACGCAAGTGACCTGGGCTTCTGACACATGTTGGAGGTTCTGACAGGTGGGGTCAGCGGACCACCTCGGCGTCGTCGTGGTAGTCCGTGGCGACCGGGGGCATGTGGCCGTCCGTGCCGTCGGCGTACTGGTCGGGTGACGCGGAGGAACTGCCCTCGGCATCGGCCGAGGCCGACTGGTCGAAGACGTCAGGCGACTCCTCGCCACGGATGAGCGCGAGCGCCGAGGGCAGGTCGTCGGCGGCCACGAGGACGTCGCGAGCCTTGGAGCCCTCGGACGGGCCGACGATCTCCCGCGACTCGAGGAGGTCCATGAGCCGCCCTGCCTTGGCGAAGCCCACGCGCAGCTTGCGCTGCAGCATGGAGGTGGAGCCGAACTGGGTGGTGACCACGAGCTCGGTGGCCTGCAGCAGCAGGTCCAGGTCATCGCCGATGTCCTCGTCGACCTGCTTCTTGGCGGCGGCGGGCGCGGCGACGTCCTCGCGGTAGATCGGCTTGAGCTGGCTCTTGACGTGCTCGACGACCTCGTGCACCTCGGACTCGGTGACCCAGGCGCCCTGGACGCGCATCGGCTTCGCGGCGCCCATGGGCAGGAACAGGGCGTCACCCTGGCCGATGAGCTTCTCGGCTCCGGGCTGGTCCAGGACCACCCGGGAGTCGGCGAGGGAGGACGTCGCGAACGCCAGGCGGGACGGCACGTTCGCCTTGATGAGACCGGTGACCACGTCGACGGACGGGCGCTGCGTGGCGAGCACCAGGTGGATGCCGGCGGCGCGGGCGAGCTGCGTGATGCGCTGGATCGAGGCCTCGACGTCGCGCGGGGCGACCATCATGAGGTCGGCGAGCTCGTCGACCACCACGAGCAGGTAGGGGTACGGCGCGATCTTGCGCTCGGAACCCGGCAGCGGCTTGACCTTGCCCGCCCGGACCGCGGTGTTGAAGTCGTCGATGTGCTTGTAGCCGAACGTCGCGAGGTCGTCGTACCGCGCGTCCATCTCGCGCACCACCCAGTCGAGGGCCTCCGCGGCCTTCTTGGGGCTGGTGATGATGGGCGTGATCAGGTGCGGGATGCCCTCGTAGATCGTGAGCTCGACGCGCTTGGGGTCCACGAGGATGAGGCGCACCTGCTCGGGCGTGGACCGCATCAGGATGGACGTGATCATCGAGTTGATGAAGCTCGACTTGCCGGCGCCGGTGGCGCCCGCGACGAGGATGTGGGGCATCTTGGCGAGGTTGGCCACCACATAGCCGCCCTCGACGTCCTTGCCCACACCCATCACCATCGGGTGCTCGGTGCGGCGCGCGGCGCCCGACCGCAGCACGTCACCCAGCACGACCGTCTCGCGGTCCGTGTTCGGGATCTCGATGCCGATGGCGGACTTGCCGGGGATGGGCGAGAGGATGCGGACGTCGGCGCTCGCCACGGCGTACGCGATGTTGTTGGACAGTGACGTGATGCGTTCGACCTTGGTCTTGGCACCCACCTCGACCTCGTACCGGGTGACGGTGGGACCCCGGCTGAAGCCGGTGACCTTCGCGTCGACGCCGAACTGCTCGAACACTCCGGTGAGCGACTCGACGACCCGGTCGTTGGCCGCGGACCGCGCCTTGTGGGGCGGGCCCTGCACCAGCAGGTTCTCGTCGGGCAGCAGGTAGACGGTGTCGCCCTCCAGCATGGGCTGGACGCCGCGCGGCATCGGCTCGCCGCCCTGTGGCGGCTTCGGCCCGTCGGGAGTGGCCTTGGCCGGCTCGCCGTCGGGCCCCAGGATGCCGGGACCGATGGCGGGGGCGCCGGTGGCCTTGCCCGCTGTCTGGCTGGTCGGGATGCGCTGCGTGGTGAGCCTGCCGGCCTTCGCGGCGCGCTCGGCGGCCTCGACCTCGGCGGCCTTCTCGAACGCCTCGTCACCGACGAAACCGGCCAGGCGCTCCTTCTCGGCGGCGATCTCCTCCTTGGTACGCCGCTTGCGGCGCTTCGGCGGCGCGGTCGTGCCGTCGTGCCGCGAGACGCCCTCGGCCAGGGGCAGGCCGTCCGCGTCGGTCCCGTCGGCCGCACGGTGGTTCCCGGTGAGCCGGTCGTACAGCCCACGCAGGCGCGCCGGGATCCGGTGCACGGGCGTGGCCGTGACGATGAGGACGCCGAAGAACCCGGCCAGGATGTAGAGCGGGATCGCGAACCACTGCGTCAGGCCGGTGACCACGGGGGTCGCGAAGAGGAACCCGATGACACCGCCCGCGTCCTGCACCTCGGCGAAACCGTCGGCCGGGGACGGCAGACCCGCGCTGATGTGCACGAGGGAACACGTGGCGACCACGAGGAAACTGAGCCCGATGGCCACGCGGCCGTTCTGCTGGACGCGTTCGGGATGGCGCATGACGCGGAATGCGAGCCACACCAGGAGCACGGGCAGGGCGACGCCCGCCAGGCCGAACGTGCCGGCGACGACCGCGTGCACGCCGTCGCCGAACGCGCCGTCGATACCCCACCACTCGCGTGCGGCGACGATCACCGCGACCGCGAGCAGAGCGAAGCCGACGCCGTCGCGCCGGTGGTCCGGTTCCAGTTCCAGCCCTCCCTGCCGTTGGGTGCCCGCGTCCCCGTCGGACCCGTCCTGCACGGTCCGCGGCCCGGCGGCGCGGGTGGCACCGCCGACGGCGTGCGCCATGCCCATCCACAGACCTTGGATCGCACGCACCGGCCACGGTGGCCGAGCTGGTGCCGACGCAGCCTTGCTCGCCGGGCGGGCAGCCCCCCGGCGCTGTGTCGATCGCTTCGACGCTGCAGCCTTGGGCCTGGCGCTCTTCGAGCCCCGCCCGGATCCCTTCCCGGAGCTTCGCCGGGCCGACGTACGGGTCGCCATGATGTCGCCACCGTAACCGCGGACGGCGGCCCGGCCCAGGACCCCTCGCGGTGTGTCCCGGACCGGACCGCCGCCCGGTTTGCGAAGAACGCGGCCCCGACCGCCCGAGGACGGGCGGGCGCCGGTCAGCCGAGCAGCAGCCCGACAGCCAGCGTCACGACGCTCACGGCCAGGACCGCCCCGCCGATCGGGAACAGCACGGCAGCGCGGTTGGGGGTGGTCCGCCCCTTCCCCATCGCAGAGAAGAAGAAGCCCGAGGGCAGCAGGATCGCCGCCACCAGCACGCCGGTGCCGGCGAGCCAGCGCGCGAAGCCGGTGAGGTCCGTCGCCTCCGCGAGCAGCAGGCAGAGCAGGCCCAGGATCACCAGGACGCCCGCGTGGGCGTGGCCGGCACGGAAGAAGCTCTTCTGCAGGTCGGTCGCGGGGACCTTGCCGCCCACGACCTTGAGCAGGAAGTACCCGCCCGACTCGATACCTACGACGGTCAGCAGCACGATGCCCGCGGTGACGCGGGCCGGGTCGGTGAGCTCGAGCACAAGGTCTCCTGGGGTCCGAGGGGGCGACGGACTGGGGGTCCGTCGTTTCGTAACACTGTTATCAAACAACGTTCGTAAACTCGCGTCAAGCGTTTAGACTCGCAGCATGGCCCGCCCTCGCTTGCACGACGACGCCCTGCGCACCCGGCTCCTGGAGGTCACCTCACGGGTGATCTCCGCGGACGGCGAGGCGGCCGTCACCGTGCGGAAGGTCGCCGCCGAGGCCGGGACCAGCGCGTCGGCGGTCTACGCGCTGTTCGGCTCGCGCGAAGCCCTGGTCGAGGAGGTCGGCGACGAGGGCTTCCGACGGTTCGCGGAGCGCCTCGCCGCCGTCGGGCACAGTGACGACCCCGCGGCCGACCTGCGGGCGCTGGGCGGCGCGTACCGAAGGTTCGCCCTGGCGGACCCGCACTTCTACCGCGTCATGTTCGACCACGGGGTCTCGCCCAGGGGCGGCGGGACGGCGTCCGCGCTCGACGACCCCACCTTCCGTGTGCTGCACGACGCCGTCGCGCGACTGCTCGGCGGCGCTCCCCCGGCGCGCGTGCTCAGTGCGGCCGTAGGGCTCTGGGGACTGGTGCACGGGCTCGTGTCGCTCGAGCTGGCGGGTCTGCTGCCCGGTGACGAGCACACCCGGACGGAGTCGTTCGAGCAGGCCACCGGCGTGGTCGGGGTGGCGCTGCTCGGCCGTTGACCCGCGCGGAGCGCCGAGGTCAGGCCTCGGCAGTGAGGCAGGGTCGGAGCTGAAGCCGACCAGCGTGCCCGCCTCGGTCGCTCACGTGAGTCCCGCGGCCTCCTCCTGGGCCCTGGTGACCTCACGGACGATCCGGATCCACTGCACGAGCGCGACGGTGAGCGCGAGCACCGCGACCAACCGGAGGACGACCTCCAGCTCCTGCGACGAGGAGGCGGCGAGGCGCAGACCTGCCAGCAGCCAGAAGGTCCACCACAGGCCCAGCGACACGCGGCGCGGGCCGCCACGCACCACCGCACCGCGGATGTCGCGGACCACCTGGTAGGGGATCCAGAAGAACGCGACCGGGACGCACCAGCCGAGCCAGGTCCAGGCCGGGCCGCGTGCGAACCGCGCGGTGGGGTTCGCCGCCACGGCGAACTTCCGACAAGCCCGCAGCCAGGCGCAGGTGACGAGGTAGGCGGCCAGCGCGAAGAGGGCGGTCACGGTGTCCCGGTTGGGGTCGAACCGCGCCAGTCCGATGCCGGGGCCCGGCTCGCCGTGGTCGCCGACGACGAGGAGGATCGCCAGCTCGGCCAGCTCGACGAAGAGCAGGCAGCACGCGGCGACGACGGCCCCGACGGCGAGCCCCTCCGGAGGCTCCGGCAGCGGCTTGCGGGGCACGTTGCGGCGCGTGGGTGGGTACGCCTCGTCGACCGGCACCGGGTGCTGCCCGACGACGGCGTCGTACGGGACGGGCTGCGGCCCGGTGTTCCGGTCCGCGTGCCGGGGGTACTGCTGCGCGGGGTGGTACCGCGGGTCGGGGTACTGCTGCTCCGGGTACGGCTGCTCCGGGTAGGGCGTGTGGGGGTGGGCACGGCTCCCCGTGGGCTCGGGCTGGTGCTGTGCGCCCTGCCTCGGGTCAGGACCTCCCCAGGGAGTGCCGTTCGGGGGTGTGCTACGCGGATCGGACATCGATGGCCTCCGGTGTGTTCCCGCCACCGTACTCAAACCGCTATGTCCGGTACCCACCTTTTGCGGGTGAACCCGTGACGCACCGGAAGTTCGCCCGTCCCGGCCGTACTTTCGTGGGGCCTGTCAGTGGGCGCCACTAGCATTTCGCGCACCATGACGACGCACGAGATCTCTGCGGAAGCACCGCACACGTTCCAGGTCGACCTCCGCGGGTTGGTCGACCTGTTGTCCCAGCACCTGTACGCCAGCCCGCGCGTGTATGTCCGTGAGCTGCTCCAGAACGGTGTCGACGCCATCACGGCGCGGCGCGCGCTCGACGCCGACGCGCCCACCACCGTACGCATGACCGCCACCGGTTCGGAGCTCCGGGTCACGGACTCCGGGGTCGGCCTCACCGAGCACGAGGTGCACCAGCTCCTGGCGACGATCGGCCGCAGCTCCAAGCGCGACGGGCTCCAGGAGGCACGCAAGGAGTTCCTGGGCCAGTTCGGCATCGGACTGCTGGCCTGTTTCGTGGTGGCCGAGACCATCCGGGTGGTGAGCCGCTCGGCGCGCACGCCCGACGCGCCGCCTGTCGAGTGGGTCGCCCGCGGCGACGGCTCGTACACGGTCCGCACCCTCGACCCGTCCGAGCACCCCGAGCCGGGTACGACGGTGCACCTGGCGGCCCGTCACGGCAGCGAGCAGTGGTTCGAGCCGTCGACGGTGGCCGAGCTCGCAGCCGACTTCGGGGCACTCCTGCCCTACGACGTCCAGGTGGGCGACACACGGGTCACGGGCCGGCGCCCACCATGGGAGGCGGAGCACGGCAGTCCGACGGCGCGCGCCGCCGCCCTGTCCGCGTACTGCCAGGACACCTTCGGCTTCGCCCCGCTCGACTCGGTCGAGCTCGACCTACCGCTGGTCGGTATCCGCGGCGTCGCCTACGTGCTGCCGGGCGTCGTCAGCCCGGCACAGCGCGGCGGCCACCGCGTCCATCTCAAGGGGATGCTGCTCACCGAGCGTGCGGACACCCTGCTGCCCGACTGGGCATTCTTCGTGCGGTGCGTGCTGGACACCGACTCGCTGCGACCCACGGCCAGCCGCGAGCAGCTCTACGAGGACGAGACGCTCGCCGCCGTCCGCGACGCGCTCGGCGACCGTGTCCGGACCTGGCTGGCACAGCTCGCGACCACCTCGCCCGAGCGCCTGCGGCGCTTCCTCGCCGTGCACCATCTCGGCGTCAAGGCGCTGGCGCTGCACGACGACGAGGTACTGCGCACCATGCTGCCGTGGCTGCCGTTCGAGACGTCGGAGGGCGAGCTCACGCTCGACGACGTCGCCCGCCGGCACCGGACGGTGCACTTCACACGCACGGTCGACGAGTTCCGGCAGGTCTCGGCCATCGCGGCGGCGCAAGGCATGGCCGTCGTCAACGGTGGCTACACCTATGACGCCGCGCTCGTCGAGGCGCTCCCGGCCGTGCGACCCGACGTGGCCGTGGAAGAGCTCGACGCATCGGTGGTCACGGCACACCTGGACCACCTCGACCCGGCGGCCGAGCTGGCGCTCGCACCGTTGCTCGCCACCGCCCGGGCGCGGCTCGACCCGCTGGACTGCGACGTGGTGGTCCGGGCCTTCCAACCCGCGTCGCTGGCGGCCATCCACCTGGACGACCGGTCGGCACGGCACGAGCGCGCCCGGGCCGACGCCGAGAACGAGGCCGACGACCTCTGGGCCGGCATCCTCGGCTCCCTGCGGGACGAGGCGCCGCGCGCCCGGCTCATGCTGAACCACCTCAACCCACTGGTACGGCGCATCGCCGCGCTGCCTGACGCCGACCTGACCGGTGTGGCGGTCGAGGCCCTGTACGGCCAGTCGCTGCTCCAGGCCCGGCGGCCCCTGCGGCCCGCGGACCAGGCGCTCGTGAACCGCACGTTCGGCGAGCTGCTGGAGTGGGCGACGCCCGCGACGCCGGCCACCCGGGACGACCGGAGGAACGACCGATGACCGAGATCACCGACCTGGCGACCCTGCAGCAGGCGCTCTGGGAGAACCGTCAGCGACCGCACGGCACCGCGCAGGCGGCGGCCGCCGAGGTACTGCTCGACCAGGCGCTGCGGCTCGGCCCGCACGCCGAGATCAAGGCGCTCCTGCACCTCATCAACGCCTACGAGTTCAGCGCTGACCGGCACAAGATGTTCGTGCCGTTCGCGCGGGTCCTGCGTCTGTGGGACAAGGACCCGGGCGTCTTCGACGCATACGACACCCACTCGCTGTTCTGGATGTTCAAGTGGATGACCTCCGGCCTGATCGACCTGCCGCAGGTGCCGCTGGCCGCCATCGAGGACATCCTCGCGGACATGGACCGGCGGTATCGGATCGCCGGGCACTCCGAACGTGCGGTGCGCATGTCGGAGTTCCACGTGGCCGACCACGTGGGCGACGTGGAGCGGGCGCGTCGCGCGTTCGACGGCTGGCTCGCCGCCCCGCGCGGTGACATGGCGGACTGCCACGCCTGCGAGATCGCCGCGCAGGGCGGGTACTACGCCAGGTCGGGGGACGACACCCGAGCGGTGGAGCACTGGGACCCGGTCCTGACCGGAGAGCTGACCTGCGCGGAGGAGCCGCACCGCACGCTCGCGCGCTCGCTCCTCCCCCTGGTCCGGCTCGGCCGCCTCGACGAGGCCCGGGCCAACCACCTGCGCGGTTACCCCCTGGTCAAGGGCTCGGAGAGCATGCTCCCGTCGGTGGCCCGGCACATCGAGTTCTGCGCGCTCACCGGCAACGAGGCCCGCGGGCTCGAGCTGCTGGCCGACACACCCGCCTACTTCCGGGCCGAGGGCGACCCGGACTCCCACCTGTCCTTCTACACCGTGACCGCGCTGCTCATGGACCGGCTCGTCACGCTGGACCGTGCCGACCTGCCGGTCCCCGGCCCCGCGGGCCGCACGTGGACCGCCGGTGAGCTGGCGGAGCACACCCGCGCAGAGGCACTGGCCCTGGCTGCCCGGTTCGACGAGCGCAACGCCACCTCGGCGGTCACCGAGGCGGTTCGGGCCCGGCTCGACACAGAGCCGCTGCTGGGTCGGCTGACGCTCGGTGTCCGCGCGGTGCTGCCCGTGCCGGGAGACGGTGCCCCGGCGCCGGACGAGGCGCCGTTGCCGGAGAACGCCCCGATACCGGACGACGCCCCGGCCGCGACCGACGAGAACGACGACATGACCCGGCCCGCCGGGGCGCGGGCAGCGATGGAACGCTACGACCGTGCCGAGGCCGCCGAGGATCTGCCCGGGATGCGGGCCGCCGTGGCGGAGGCGATCGATCAGGCCGGCGACACCGCCGCGCCGGGGTGGCGGATGGTGGCACACCTGCGGCTCGCCGAGCTGCTGGCGGTCGGCGATGACACGGGCGGCGCCGTGCACCATGCGCTCGAGGGAGTGGCCTGGGCCGACCTGACCGGCCGGGAGCCCGCTGTCGCGGCCCGGGTACGGCTGGGCAGGTACCTGATGGCGGCGAACCGGCGGGACGAGGCGGCGCCGGTGCTCGAGCAGGCCCTGGCCGATCTCGATCCGTCCCCCGACGTGCACGGCGAGGGCATGCTGGTCCAGGTGCAGTGGTGGCTCGGCGAGTGCGCGATGGCCCGGCACGAACCGGCGGAGGCCGCCCGGCACTGGCTCACCGCGGCGCAGGTCGCACAGCACTGGCCCGAGCCGCACGACCACGCGATGCTCGCCACCCTCGCCGCCGAAGGGCTCGACCGGGCCGGGGAACGGCGGTCCGCGGAGCTGGCCTACGAGCGGGCGGCCGAGCTGTGGGCCCGGGTGGGCGACGCCCGCCGACAGCTCCGCGCCACCCGCGCACGTGCGTGGGCGGCCCGTGACCGCGATGCCACGGAGGCGGGCCGGATCATGACCGGAGCGACCCGGGTCTGCGAGGCAGCGCTCGCCGACGCGACCGATCCGGACGAGGCCGCGGAGCTACGGGCCGAGCTGCCCGAGACGCTCACCCAGCACGCCCGGGTCATCGCCGACGAGGACCCGGACACCGGCCGGTTTCACGGCCTGTACGAGGGCGCGCTGGAGGAGGCCTCGTCTCTCGCGGACCGCGCCGAGACCCTCCTGCGCGAGTCCGACGACGTCACGCACTGGTTCCGCGGTGCGCTTCTCGCCGCCGAGCTGGCGATCGAGACCGGCGAGACGTCCCGGGGGCTGGAGCTGGTCGCCGCAGTCGAGGAGCGGATAGGCCAGGGTGACGACGAGCTCAACGGCTTCCGGGACCACGCGAGCTGGGTACGCGACCAGGTCTCCGCGTGAGCAGCGCCGTCGCCCGACCGCCCGGCCGGTCGGGCGACGGCCCTCCGCTCGCGATACGCCACCGGAGGCGGTGCTTCGCTCAGCGGCGCGCGACGTCAGGGTGCGGTACCTCGCGGTAGAGCCAGAGCGAGGCGAGCAGCAGCCAGACGAAGCCGACCACGACCGCGAGCCACAGCCCACTCGTCCCCGCCGGACCCAGTGCGGCGCCGCCCAGGAACCCCACGAGGATCACGACTCCGGCGATCCGCGACCACCTGGCCCGTCGTCGCTCGCCGTGCCGGGAGAGCCACCCGCCGAGCAGCAGGGCTGCCACCGCACACGCGATGAACCCGATGCCGCCGAACGCGAGGTGCAGGATGCCGGAGATCCCGGGCGTCGTCGCGCCGTCCTGCCCGGGCGGGAACCCGGGCATCGGGTCGGGCGGGAAGACCGCGCCGGCCATCATCCCGACGCCGTAGATCCCCACGCCGATCCCGGGGCCGCGGGCACCGGCTCGGGCCATGCCGACGCCCGCGACCAGCACCATGAGGCCGCTCAGGGCCAGGTTGGTGACCTGTATCCATCCACCGTCGCCCAGCATGAGCACGCTCAGCGGGTGCCGCGAGAAGTCGAAGCCCTCGCGGGTGAGCGCCAGGACCAGTCCGACGACCAGGTAGAACGGCCCCGCCACGACACCCCAGCCGAGCATCGACCGCGTCACCGCGGCCGCCGTGTCGAACTCTGCCTGCTGCGCCATCTCGTCCTCCGTGGCCCGTCGCGTCGGCCTGGTGCCGGCGTCCTACGGGGTAGACGGCGTCGACCCGGCGAACTGAGCGGTGGTGAGAACCAGCCGGTCACGCCCGGCGCCGGTCATGCCATCCGCTCCTGCCGGGCCGCCGCGATGCGCTCCCCCTGGTAGCGCGTGACGTCCCGGACGACCCGGATCCAGAACACCAGGGCCGCGATCATCGCGACGGTCGTCAGGGCCTCGAGCCCCACCAGCACGTCGGCCGCGTTCCCGGCGGATCCCGGCGACGAGCCGATCGTCAGCCGCCCCACCATGTTCGACCCCATAAGAAAGACGAGCCACGCCGCCCACCATCCCCCGATCCCGGAGACGGGGCCAGGAGCGGTCGCACGACGGACGTCCCGTACCACCTGGTACGGGAACCACAGCGAGACGACCGGGACCCACCAGCCCAGCCAGCTCCACACCGGGCCACGTGCGTGGATGAACGTCGGGTTGGCCGCGACGGCTGTCGACCGGCTCCGGTACATCCACAGGCAGGTGACGACGTACGCCGCGACCTGCACCACGCCGGTGAGGGTGCTGACGCCGTCGTAGGCCGTGAACTCGGAGTCGAACGCCGAGCGGCCGGCCTCGTCCGCGTCGCGCAGCGCCTGCGCGGCCGCGGGCGCCAGGAGTGCCCCCACGGCCTGGAGCGCCGTCCATACGCACGCCAGCACGATCGCGGCACTGCCGAGACCGCCCGTGCCACGCAGCGGAGGAGCGCCGTACGGCTGGTACCCCTGGTACGGCATCGTCACCAGCGCCGGGTGCGCGGGCTCGCCGGGTGCGCCGGCGCCATCCGGCAACCGAGGCGCCGCAGGCATCGGCCCGCCGGGCGCGGACCCGGCAGGCGGGACGAACGGTTCATACGTCATGAAGTTGCCTTTCCGTACTTGTGGAGACACCCGAACGCTAGTCACGCGGGCGCAGCCCTCGTGACCGCCCAGCGGGTGAACTTGAGCGCGCAGGCGGGCCGTCGTCAGTACGAGTTCGCACCGGCCTGCTCGGCGAGGCGCTCCCGCTGCCAGGCGGTGATCTCCCGGACGATGCGGATCCAGAGCACCAGCGCGACGACCATGCCGACGCTCGAGACGACCTCGAGCGGCACCACGATGTTCGACGCGAGCTCGGACAGGCCCGGCGAGGTGCGCGACGAGGTCTTGTCCGCCGACTCGCCGACGAAGTAGCCGACGAGCCATGCTGCCCACCACCAGCCGATCCCGTTCACCGCCCGGGGAGAGGTCGCCCGGCGTACGTCGCGGACCACCTGGTACGGGAACCACAGGTTGACCAGCGGGACCGCCCAGCCGAGCCAGGCCCAGACCTTGCTCCGCTCGTGGACGAACGACGGGTTCGCACCCTGGGCGGTCACCCTGCTCTTGTACAACCACACGCCGGAGACGACCCAGGCGGCGAGCGCGACCGGTGCGACGAGGATGCCGACCAGGTCGTACGTGGTCAGCGCCGACTGGGACGGGCTGAGCCCGAGGGTCGCCGCCCGGGCGTACGCGGCGGCGGCCTGCGGGGCGAACATCGTCTGCGTCAGCTGCACGACGGTCCAGACGACGGCGAGGACGATGCCGGCGATCCCGAGTCCCGCGTGCACCTTCACAGGCGGCACGGTGTACAGCGGCTCACCGTACGTGTACCGCGGTCCGCCCGGCCCGGAGGGCTGCGGGGAGGGGGTGCGCACCGCGGGCGGGGTGAACGGCTCGTGCATCATCAGGGTGTCTCTCCGTGTTGTCTGGGGAACACCCGAACCTTAGTCGTCCGAAACAACCGTATATGCGCGATATCGGGTGATCTGTACCAGACCGGAGACAGCACTGCGCCCCGCCTCCGACGGAGACGGGGCGCAGTGGCGTCCGAGGAGCCCGGATCAGGCCTCGACGACCACCGGGACGATCATCGGCTTGCGGCGCAGCCGCGTCGCCACATAGCGCCCGACGGTGCGGCGCATGATCTGCTGCAGCTGGTGAGTGTCCGTGGCCCCGCCCGCGATCGCGTTCTCCAGCGCCGCGGTGACCTCCGGCATCACCCTGTCGAACACCGAGGCGTCCTCGGCCATACCCCGCGCGAGCACCTGCGGGGGTGCGAGTACCTTACCCGTCGCGGTGTCGATGACGGCGAAGACGGACACGAAGCCCTCCTCGCCGAGGATGACGCGGTCCTTGAGCTCGGCGTCCGTGATCTCACCGACGGAGGAGCCGTCGACGTACACGTAGCCGCAGGGCACGGCGCCGACCACGGAGGCCTTGCCGTCCACGAGGTCCACGACCACGCCGTCCTCGGCGAGCACCACGCGGTCGGCCGGGACGCCGGTCTTGACCGCGAGCGCCCCGTTGGCCACGAGGTGGCGCACCTCGCCGTGGACCGGCATGACGTTCTTGGGCTTGAGGATGTTGTAGCAGTACATGAGCTCGCCTGCCGAGGCGTGCCCGGAGACGTGCACCTTGGCATTGCCGCCGTGCACCACGCGCGCGCCGAGCCGGGTGAGACCGTTGATGATGCGGAACACGGCGTTCTCGTTGCCGGGGATGAGCGACGACGCCAGGATCACGGTGTCGCCGTACTCGACCTGGACCTTGTGGTCGCCGTTGGCCATGCGCGACAGCGCGGCCATCGGCTCGCCCTGCGAGCCGGTCGACATGTAGACGATGCGGTCGTCGGGCAGCGAGTCGGCCTTCTTGAGGTCGATCAGCACGCCCGGGGGCACGTCGAGGTAGCCGAGGTCCGCGGCGATGCCCATGTTGCGCACCATGGAGCGGCCCACGAGAGCGACGCGCCTGCCGTGGGCGTGCGCGGCGCGCAGCACCTGCTGCACGCGGTGCACGTGGGACGAGAACGACGCGACGATGATGCGCTTGTCGGCGTGCGCGAACACGTTGTCGAGCACGGGACCGATCTCGGCCTCGGGCGTGACGAAGCCGGGCACCTCGGCGTTGGTGGAGTCGACCATGAACAGGTCGACGCCCTTCTCGCCGAGGCGGGCGAAGGCGCGCAGGTCGGTGATGCGGCCGTCGAGCGGCAGCTGGTCCATCTTGAAGTCACCGGTGTGCAGCACGGTGCCCGCGGCGGTCGTGACCGCGACGGCGAGCGCGTCCGGGATGGAGTGGTTGACCGCGACGAACTCGCAGTCGAAGATGCCGAGCTTCTCGCGCTGCCCTTCCTTCACCTCGAGGGTGTAGGGCTTGATGCGGTGCTCCTTGAGCTTCGCCTCGATGAACGCGAGCGTCAGACGCGAGCCGACCAGCGGGATGTCCTTGCGGAGCCGCAGCAGGTACGGCACGGCGCCGATGTGGTCCTCGTGGCCGTGCGTCAGCACGATGGCCTCGATGTCGTCGAGACGGTCCTTGATGTAGTCGAAGTCCGGCAGGATCAGGTCCACGCCGGGCTGGTTGTCCTCGGGGAACAACACGCCGCAGTCGATGATCAGCAGCCGTCCGGCATGCTCCAGGACCGCCATGTTGCGTCCCACCTCGCCCAGGCCGCCGAGGGCGACCACACGCAGACCGCCGTCAGGCAGTGCGGGGGGCAGGGACAGTTCAGGGTGAGGATGACTCACGTGGCCTCCAGGCCTCGTTCCAACAGAAAGTTTCAGTGCCCGACGGCGGAGCTCGCCTCCGCGAGCTCACTCACCGCGGGCTGGTGTGCGGTGACGTCGTTGCGCAGCAGGCCGGCCTCGGCCAGGACCGCGCGCAGGGCGACGACCTCGTCGTCCGATGCGGCGACGTTGGGCAGACGCAGGAACCGGTTGTCCAGGACGCCGAGGATCTCGAGCGCTGCCTTGGCCATGACGGCCTGAGCGCCCGCGCCGTTGAGGGCGTCGATGACGCCGGTCGCCGTGCGGAAGACCTCGATCGCTCCGGCGATGTCGCCGGCGTCGAACCGGCGGACCGTCTCCGCGAAGTGTGCGCCGACCACGTGGGCCGACACGGACACGATACCCGCACCACCGACGCTCAGGAACGGCAGCAGCAGGCCGTCGTCCCCCGAGTACCAGGCCAGGCCGGTCCGAGCGGCGATCTTCCCGCCGCTGTAGACGTCGCCCGTGGCGTCCTTGTTCGCGACGATCCGCGGGTGCTGCGCAAGGCGCGCGAAGGTCTCCGGGGCGATGCGCACTCCGGCCCTGCCGGGGATGTCGTACAGCATGACGGGAAGGTCGGTCGCGTCCGCGACGGCCACGAAGTGCTGGTACAGGCCCTCCTGCGTGGGCCGGGAGTAGTACGGGGAGACCACGAGCAGGGCGTCCGCACCGGCTCCCGCGGCCTGCTCGGCCATGCGGATCGCGTGCACGGTGTCGTTGGAGCCCGCGCCGGCCACGACGGCCGCGCGGTCACCCACGGCCTCGACCACGGCGGCGACGAGCTCTTCCTTCTCGGGCGTGTGCGTCACCGGGGACTCACCGGTGGTGCCGGACAGGACGAGGCCGTCGTTGCCGTCGTCCACGAGCTTCTTCGCCAGCTTGACCGCGGCCTTCAGGTCCACGACGCCCTCGGGCGTCATCGGGGTGACCATCGCGGTCAGGACCGCGCCGAACGGGCGCGCGGGATCAATGGGAAGAACCATGGGTCCACCGTACCGTTTACCGCCCGATCACCCCGCTTGTGCCCGCCGACCCGCCGGACTCGTCACCCGCGTCCTCTCCCCGCTCGGGCGCCGGGTGGACCAGCAGCTCCAGCCGCCCGACGGCGCGGGCGACGTCGGCGTCGGCCAGCCGGTGCACGCCGGGCGCGGCGGCCACCTCGGCCAGGCCCGCGGTGTAGGCGGCGAGCACCGCCATGACGAGCGCCAGAGCACGAGCCGGCTCCGCCGTACCGCAGCCGTCGCCGCTGATCAGCGAGCGCACCATGTCGACATCGAGGTTCAGCGTGCCCGGATGCCGCCCGGCCCAGGCCTCCGCCAGCGTGGACTTGCCCACGCCGGGCAGGCCGTTGAGCAGGAGCAGAGGAGTCATCCCCTGCTCACGCCCGCTCGACCAGCACGCCGTCCTCGTCCGCGTGGACCATGGCTCCCGGCCGGAACACGACACCGCCGATCTCGACCGCCTCGTCCACCACGCCGGCGCCGGTCTTCGACGACTTGCGCGGGTTGGTGCCCAGCGCCTTGACCCCGAGCGGCAGGCCGCCGATGGCCACGGAGTCGCGGATCGCGCCGTGGATGATCGCCCCGGCCCAGCCGTTCTCGACCGCCGCCGCGGCGATGAGGTCGCCCATCAGGGCGCTGCGGAGCGACCCGCCGCCGTCCACCACGAGTACGGCGCCCTCGCCCGGCGTCTGCGTCACCGCCTTCACGAGACCGTTGTCCTCGTGGCAGCGCACGGTGCGCACGGGGCCGGCGAACGCACGGACCCCGCCGAAGTCGCGCAGCTGCACGGGGAGCGAGGCCAGCGCCCCGCCGTGCTCGTCGTACAGGTCGGCCGTCGCGGGCATGGCGGTCCTCTCGTGGTGTGCGCGTGGCCAGAGGCTACCCGCTCGCCGGCATCCGCCCGCGTTCGCGGTCGCGAGCCTCGGGCCTCGGGCCGCGACTGGTTGCGTAGGTGTGGATACTCGAAAGATGACGGCGACGACGCTCTCACCCGCCTTCGTGGCGCACCTGCCCACCGGGCTGCTCGTCGACGGGCACTGGGGGCCCGCCGCGGGCCGCGCCACGTTCGAGGTCACCGACCCGGCGACCGCCGAGCCGATCTTCGATGTCTCCGACGCCACACCGGACGACGCCGTCCGCGCGCTCGACGCCGCGCACGCCGCCGCACCCGCCTGGCGGGCCGTGCCACCACGCGAGCGGTCCGAGCTGTTGCGAGCGGTCTTCGCCCGCCTCGTCGCGCGTGCCGACGACGTCGCGGCGCTCATCACCGCCGAGGCCGGCAAGCCGCTGGCCGAGGCGCGTGCCGAGGTGCTCTACGGCGCCGAGTTCCTGCGCTGGTTCGCGGAGCAGGCCGTACGCTCCGACGGGCTGGTGCGCACCGCGCCGGCAGGCGGTACCACGCAGTACGTGAGCCGGCGGCCCGTGGGCCCTTCGCTGCTGATCACGCCCTGGAACTTCCCCATCGCCATGGCCACCCGCAAGATCGCCCCGGCGCTCGCGGCCGGCTGCACGGTGGTGGTCAAGCCGGCCTCGCTCACCCCGATGACCACCCTCCTGGTCGCGGAGGTGATCCGCTCCGAGGCGGCCGAGCGCGGCCTGCCCACGGGGATCGTCAACGTGGTGCCCACGTCGCGGTCCGCGCCGGTCACCGAGCCGCTGTTCGGGGATCCGCGCCTGCGCAAGGTCTCGTTCACCGGATCCACCCGCGTGGGACAGACCCTGCTGGCCCAGGCCGCGACCAACGTGCTGCGCACCTCCATGGAGCTGGGTGGCAACGCGCCGTTCGTCGTGTTCGAGGACGCCGACCTCGACGCCGCCGTCGAGGGCGCGCTGATCGCGAAGCTGCGCAACTCCGGTCAGTCGTGCGTGGCCGCCAACCGCTTCCTGGTGCACGACGCCGTCGCGCGCACCTTCGCGGAAAGGCTCGCCGCCGCGATGGGTGCCAAGGTGACCGGCCCGGGGACACAGCCCGGCGTCGAGGTCGGCCCGCTGATCAGCGAGTCGGCCGTGGAGTCGGTGGCGGGACTGGTGGACGACGCGGTCGGGCAGGGCGCCCAGGTGCTGACCGGCGGCTCGCGCCCCGACGGACCAGGTCACTTCTTCGAGCCGACCGTGCTCACCGGCGTCGGTCACGACGCGCGGGTGGTGACCGAGGAGATCTTCGGCCCCGTCGCCCCGGTCGTCGCCTTCGGGTCCGACGACGAGGCGTTCGAGCTGGCCAACGGGACCGAGTACGGCCTGGCCGCCTACGCGTACACGACGTCCCTGGCCCGGGCGCGGCGCGTCATGGAGGAGGTCGAGGCCGGGATGATCGGCATCAACCGGGGCCTGGTGTCCGACGCGAGCGCTCCGTTCGGTGGCATGAAGTCGTCCGGCCTGGGCCGTGAGGGTGGCGAGGCGGGCATGGAGGAGTTCCAGGAGACGGTGTACGTGGCCCTCTGAGACGCCCGTCCGGCACGCGAGCGCCGTACCCGACGGGACCGGCGACGACGTAGCCTCGCGTCGTGAACGTCCTCCCCACCCCACCGGCGGCGCGTGCCGCCGTCCGTCAGGGACTGAGCGTCTCGGTGGCGACCGGCCTGTACGGCGTCTCGTTCGGCGCGCTCTCGGTGGCCGCGGGGGTCGGCCTGGGCCCGACCATGGCGCTGAGCCTGCTGATGTTCTCCGGCGGTTCGCAGTTCGCCCTGATCGGTGTGGTCGGCGCCGCGGGCACCCCCGTCGCGGCGATCGCCACCGCGACCCTGCTCGGCCTGCGCAACACCCTGTACGGCGCGGTGGTCTCGCCGCTGCTGCAGGTACGTGGGTGGCGCAGACTCGCGGCCGCGCACGTCACCATCGACGAGTCGACGGCGGTCGCGGTCGCCCAGCCGGAGCCTGCCGCGTCCCGGATCGGCTTCTGGGTGACCGGGCTCGGCGTCTTCGTGCTCTGGAACACGTTCGTGCTGCTCGGCGCGCTCGCGGGAGACGCGCTGGGCGACCCGCGCGCCTGGGGGCTCGACGCCGCGGCGGCCGCCGCGTTTCTCGCCCTCGTCTGGCCGCGCCTCGCACCGCGCCGGGCCCAGCTCGTCGCGGGCCTCGCCGTCGTGGCCACGGCGGCGCTGATCCCGTTCGTGCCACCGGGCATCCCGGTGCTGGCCGCGGCCGCCGTGGCCGTGGTCGTCGGGCTCGTCGCCCCCGCGGCTGCCCCGTCCGATCCGGAGTCCGGTCCGGACTCCCAGCCGAGTTCCCAGTCGAGTTCCCAGAGGGAGGACGCCCGATGACGACCACCGCCCTCTGGGCCACCGTGCTCATCGCGTCGCTGGCCTGCTTCGCCCTCAAGCTCGGCGGGCACCTGGTGCCGCGGACCTGGCTCGCGTCGGAGCGCGTCACCCGCGTCACGGCGCTCGTGACCGTCGCGCTGCTGGTCTCTCTCGTGGTGGTCCAGGGCTTCGCCGACGGCAACACCCTGACCGTGGACGCCCGGGTGCCCGCGCTCGCCGTCGCCGCCCTGGCGCTCGCGCTGCGCGCCCCGTTCATCCTGGTGGTCGTGCTCGCCGCGGGCACGGCCGCCGCCCTACGCGCCCTCGGCTGGGGCTGATCCCGCGGGGTACGCCGCCGCGGCCGGCAGCTAGGGTGGTGCGGTGGCACTGTTTCGCGAGACCGCCGACGTTTCCGTCCGCCCCGCCGTCGCAGGTGACGAGTCTGCCGTGACGGCCGTGCAGGTCGCCTCCTGGCGCGCCACGGGTGTGCTGGGTGAGGGCGTCGTCGAGGCACTCGACGTCCCCGCGATGCGCGACCGCTGGGCGTCGGCGATCACCTCGCCGCCCGGCCCGGGCTTCGCGGTGTTCGTCGCGCTGGCCGGGCCCGACGTCGTCGGCTTCGCCGCGGTCTCCCCCGGCCAGGTGCTGTCGCTCGAGGTGCTGCCCGAGGCGCAGCGTGCCGGGCACGGGTCCCGGCTCCTGGCCGCCTCCGTGGACCGCCTCCGCGCGGACGGCTCCACCACGGTGAGCACCTGGGCGCTGGTCGACGACACGGCGCGCGCCGCGTTCCTGGGCTCGAGCGGGCTCGGCGAGGACGGCCGCAGCCGCACCCTCGCGACGGGCGTTCGCGAGGTCGTCGAGCACCGCTGGTCCGCCGAGATCTGAGCCCGCGCCGTCCCACGCATCGTCCCGCACCGCCGTACCGCACTGCCGTCCGCATGATGTGTACCCCAGGTTTCACGCCCGCGTGACAGTCCCGTGACACGGCCTTGCGACCATCGGCGGCATGGGGATACGCACGGAGTACTTCGCCGCACCGACCGATGAGGTGGCTGCGACGGCGCTCCGCGTGCCCGGCGGGCCGTCCGAACCCGACCTGAGCACCGACTTACCGCGCTTCGACTCCGTCACGGTGCCGTCGATGGACCCGTTCGTCATGCTCGGCGGGCTCGCCGGCGTGCTGTCCGGCCGGCCGTACGGCGAGGTCACCGCCCACCCCCGGCACGGCGTGCTGGTCGGCAGCGCGGGTGACGAGGGTCCGTGGATCGTGACGGTCTCGCAGACCCTCGCCGACGAGCTCGCCATGGCCAGCCCGACCCGCCTGGCCCGGGCGGTCCGCGAGTGGACCGTCACCGCGCCCCCCGCCGTCCCACCCCGTCAGCTCGCGGCCGCGCTGCTGCCGCTCGCGGAGCTCGCCGTGCGCGCCGCCGACGCGGGCCACGGTCTGTACTGCTGGACGAGCCTCACCGACTGAGCGGTGGGCACGACCAGGGTCGCGGAGGTGCTTCACTAGCCCCCGTGAAGCGCACCAACCCCCTCTGGCGGACCCTTGTCGAGCTCCGCGGCAACCCGCGCGCCTGCGTGTGGACCGAGCCGTTGTGGGGGCTGTCCATGGCCCTGGTCCTGCCCTACGCGTCGGTGTTCATGCTGGCCCTGGGCCTGCACGACACGCAGATCGGCTTTCTCGCGACCGTCGCCATGCTGTCCCAGGTGGTCTTCGGGCTGGCAGGCGGCATCGTCACGGACCGGCTCGGCCGGCGTGCCACGACGGCCTGGTTCGACGTGATCGCCTGGGTGATCCCGTGCCTGCTCTGGGCGTTCGCGGAGAACTTCTGGTTCTTCCTCGCGGCGTCGCTCGTCAACGGCGCCCTCCAGGTCACGCAGAACTCGTGGGACTGCCTCATGGTCGAGGACGCCGAGCGAGGCCAGATCACCCGGATCTACTCGTTGGTCAAGGTCGCGGCCGACTGCTCCGCCCTGTTCGCGCCGCTGGCCGCCGTGCTGGTCGCGCAGCTGGGGCTCGAGCCCGCGGTGCGCATCCTGTACGTCAACGCGGCGGTCGTGATGACCGCCAAGATCATCTGGCTCTACCTGTGGTCGCGCGAGACCCGGCAGGGCGAGATCCGCATGGCCGCCACGCGCGGGCAGAGCGTGTGGCGGCTGCTGGCGGGGTACCGCGACGTGCTCGGGCTGCTGCTGCGCTCGCGCGGGTCGCTGCTCGCCCTGGCGGTAGCAGCGCTGACCGCCGCGGTCACTCTCGTCAACGGCACGTTCTGGCAGGTGGTGGCCAGCCAGCACCTGCACGTGCCCGACGCCCTGCTGCCCTTCTTCCCGATGGTCCGCTCGGTGCTGTCCGTCGTCTTCTTCTTCACGCTCATCCCGCTGCTGACCACCGCCGTCGACCTGCGACGCGCGACCCTGCTGGGCTTCGGGGTGCACCTGGGCGGGCAGGTCGTGCTGGTCGCGATCCCCGCGGCCGGCGGCGGCGCCACCGCGTCGACGTACGCGTTCCTCGGGCTGTGCCTGCTGCTGGACAGCTTCGGCGCGGGCATGCTGTTCATGCTCTCGGAGTCGCTCGTCGCGCTGCACGTGGACCAGGCCGAGCGTTCACGTGTCATGGCACTCCAGCGCACGTGCATCATGCTCGCCGCTGCGCCGTTCGGCTGGATCTCGGGGTGGCTGTCCGGGATGGACCGGACCTACCCGTTCATGCTCACGTCGGTGCTGCTCGTGATCGGCCTGGTCCTGGTCGCCGTGCGCTGGGTGCCGACGCACCCGGGCACGGAGGCGGCCCTGACGTCCGACCCCGCCTGAGGTAGGGCCGGCTCGCCGGTCAGGGGGCGCGGCGCTCCTCGGTCGGGTGCTCGTCCGGGGAGCTCTCCGTACCCTTCCCGCCCCGGCCGAGGATGCGCATGGTGAGGTAGAGCAGCATGCCGAGCAGCAGCAGCGCGCCCGCCCGCAGCCAGGTCTCGCCCGACTGCTGGGTCAGCAGCAGCACGCAGCTGGCGACCCCGAGCCAGGGCACCACGGTCACCACACGGAAGTGGTCGTGGTCCACGTGGTCCCGCCGCAGCACGAGCACCGCCACGTTGGTGCTGATGAAGACCAGCAGCAGGAGCAGCACCACGGTCTCGGCCAGCGACGCGAGGTCGCCCGTGAAGACCAGTCCCACGGCGACGAGCGTGGTGACGACGATCGCGACCCAGGGCGTGCGGCGGCCCGGCAGCACGCGCCCGAGCGCGGTGGGCAGGAGCCCTTGCTCGGCCATCCCGTAGGCGAGGCGGCTCGACATGATCATGGTCAGCAGCGCGCCGTTCGCCACGGCGATCAGGGCGACCAGGGAGAACAGCCAGGCGGGCACCGAACCCGCCCGCTCGACCACCTCGAGCAGAGGGCCGCTGGACCCCGCCAGCGTCTCGGGATCCACGACGGCGACGGCGGCGATGCCCACGGCCACGTAGACGGCGCCGGCCGTGAGCAGGGCGCCGAACAGGGCGCGGGGGTAGACCCGCCGCACGTCACGGACCTCCTCGACCACGTTGGCCGACGTCTCGAAGCCCACGAACGAGTAGTACGCCAGGATCGCCCCGGCCAGGACGGCGAGGGCGGGTGTCGTGTCGTCGGCGAACCGCGTGACGCGACCCAGGTCGCCGTCGCCGCGGCCGAGCACGACGAAGGCGAGGACGACGATGAGCACGAGGCCGCTGACCTCGATGATCGTCATGGCGACGTTCGCGCCGAGCGACTCGCGGATGCCCCGTGCGTTGAGCGCCGCGACGGCCACCAGGAACAGCACCGCCACCAGACGGTCCGGCGCGTCCACGAAGGTGCCGAAGTAGTCGCCCGCGAACGCCAGGGAGAGACCGGCCGCGCTGGTGACCCCGGCGGCGAGCATCGAGAAGCCGACCAGGAAGGAGATCGCGGGGCGACGGAACGCGCGCTCGGCGAAGACCGCGGCGCCACCCGCCCGGGGGTACTTGGTCACCAGCTCCGCGTAGGAGCCGGCCGTGAGCAGAGCGAGACCGAGCGCCACCAGCAGCGGCAGCCAGACGGGCCCGCCCACCTCGCCGGCCATCTCCCCCACCAGGGCGTAGACGCCGGCGCCGAGCACGTCGCCGAGAATGAACAGGTACAGCAGCCGTCCGCTCACGGTACGGGAGAGCCGGGTCTCCGGATCTGCTTGGCTCGTCGTCATGGCTGGAGGATGACACCTCCGGCGCCGACTCGCAGGGGCACGGGAGCGCTGCCGCCGACTGTCGTCCCGGCCCGCGGACCCGGCGGGATCCGGCCACCCCGGCCCGGCGGGCGAGCTGCGACCGCCGATGCCTATGGTCGTCGGGACGACGCGGAAAAGGAGCACCTCATGCGCTTCGGGTACACCCTCATGACAGAACAGAGCGGGCCGCGGGAGCTGCTGCGGTACGCCGTGGCGGCCGAGGAGGCCGGCTTCGACTTCGAGCTCTCCAGCGACCACTTCACCCCCTGGCTCACGGAGCAGGGGCACTCACCCAACGCCTGGGTACTGCTCGGCGCGGTGGCGCAGGCGACGGAACGGGTCGAGCTGATGACCTTCGTGACGTGCCCCACCATGCGGTACCACCCGGCCGTGGTGGCCCAGCAGGCGGCGACCCTCCAGCTCCTCGCGGGCGGTCGGTTCACGCTCGGCCTGGGTTCGGGCGAGAACCTCAACGAGCACGTGATCGGCGACGGCTGGCCCAGCATCGCCGTACGGCAGGACCTCCTGGAGGAGGCGGCCCACATCATCCGCGAGCTGCTCACGGGTGAGCTGGTCACCTGGGAGGGGCAGCACTTCCGCCTGGACTCGGCACGCCTCTGGGACGTGCCAGACGCCGGGGTCGAGCTCGGAGTCGCACTGTCCGGCGAGCACGGGATCGAACGGTTCGCCCCGCTGGCGAACCACCTTGTGCAGGCCGCCCCGGACGCCGACGTCGTCAAGGGCTGGAACGAGAAGCACCCCGGCGGGTCCCGCGTGTTCGGGCAGGTGCCGATCTGCTGGGACCCGGACGAGGACGCGGCGATCGAGCGCGCCCACGCCGAGTTCCGCTGGTTCGGCGGCGGGTGGACCGTGAACGCCGACCTGCCCACCCCCGCCGGTTTCGCGGGAGCGACGCAGTTCGTGCGGCCCGAGGACGTCGCGTCGTCGATCGCCTGCGGGCCGGACCTCGACAAGCTGGCGGAGAGTGCCCGGCCGTTCCTCGACGCGGGGTTCACCGACCTCGCGTTCGTGCAGGTGGGCGACCACCACCAGCAACAGTTCCTCGAGGAGGCCGCGAAGCCGCTGCTCGAACGGGTACGGGCGCTCTAGGTTCTTGGCGCCCGCAGGATCCGCGGTCAGTCCGGGAACGTCACCTCGGCCAGCCTGCTCCGCCGCACCCAGTCCTCCAGGTCCACCGGCTGGACCAGGTGCCCCGGATTGGCCGGCTGGTTCAGGTCCGCGACGATCTCGGACAGCACGGCGCGCCGCTCCGCCTCGTCGGTGACCGGCCGTGCCGTGGCACTCAGGTCCGCCCGCACGCCGTGCTTGAGGTGGAAGGTGAAGGACGGGTGGGCCACGAGGTTGACGTACCAGCTCGGCCGGTCGACCGTGCCGCTGCACAGATAGGTGCGCCCGGCCACGTGGTAGAAGAAGATCTCGATCCGGCGAGGCAGACCGGTGCGTCGGCCCGTCGTGGTGATGTCGATGATCCGCTGCCGGGTCGTGGCGGCGGGGGTGATCTCGAGGGCCTGTCGTACGGCGTCGTCCATCACGCGGTCTCCTTCTCGGTCTCGTACTGCAGGGCCGGCCCGAGCAGCAGGCCGCCGTCGAGGACGAACTCGGCACCCGTGGCGAACGCGGCGTCCGCCGAGGTCAGAAAGAGCACGAGCCGCGAGAGCTCGGCCGGCTCGCCCAGCCGCGGCACGGCGAACGGCTCGGGCGAGTAGAAGTCCGCGATGGGCCGCTCGCCCTCGGCGACCGGGGAGTTGACCAGCGGCGTGGAGACCACCCCGGGGTGCACCGAGTTGACCCGGATCCCGTCGCGGCCCAGCTCCAGCGCGGCCGACCGGGTCAGGCCGCGTACCGCCCACTTGCTGGCCGTGTAGGCCGCGTAGTACGGCGTGCCGCCGTTGCCCATGGTCGAGGAGATGTTGACGACGGCGCCCCCGCCGGCGCGCCGCATGGACGGCGTCACCGCGCGGATGCCGAGGAACTGTCCTGTCAGGTTGACCTCCAGCACGCGCCGGAACGCCTCGGCGTCCATGTGCTCGATCGGTACCGCCGCCTGCTGCATCCCCGCGTTGTTCACCAGCACCGAGACGGGACCGAACCGTTCCTCGGCGGTCACGATTGCGGCCGCCCACTGCGCCTCGCTGGTCACGTCGAGCGCCACGTGCACGGCCCGGTCCCCCAGCTCGGCGGCGAGCGCCGCGCCCCGTTCGGTGTCGCGGTCGGCGATCACCACATTGGCTCCCTCGGCGTGGTAGGCGCGCACGTGGCTGACGCCCATCCCGCCCCCGGCGCCGGTGACGACGACCGTCCTGTTCTCGAATCGCTGCACGACGAACCCTCCAGTAGTTGTGAGTCGTCCGACTCACCTCTCGATCAGAGTAGGCACGGACGGAGAGGTGAGTCAAGCGACTCACCTCACATCCTGAGGCAGAATGGTCGGCATGGCGACCGGCACCGGCACGTACCACCAGCAGCTCGCGGAACAGAAGCGCGCGGCGATCATCGCCGCCGCCACCAGCCTGTTCCTGGACAACGGCTACGCCGGCACCTCGCTGGCCCGGGTGGCCGAGGCCGCGGAGGTGTCCAAGGCCACGCTGTTCAAGCAGTTCCCCACCAAGGCGCGCCTGTTCGAGTCGATGGTCAAGGAGCACTGGGACCCCGGCGACGACGAGCATCCTCAGCCGACGCCCGGCGACCTCGGCGCCGGCCTCGCCGAGTACGGGCGCCGCTACGCCGCCCTGATGTCCCGACCCGAGATGGTGGGCCTCTACCGCATCGTCATCGCCGAGATGCCGCGCTTTCCGGCGCTCGCCGAGACCCACTTCGACGTCGGCAAGATGCCGTTCTTCGACTCGGTGCGGCGGTACCTCGCCGCCGAGCACGACGCCGGGACCGCACGCGTCGACGACCCGGTGGCCGCGACCTCCCAGTTCATGGGGATGATCTCGAACTTCACGTTCTGGCCCCGCCTGACCGTCGTCGGCTGGAACCCCACCGACGCCGAGACGGCCCGCGTCGTCGACGACGCGGTCACCACGATGGTCGCGCGCTACGCCGCGCGGTAGAAGCCTGCCGCCTTGCGCAGGGACTCGCGCGCCCGGCGGCGGTCGCCCGCCGCGTCGTAGGCGAACGCCAGGTGGTACCAGGCGCGCCAGTCGTCGGGCGCCTGCTCGACCGCCGCACGGCGCGGCTCGAACGCGTCGTCCGCCGCCGCGCGGTCGATGCGGCCGCCGGGCGAGCGGGGCAGGTCGTCCACGGGCAGGTCGCCCTCGGCGAAGAGCGTGTCGGCCATGGTCTGCACCGTCACCGCCAGCCGGTACTCCCGCGCGATCAGCCCGACCACCAGCAGCGGGATGATCAGCACGCCCAGGCCGATGCCGATCAGCACCGGCTCGCCGCTACGGATCATCGCGATGCCGCGGCCCGCGATCTGCCACACGTACAGCGCGAGGAGGGCGGTCACGGCAAGCGTGCCGGCCAACCCCTTGGGCAGCTTACGGGCCGACGTCGGCCGCTGCTCGGGGCGGTCCGGCCGGGACTCGTTCACGACAGGTCCAGCACGTTCTCGAGGCCGACCGTCAGGCCGGGCCGCGAGACCACGGAGCGGATCGCGAGCAGCACACCGGGCATGAACGAGGCCCGGTCGAACGAGTCCTGCCGGATCACGAGCTGCTCGCCCTCGTTGCCGAACAGGATCTCCTCGTGCGCCACGAGGCCACGCAGCCGCACGGCGTGCACGCGCACGCCGTCGACGTCGGCGCCGCGCGCCTCCCAGCCCGCCTCGGTCGCGTCGGGCGAGGGCCCGAGGCCGGCCTGGGCGCGGGCCGTGGCGATGGCGGCGGCCGTGTGCCGCGCGGTGCCGGAGGGCGCGTCCACCTTGTTCGGGTGGTGCAGCTCGATGACCTCGGCCGACTCGAAGTAGCGTGCGGCCTTGGCGGCGAACGTCATGGCCAGCACGGCCGAGAGCCCGAAGTTGGGCGCGATGAGCACCCCGAGCGCCTGGCTGCTGCCCGCGCCGCCGGGGGACAGCTCGGCGAGGTGCGCCGCGACGCGGGCCCGTGAGTCGTCGTCCCAGCCGGTGGTGCCGACCACGGCGTGCGCACCGGCGTCGAGCACGGCGTGCACGTTGGCCTCGGTGGCGGCCGGGACGGTGAAGTCGACGGCGACGTCGGCCCCCGCGAGCGTCTCCGCGGAGACGGTGTCGTGCCGGTCCAGCCGGGCGACCAGCTGCAGGCCCTCGGCACCCTCGACAGCAGCGCACGCCTGCGCGCCCATCCGCCCGGCCGCGCCGAGCACGGCCACCTTGATGTCACTCACGATCTACCTCAGGTTCCTCGTTGAGTGCTGGAGACTCGCCCTTCGTGCGGTCGGAGAAGGGCGAACATCCAGCACTCGACGTGTGGGGTCAGTTGTCGAACGGGCCTACGCGGACGATCGAGCGAGGGCGGGCCGCCAGGTCCTGAGCCAGGGTCTGGACGTCCGCGGCCGTGACGGCGTGGATACGTTCCAGGGATTCGGCCAGCGACATCAGGTCGCCGTACACGAGCTCCGCCTTGCCCAGCCGGCTCATCCGCGACCCGGAGTCCTCGAGCCCCAGCACGGTGCCGCCGGACAGCTGCCCGATCGACCGCTTCAGCTCGGACTCGGTGATCCCGTCGTGCGCCAGCTTCTCCAGCTCCTCGACCAGCAGGTCGGTCACCTGGTCTGCCTTGGCGGACGCGCAGCCCGCGTACAGGCCGAACGTGCCGAGGCCGCCGTGGGCGGAGGCGAACGAGTAGGTCGAGTACGCCAGGCCCCGCTTCTCGCGGATCTCCTGGAACAGCCGGGACGACATACCGCCGCCCAGCACCGCGTTCAGCACCGAGAGCGCGAAGCGCCGGTCGTCGGTCGCCGAGATACCGGTGGAGCCCACGATGATGTTGGCCTGCTCGACCTGCCGCGTCACCGTGCGCTCGGCGCCCGTCTCCGGCACACCCGTCCGGTCCTCCGTCGTGGGACGGCGGTCGCGCGGTGCGACGGCGGCGTCGAGGTCCCATCCGCCGTCGGACAGCGCCTGTGTCACCTGCTGCACGAGCCTGTCGTGGTCGATGCCGCCGGCGGCCGTGACCACGAGGGTCTCGGGCCGGTAGTTCCAGCGGTAGTGATCCCAGACGGCGTCGCGCGGGACGGCGTTGATCGTCTCGGGGGTGCCGCCGATGGGGCGGCCCAGCGCGTGGTCGCCCAGGACCAGCGCGGAGAACTCCTCGTGCACGACGTCGGTGGGGTCGTCGTCGTTCATCGCGAGCTCTTCGAGGATCACGCCGCGCTCTGTCTCGAGCTCGTCACCGTCGAGCCGGGCGGACGTGACCATGTCGGAGATGACGTCGACCGCCATGGGCAGGTCGGTGTCCAGCACCCGCGCGTAGTAGCAGGTGTGCTCCTTGCCGGTCGCCGCGTTGGCCTCACCGCCGACGGCGTCGAACGCCTCGGCGATGTCCATGGCGGACCGGCGGGCAGTGCCCTTGAAGAGCAGGTGCTCCAGGAAGTGCGTCGAGCCGAAGTGTCCGTCGGTCTCGTCCCGCGAGCCGACACCGATCCAGGCGCCCATCGTGGCCGACCGCTGGCCCGGCATGTGCTCGGAGAGGACACGGACACCGCCGGGCAGGACGGAGCGACGAATCGTCGCACCGTCCTGCCCGGCGGTCAGCTCGGCACCGGGCTCGCCCGCAGGGACGAGCGGCAGGTGCCACGTCATGTCAGGCTTCCGCGGGCGCGGTGGCCTCGGCGGCCGGCTCGGCGGCGTCGGCCGCGGCCGACTCCTCCTCGTCGGTCACGGCGACCAGCGACAGCTTGCCGCGCGGGTCGATCTCACCGATCTCGACCTGGACCTTCTGGCCGATGGACAGCACGTCGTCGACGTTCTCGACGCGCTTGCCGCCGACGAGCTTGCGGATCTGGCTGATGTGCAGCAGACCGTCCTTGCCCGGGGACAGCGAGATGAAGGCGCCGAACGACGTCGTCTTGACGACGGTGCCGACGAACCGCTCGCCCACCTCGGGGACGTGCGGGTTGGCGATCGCGTTGATCGCCGCGCGGGCGGCCTCTGCCGAGGGACCGTCGGTGGCACCGATGTACACGGTGCCGTCGTCCTCGATGGAGATGTCCGCGCCCGTCTCCTCCTGGATCTGGTTGATCATCTTGCCCTTCGGGCCGATGACCTCACCGATCTTGTCGGTGGGGACCTTCACCGTGATGACGCGCGGGGCGTTCGGGGACATCTCGTCCGGGGTGTCGATCGCCTCGTCGAGCACCTCGAGGATGGTCAGCCGGGCGTCGCGGGCCTGGCCGAGCGCGGCACTGAGCACCGAGGCGGGGATGCCGTCGAGCTTGGTGTCGAGCTGGATGGCCGTGACGAACTCCTTGGTGCCGGCGACCTTGAAGTCCATGTCGCCGAACGCGTCCTCGGCGCCCAGGATGTCCGTCATCGCGGCGTAGCGGGTCTCGCCGTCCACGGTGTCGGACACGAGGCCCATGGCGATGCCGGCGACCGGCGCGCGCAGCGGCACACCGGCGTTGAGCAGGGACAGCGTGCTCGCGCACACCGAGCCCATCGAGGTCGAACCGTTGGAGCCGAGAGCCTCGGACACCTGGCGGATCGCGTACGGGAACTCCTCGCGGCTCGGCAGGACCGGCACCAGGGCACGCTCGGCGAGCGCACCGTGGCCGATCTCGCGGCGCTTCGGGCTGCCCACGCGGCCCGTCTCACCGGTCGAGTACGGCGGGAAGTTGTAGTTGTGCATGTAGCGCTTGCGCGTCTCCGGACCGAGCGAGTCGATCTGCTGCTCCATGCGGAGCATGTTCAGCGTGGTGACACCCAGGATCTGGGTCTCGCCGCGCTCGAAGATCGCCGAGCCGTGCACGCGCGGCAGCACCTCGACCTCGGCCGAGAGGGTGCGGATGTCCGCGAGGCCACGGCCGTCGATGCGGACGCCGTCGGTCAGCACGCGCTGGCGCACGAGCTTCTTCTGCAGCGAGCGGAACGCCGCCGACAGCTCCTTCTCGCGGCCCTCGAACTGACCCGCGAGCTGCTCCTGCAGGCCCGCCTTGATCTGGTCGAGCGTGTTCTCGCGCTGCTGCTTGTCCGCGATGGTCAGTGCGTCGCGCGTCGGGGCGGCGACCGCTGCCTCGACGGCGGCGAAGGCGTCGTCCTGGTAGTCCGGGAAGAGCGGGAACTCCTGCGTCTCCTTGGCGGACTGCTGGGCGAGCTGGGCCTGTGCCTGGCACAGCGCCTTGATGAACGGCTTGGCCGCGTCGATGCCCTCGGCCACGACCTCTTCGGTCGGAGCCGCGACACCGTCGTTCTTGATGAGGGTCCACGCGTTGTCGGTGGCCTCGGCCTCGATCATGGCGATCGCGACGTCGTCACCGACGACACGGCCGGCCACGACCATGTCGAAGACCGCGCGCTCCTTGTCGGAGTACTTGGGGAACGCGACCCACTGGCCGTCGACCAGCGCGATGCGGACCGCGCCGACCGGGCCGTCGAACGGCAGGCCGGAGATCTGGGTCGACGCCGAGGCGGCGTTGATCGCCAGGGTGTCGTACGCGTCGTCCGGGTGCAGCGCCATGACGGTGATGACCACCTGGACCTCGTTGCGCAGGCCCTTGACGAACAGGGGGCGCAGCGGGCGGTCGGTCAGGCGGCAGGTCAGGATCGCGTCGGTCGACGGACGACCCTCACGGCGGAAGAACGAGCCGGGGATACGGCCCGCGGCGTACATCCGCTCCTCGACGTCCACCGTCAGGGGGAAGAAGTCGAACTGGTCCTTGGGGTGCTTGCCGGCCGCGGTGGTCGACAGCAGCATGGTCTCGCCGTCGAGGTAGGCGGCGACCGCGCCGGCTGCCTGCTTGGCGAGGCGCCCGGTCTCGAACCGGACGGTACGGGTGCCGAAGCGACCGTTGTCGATGACGGCCTCGGCGAACTGGATCTCGGGACCCTCCACGGGTGCCCTCCTTCTGTTGGGGTGTTCTCTTCGGAACGCCCCCGTGCCTGACGGTCATCGATCGAGGCCTACCGAACCAGGTGTTCGGGAAGCCACTACCGAGGACCGGACGAGGTCACGGGCGGCGTGTTGTCGTACTACAGCATCTCACCAGACCAGCCCGGCCCCCGCAGCGGGGGCCGGGCTGGTGGGTGCCATGTCAGCGGCGCAGGCCGAGCTTGTCGACCAGGGCGCGGTAGCGCTCGATGTCGATCCCCTTGAGGTAACCCTGGAGACGACGGCGCTGGCCCACGAGGAGCAGCAGACCACGACGGCTGTGGTGGTCGTGCTTGTGCTCCTTGAGGTGCTCGGTGAGGTCCTTGATGCGCTGCGTGAGGAGCGCGATCTGCACCTCCGGCGAGCCCGAGTCGCCCGGCTTGGTCCCGTACTCGGAAATGATCTGCTGCTTCGTGGCAGTGTCGAGCGGCATGGCTCTCCTTCAGTGTCGTTGCGCGGTGCTCCGGGACTTGTTCACCGGGGCGCTCTCGATCCGCGGCCGTTCAGACGGCAATACCACATTACCAGTGCCAGGCCTCTCTGCCCGACCGCCGAGGGCGCTCCCCCCTGTGACGTCAGCCCTCGCCCGTGTCAGAAGCCCCGGTCACCAGGGTGACCTGGGCTTCTGACACGTGCGGGGTGTGTGGGTCAGGCCCGCCCGGTCACGGCGAAGGGCACGCGCAGCAGGTCCGCGTCACGCGACGACGCACCGACGAGCAACTCGAAGCCGCCGGGTTCCACGACCCGGTAACCGGCCGCGTCCACCACGGTGCAGGCCGCCACGGGGACCTCCAGCTCCACCTCGACGCGCTGCCCGGGAGACAGGTCCACCTGGCGGTATGCCTTGAGCTCCTTGTCGGCCCAGCTCACGGAGGTCACCGAGTCGCTGACGTAGACCTGGACGGTCTCGCGCACGGGACGGGTGCCCGTGTTGGTCAGCGTCACCCCGGCGCGGATCACGTCGTCGGGGCCGAGCTCCGCGTCGTGCACCATGAGGTCCGAGTACTCGACGGTGCTGTACGAGAGGCCCTGACCGAACACGAAGGCGGGCTCCTGGGTCAGGTCGGCGTACCGGGCTCCGTGCTGGCCGCGGATCTGGTTGTAGTAGACCGGCTGCTGGCCCACGTGCCGGGCGAACGAGATCGGCAGGCGGCCTGCGGGCTCGATCAGTCCCAGGAGCAGCTCGGCGACCGCGCGTCCGCCCTGCATGCCCGGGTTCGCCGTCCAGATCAGCGCCGAGGCGCTCAGGGCGGACTCGGGCAGCACGAGCGGCTTGGAGGCCATGACCACGACGATGAGCGGGGTTCCGGTGGCGGCCAGGGCATCGAGCAGGGCGATCTGCCCACCCACCAGCTCCAGCGTCGCGGTGGACCGGTACTCACCCACCAGCTCGACCTGGTCGCCCACCACGGCCACCACGTAGTCGGCGTCCTCGGCGTGCGCGACGGCCTCTGCGATCAGGTCGGGGTCCGGGTCGCAGGGGACGACGATCTTGGGCCGGGGCTGCCCGTCCGGCAGCGTGTCGCCCTCGGGCGGCGTCACGAGGGTGAGGATCTCGGCGCCCCGGCTCGCGGACACGGTCCAGTCCTGGGGCACCTGGGCCCGGATGCCGTCCAGGACGGTGGTGATCATCTCCCGGGGGTGCCCGTCGGGCAGCCAGTCGGCCTGGCCGGAGCTGCCCGCCCAGTCGCCGAGCTGCGCCTGTGCGGCGTCCGCCAGCGGCCCGACGACGGCGACACGCCGCGGCCTACCGTCCTCGGACCCGAGGGCGCGGCCGTCCGCTCCGGTGCTCGCGAACCCGCCGGCCAGCGGAAGCACGCCGTCGGCGTTCCGCAGCAGCACCAGCGACCTGCGGGTGAGCTCGAGGTTGACCGCCGCGTGGTCGTCGCACCCCACCAGCATCCGCTCGCGTGTGGCGTCCGGACGGCGCGGGTCCTCGAAGAGGCCGAGCTCGAACTTCAGGGTCAGGATGCGGGCGACGGCTCGGTCGAGGTCGGACTCGGCCAGCAGGCCGCGCTCGATGGCCTCCTGCGCGCCCTCGAAGAACAGGGGGGTGGTCATCACCATGTCGTTGCCTGCCCTGACCGCGGCCGCGGCGGCGTGCGTGTGGTCGGGCTGCACCTTCTGCTCCCAGACCATCCGGCCCACGTTGTCCCAGTCGGTGATCAGGGCGCCGGTGTAGCCCCACTCGCCCCGCAGCACGTCGTTGAGCAGCCAGTCGTTGACCGTGATCGGCACGCCGTCCATGGACTGGTAGCCCAGCATGAACGTCGCGCAGCCCTCGCGTGCGACCCGCTCGAACGGCGGCAGGAACCAGGAGCGCAGCTTGCGCCGTGAGATGTCGGCCTCCGAGGCGTCACGGCCGCCCTGGGTCTCGGAGTATCCGGCGAAGTGCTTGGCGGTGGCCAGGACGGCGGTCGGGTCACCGAGGCCGGACCCCTGGTATCCACGCACCATGGCCGAGCCGAGCTCGCCGATCAGGTACGGGTCCTCGCCGAACGTCTCGTCGACCCGTCCCCAGCGCAGGTCGCGCGCGATGCACAGCACCGGGCTGAAGGTCCAGTGCACCCCCGTGGTCGACGCCTCGACGGCGGTGATCCGCGCGGCCTGCTCCACCAGCTCCGGGTCCCAGGTCGACGCCATGCCGAGCTGCGTCGGGAAGATCGTGGCGCCCTCGAAGAAGGAGTGCCCGTGGATGCAGTCCTCGCCCACCAGGAGCGGGATGCGGAGCCGGGTCCGGGCCACGAGGTCGTGCGCCCGCTCCAGCCGGTGCGGCGAGGTGTGCAGGATCGATCCCACGTGCTTGCGCAGGATGTCACCCTCGTAGTCACCGCGGGCGTCGAGCTGGAGCATCTGGCCCACCTTCTCCGGCACGGTCATCCGGGCGAGCAGGTCGGACACCCGCTCCGGGACCGGGCGGCGCGGGTCGAGGTAGGCGGGCGCGCCGGTCTCGCGCAGGATCCGTGACTCCTCCAGGGCCTCCAGGCCGGGGCCGACGTCCTGGTACAGCTCCCGGGAGTCCATCCCTTGTCGGACCTCCCGCTCGCGCTCGTCCACCACTGCTCTCCCTCGTTTCGCCGGCCCCCGACGGGCCCGGTGCCAACCACGCGCCCGGGCGTCCGGGCGAGTGTACGTTCGTACACTCGCGCAACCTACCAGTCATGAGGTAAGCAGCACGAAGCCGGTACGGCCAGGCCCACGCAGTCTCGACGCGGGCCCGTCGGTACGAGTCACGCGGTGCGCTTGACGTGTGCCGCCCACAGCACGGCGCCGACCGCGAACAGCGCCTGCACGGCGATCACCGACGGCGTCGCGACCCCCGTGACCGCAGCCCACGCGAGCGGCAGCGTGCCGAGCACCGCCAGGTCCAGGCCCTTGAGCTGGTGCAGCACCAGCCCGGTCGGCACGGCGCCCGCGGGTGTGGCGATCATCGGCACGTCCCACGGCACCGGCCCGCGGTAGGCCGTCCGCACGGCGGCGGCCCCGAGCACGACGGCGGCGGGCGCCGCCGTCACCAGCCACTGCCCACCCCCGACGGTCGCGGCGACCGCCAGCAGCACCACCGCCGCCGTCAGCACCGGCCACACGGTGCGCACGGCGCGGGTGGCCCGGGCACCCCACGGCACCAGCGAGTCCAGCCGCGGGTTCTCCCCCGCCGCCCGCGGCCCGACGGCGCCCGCGACCGCACCCGCGTACCCGACGCCCGCGAGGACCGTCCAGAGCCCGATCCCACCGGCGAGCACGGGCACCTGGACGGCGACGGCACCGGTCGCGGCGAGCGCCACCAGACCCGCCAGCGCCACGGGTGAGCGGACCAGGAGGGTCGCGTCGGCCGCGAGCAGCGCGCTCGCCGGGCCGCGGGCCGTGCCGGGCAGCCAGGGCAGCACGCGGGACGCCGTCGGGCCGCCGCTGAGGAGGGCCCGGCTCATACCGCCGCCGTCCAGCGAGAGCAGGGCGGCCGAGGCCTGCATCGCCGAGGACGCCCGGGCGCGCAGCGCACCCGCCCGCAGCCGGTCGAGCCGTGTGGTCCAGACGGCGAGCGCGCCACCGGCCACGGCCACCGGAGCCACGAGCACGGGCCACGGGACCACCCAGGCCGCCGGCTCCGGGGCGCCGAGGGCCACGCCGAGCCCGGCCACCGGCACGGCGGCGAGCAGCAGGGTGAGCACCCTTCCCGCACCGTCGCCCGAGCCGGCCCCCGTGACCTGGAGCACGCCCGCGCCCGCGGCCACCGCGAGCCCGAGCGCGCCGCCGAACGCGGCGTCGAGGAGGATCCCGGCGAGGTCGACGCCCAGGAAGGCGGCCGGGGCGCCGCCCGCGACGAGACCTGCGGCGACGCTCACGAGCACCGTGCGCACCACGGACGGCGAGGCGAGGCCGGCTCGGTCGGCCGCGGTGGGCACCCACCAGCGCACCCCCGCCGCGGGCAGGCCGGCCGGACCCAGGCGCAGGGCCACCAGGGCGCCCGCGACGAGCGCGAGTGCGAGTGCCATGGCCTGGACCAGGCCAGGGCCCGGTCCGGAGCCGGTCGCGCCGGACCCGAGCAGGTCCCGAGCCGGTGCACCGAACCCCCACGCGTACAGGGCGACGAGGGCGAGCGAGACCACCACCTCACCGACGTCCATGGCGACCCGGCCCGCCTCGGCCGGCAGGTTGTGCGCCCGCACCCGTGCGGTCAGGCGCCGCAGCTCCGCGCCGGTGAGCTGCTCCTCCTCGTCCCCGACCGGCCGGGGCAGCGGGGCAGCCGTGTCGCCACCCGCCTGCGCGCGGGTCACCGGAAGCCCGCCAGCACGCCCGGTGCGTCGGCGGGCGCCACCAGCTCCGCGCCGTCGTCGGACAGGTGCAGGGCGCTCGCCCCCGTCGCGGCGAGCAGGCGGTCGTCGTGCGTGGCGAACAGGACCGCGGTGCCGGCGTCGGCCTCCGCGCGGAGCAGGCCGCCGAGCCGGCCGCGCATGGCGGAGTCGAGGCGCTGCTCCGGCTCGTCCAGCACGAGCAGGTCCCGGGGCCGCACGAGGGCGCTCGCCAGCAGGAACCGGCGGCGCTGGCCGGACGAGAGCGTGTGCGGCATCGCTCCGCCGTGCCCCGCGATGCCCATGTGGTCCAGCACCTCGTCGGTGACGGCACCGGCCTGGCGCACGCCGTGGCCGCGCGCGGTGAGCACGAGGTGCTCGCGGACGGTCACGCCGGGAAAGAAGGCGTCGTCGTCCAGCACGCCCGCGACCCGGGTGCGGAAGCCGCGCTCCCGCTCGTCGACGGCACGGCCGAACGCGCGGACGGTGCCGGACAGCGGCTCCTGCAGGCCGAGCACGGTACGCAGCAGCGTCGACTTCCCGGTTCCGTTGGTCCCGATCACCGCGACGACGTCGCCGGGCCCTACCGTGAGCGACACCGGCGGGCAGACGGCGTTGCCGCCGTACCCGACGACCAGGCCGGACAGTTCGAGAAGCGTCATGTCCACCTCAACGCACGAGCCGGGTCCGGTTCTCCCGGTCCGCACTCACGCGCGCAGGATCTTCCGGGCGCGCGCCACGTCCTCGTTCATCTGGGTGATGAGCGGCTCCATGCCGTCGAACCGCAGCGTGGGCCGCAGGTGGGCCACGAACTCGAGCGCGACGGTCTGGTCGTACAGATCGAGGTCGGTACGGTCGAGCACGTAGGCCTCGACCCGGCGCTCCACGCCGTCGAACGTCGGGTTGGTGCCCACGGAGATCGCGGCGGGCAGGATCTCCTCCTGCCCCAGACCCGTGCCCGAGACAGCGGCCCGGTCGCCCTCCGGGCCGGCGAGGCTCGCGCAGGTCGCCGCCGTACCGCGGCGCAGCCAGCCGGCGTAGACACCGTCGGCGGGGACCAGACCGGTGATGTCACCCAGATTGGCGGTCGGGAAGCCCATCTCGCGACCCCGGGCGTCGCCGTGCACCACGACGCCGCGCACGAGGTGCGGGCGGCCGAGGATGTCGGCGGCCTGGTCGACGTCGCCCTCCGCGAGCAGCGCGCGCACCGCCGTCGACGACCACCGCTGGTGCCCGTCGCCGTCCGTCGGGAGCACGTCACCGACGTCCTCGATGGCCACCACCTCGAAGCCGTGCTGACCGCCGAGCTCGACCATCGTGGCGAGCGTGCCGGCGTTCTGCTTGCCGAAGCGCACGTCGTGCCCCACCACCACGGTACGGGCGCCGAGGCCGTCCACCAGGTAGCGCGAGACGAACTCCTCGGGCGTCTGGGCGGCGAAGTCGAGCGTGTAGTTCACCAGCAGCGTCGCGTCCAGGCCGGTGCGCTCCATGAGCGCCAGCCGGTCCTCGAGCCCGGTGATGAGCTCGGGTGCGGACTCCGGGCGGTGCACGGCGGAGGGGTGCGGTTGGAACGTGACGGCGACGGCGCTGGCCGCGTCGCTCCGGGCCAGGCTGAGGATGCGTCTCAGTACCGCCTGGTGGCCGCGGTGGACGCCGTCGAAGTTGCCGATCGTCACCACAGATGGCCCGAATCCCGGGGGAACCTGTTCCAGGTCCGTCCACAGCTGCACGCGGGTTGCTCCTCATATCGGGTAGCGCGGGTGCGGGCCGCAGGGCGCCGCACCGGTCGTCAAAAGCGTAGCCCGGGCGCGGGGGTGCCCGGGTTCAGTGCGGCGCGAGCACCAGCACGGGCTTGGCGAGGCTCTCGCCGCGCCGTCGGGTGTCCTCCAGCAGTGCCACGAGCGTGCCCGACGGCGACAGCGCCGCCACCACCTCCGGGCGCCCCGACGGCTCCACCCACTGACCGTATCCGAGCGCACGCACCTCGGCCTCGTCGAGCTCACGCACCGGGAAGGTGCCGCGGGCGGCCTGCGCCATCGGCACGGTGGCCAGGGTGCCGTCGGCGTCGGCCTGCGCCTCCAGCTGCTCCAGGGTGCGGGCCCCGGCCAGGTCGTAGCCGCCCACGCGGGTACGGCGCAGCATCGTCAGGTGCCCGCCGGTGCCGAGCGCGGTACCCAGGTCCCGCGCCAGGGCGCGCACGTAGGTGCCCGAGGAGACCGTGACGCGTACGTCGACGTCGAACGCGGGTACGTCGCGGGTGGGTCCGGGTCCCGGGTCGCCGTCGGGCACCGCCACCGTGACGGGACGCACGTCCAGGACCTCGAACCGGGACACGGTGACGGGTCGCGCCTGGAGCTCGACGTCCTCCCCCGCCCTCACCCGCGCGTAGGCACGCTTGCCGTCCACCTTGATCGCGGACACCGCCGTGGGTACCTGCAGGATGTCGCCCGTGAGGTCGGCGACCGCGGCGTCCAGCGCCGCCCGGTCCACACGTTCGACGGCGTCGGGGTCGGAGACGGACGTGACCGCGCCCTCGGCGTCGTCCGTAGCGGTGGCGACACCCAGCCGGATCGTGCCGTCGTAGTCCTTGTCCGCACCCACCACGTAGGTGAGCAGGCGGGTCGCCTTGCCGATGCCCAGCACGAGCACGCCCGTGGCCATCGGGTCGAGCGTTCCGGCATGGCCCACCTTGCGGGTGCCGGCCAGCCCCCGCATGCGCCCGACGACGTCGTGACTGGTCCAACCCTGCGGCTTGTCGACCACGACGAACCCGTCGGCGGCAGTAGGGCGACGCACCGGGGCCTGCGAGGTGGGGGAAGTCATGGGTACCAGTATCTCGTGGCGCAGACGTGCCGCGCGGTGTCGAGGCCTGCCCGGCCCGCCCGTGCGGCACAGCTCGTGCATGCGGCGGAGCGCACCGACGCCGCCTGTCCCGACCGGAGCGTGAAGGCACCGGTCGGGCGGCAGGCGGGGTCGCGCGCGAGCGTGGGGTCCGAGGTCACTCGGACTCTTCGTCGACCTCGCGCGGCTTCTTGTACGGGTCCTCGTCGCCTGCGTACCGCGCGCCGGCACGCAGCGCCTCCAGCTCTGCGTCGCGCTTGCGGGCCTCGATCAGGGCGGCGTCGAGGTTCGCCGCCGTGTCGGGCACGGAGTCGAGGTGGAACTCGAGGGTCGGCGTCAGGCGGATCCCCGTCTGCTTGCCCACCTCCGAGCGGATCAGGCCGGTGGCGCTCTTCAGCGCCGCAGCAGTGCCCTCGCGCTCCTCGTCCGAGCCGTAGACCGTGTAGAACACCGAGGCGTTCTGCAGGTCACCGGTCACCCGGACGTCCGTGACCGTCATGAAGCCGAGCCGCGGATCCTTGATCCGCGTATCGATCATCTCCGCGACGATCACCTTGATGCGGTCGGCGAGCTTACGTGCTCGCGGATTGTCGACCATGTACCAGTCCCTTTCAGCGAGAGTGCGGGGTGCCCGCCCGGTCCGGACGAACCGGCCGGGCGGGCACCCCGCACTCAATGAGCCATCAGCGTCAGGCGCGCGGCTTCTCGCGCATCTCGAACGTCTCGATGGTGTCGCCCTCGGTCACGTCGTTGAACGAGCCGAGACCGATACCGCACTCGAAGCCCTCGCGGACCTCGGTGACGTCGTCCTTCTCGCGACGCAGCGACTCGATGGTGAGGTTGTCCCCCACGACCGTGCCGTTGCGCAGCACACGCGCCTTGGCGTTGCGGCGGATGCTGCCCGAGCGGACGACCGAACCGGCGATGTTGCCGAACTTCGAGGAACGGAAGACCTGACGGATCTCCGCGGTCCCGAGCTGGACCTCCTCGTACTCCGGCTTGAGCATGCCCTTGAGGGCCGCCTCGACGTCCTCGATCGCCTGGTAGATGACCGAGTAGAACTTGACGTCGACGCCCTCGCGCTCCGCCAGCTCCTCGACGCGCTCGCCGTACTTCACGTTGAAGCCGATGATCACGGCGCTGTCGACCGTCGCGAGGTTGACGTCGTTCTGCGTGATCGCACCCACACCACGGTGGATGACACGCAGCTCGACCTCTTCGCCCACGTCGATCTTGAGCAGCGCGTCCTCCAGTGCCTCGACGGCACCGGACACGTCACCCTTGAGGATGAGGTTGAGGCTCTCGACCTTGCCCTTCTTGAGCTCGACGTCGAAGTCCTCGAGGCTGATCCGCTTGCGGCGCTTGGCCAGCGTCGCAGCGCGCTCCGCCGCCTGGCGCTTCTCGGCGATCTGACGGGCGGTCCGGTCGTCCGGCGCCACGAGGAACGTGTCGCCGGCACCCGGGACGCTCGTCAGGCCCAGCACCTGGACGGGGCGGGCCGGAGTGGCCGCCTCGACCGAGTTGCCGTGCTCGTCGAACATGGCACGGACGCGGCCGTAGGCCGTGCCCGCGACGATCGCGTCGCCGACGTGCAGCGTGCCGGCCTGGACCAGCACCGTGGCCACGGGACCGCGGCCCTTGTCGAGGTTGGCCTCGATGGCCACACCGCGGGCGTCCTTGGTCGGGTTCGCCCGCAGGTCGAGCGACGCGTCGGCGGTGAGCAGCACGGCGTCGATCAGGTCGTCGATACCGATGCCCGGCTTGGCCGCGACGTCGACGAACATCGTGTCGCCGCCGTACTCCTCGGCCACCAGGTTGTACTCGGTGAGCTGCTGACGCACCTTCGCCGGGTTGGCACCCTCGACGTCGATCTTGTTGACCGCGACCACGATCGGCACACCTGCTGCCTGCGCGTGGTTCACCGCCTCGACCGTCTGGGGCATCACGCCGTCGTCGGCCGCGACCACGAGGATCGCGATGTCCGTGACCTGCGCACCACGCGCACGCATGGCGGTGAACGCCTCGTGACCCGGGGTGTCGATGAAGGTGATGGCGCGCTCGACGCCGTCGTGCTCGTGCGTGATCTGGTACGCACCGATGTGCTGCGTGATCCCGCCGTGCTCGCCCGCCACCACGTCCGACTTGCGGATCGCGTCGAGCAGCTTGGTCTTACCGTGGTCGACGTGACCCATGACGGTCACGACCGGCGGACGGATGGCCAGGTCCTCGTCGGACTCGTCGGCCTCCTCGGCCTGCAGGTCGATGTCGAACGACCCGAGCAGCTCGCGGTCCTCCTCCTCGGCCGAGACCATCTCGATCTGGTAGCCGAGCTCGGTGGCCAGCGTGCCGAACGTGTCCTCGTCGAGCGACTGCGTGGCCGTGGCCATCTCACCGAGGTGGAACAGCACGGTCACGAGCGCCGCCGGGTTCGCGTCGATCTTGTCCGCGAAGTCGTTCAGCGACGCACCGTGGCGCAGACGCACGACAGTGGTGCCGTTACCGCGGGGGACCTGAACGCCGCCGAGCGACGGGGCCTGCATGGCCTCGAACTCCTGGCGCTTCGCCCGACGCGACTTGCGTCCGCGGACCGGCTTGCCGCCGGCGCGACCGAAGGCACCCTGCGTGGCGCCACGACCGCCCGCACCGCGACGCGGGCCGCCGAAGCCGCCACCGCCGCCGGGACGACCCGGGGCTCCAGCACCGGCACCGCCACCACCGGGACGGCCACCGCCGCCACCGGGGCGACCACGGCCACCACCCGGTGCCGGACGGTCGCCCGGACGCGGCATGGAGGTCTTGCCCGGCATCATGCCGGGGTTGGGGCGCGGACCGCCGCCACCGGAACCACCGGGACGGGGCGTCGAAGGACGCGGGCCACCCGGACGGGGACCACCCGAACGCTCACCGCTCGGGGCATCCGTGCGCTCGGGGCGCTGCCCCGGACGAGGCATGCCCTGGCTGGTCGCGAACGGGTTGTTGCCCGGACGCGGGTTGCCGCCGGCCGGACGGTCGCCCGCACCGGCACCCGGGCGGCCACGGCCGCCACCGGGACGAGGCATGCCCTGGCTGGTCGCGAACGGGTTGTTACCCGGACGCGGGGTACCGCCACCGGGACGGTCGCCACCCGGGCGGCCGCCACGGCCACCGTCGCGGCCGTCACGACCCGGGCGCGCGCCCGACGGTGCGGGCGGCTTGGGGGCACCGGGCTTGGGAGCCGCGGCAGGCTTCGGCGCACCAGGCTTGGGGCCTGCTGCGGGGCGGGCGGACGCCGCAGGCGCCGCCGGGGTCTCCTGCTGGGCCGGGGCAGGTGCCGCCGGCGCAGGGCTGGGTGCCGGGGCGGGCGCCGGTGCTGGCGCGGCCTCGGAGGTACGGGGTGCCGGCGCGGGGGCCGGAGCCGGCGTCGGCTCGGCGGGCTTCTGGGCCGCGGGCTTCGCGGCCGGCTTGGGGGCGCTCACCGCGGGCTTCGCGGCCGGCTTCTCGGACGTGCCTGCGGCACCACCCGAGGGGAACTTGTCGCGCATGCGCCGCACGACGGGCGGCTCGAGCGTCGACGACGCCGAGCGGACGTACTCGCCTGCCGACTTCAACTCGGCCAGCAGGGCCTTGCTTTCCACTCCGAGCTCCTTAGCGAGCTCGTAGACGCGGACTTTAGCCACAACTCTCCTGTCTCGGTCCATCCCAAGACAGGGAGGACCACCGTTAGTACTGAGTACTCATCGCTGGGGGCTCATCGGGTGCCCATCGGCGTCTGACCCGCTTCCTTGTCGACGAATCGCATAATTCGGCCCGACGCATGGTTGCGTCCGGTCGGAACAGTCCTGCAGTTGATGCACTCACCGGCCGAGGTGTGCTCGTACCTCGCCGAGGTCGAGGGGCCCGTCGACACGCAGTGCGCGTGGTACGGCCCTGCGACGCTCAGCGAGCTCCAGGCACCGCGGCTCCGGGTGGACCCAGGCACCGCGACCCGGCAGAGAGGCACTGACGTCGACGACGATACGCGGTGGGCCAGCCACCACGTCATCGTGCACCGAGTCCAGCACCAGACGCAGGAGTGCAGACCGCTGGTCGCGCCCCCGGCATCCGACGCAGGTACGCACTGGGCCCTCTGCGGGCACTACCGAACCAGTGACGTGGTAGGTCGAAAGACGGGCGCGTGGCCCAGACTCAGACAGTCTACCGCGCCGACCCACCGGCCGTTACCGGCCGCTCTGTGCGTCGGCAGCCGCGCCACCTGCGTCGGAGTCGGCTGCCTCGTCCGAACGGATGTCGATGCGCCAGCCCGTCAGCTTCGCGGCGAGGCGGGCGTTCTGCCCCTCCTTGCCGATCGCGAGGGACAGCTGGTAGTCCGGGACGACGGCGCGTGCGGCGCGGGCATCGGGGTCCACGACTGTGACCGACGACACACGTGCGGGCGACAGCGCACTCTTCACGAAGGACGCGGGGTCGTCGCTGTGGTCGACGATGTCGATCTTCTCGCCGTGCAGCTCGGCCATCACCGCACGCACACGGGCGCCCATGGGACCGATGCACGCGCCCTTGGCGTTGAGCCCGGCCACGCGCGAACGGACGGCCATCTTGGTGCGGTGCCCCGCCTCGCGCGCGATGGCGGTGATCTCCACCGAGCCGTCCGCGATCTCGGGGACCTCGAGCTCGAAGAGCTTCCGGACAAGGTTGGGGTGCGTACGGCTCAACGTGATCTGCGGACCCTTCATTCCGCGGGTCACCTCGACCACGTAGGCGCGCAGCCGCTCACCGTGCACGTACTCCTCGGTGGGGACCTGTTCGTGCGGCGGCAGCACGGCCTCGGTGCCACCCACGTCCACGAGCACCATGCGCGGGTCGCGGCCCTGCTGGATGATGCCGGCGAGGACCTCGCCCTCCTTGCCGCGGAAGGTACCCAGCACCTGGTCGTCCTCGGCGTCACGCAGCCGCTGGACGATCACCTGGCGGGCCGTCGCGGTGGCGATGCGGCCGAAGTCCTGCGGCGTGTCGTCGAACTCGGGTCCGAACTCCACGGCGGGGCGCGCCTCGGGCTCGTCGGGGTCCGCCGCGACGGGCAGCTCCTCGCGGGCCCAGACCGTCACGTGTCCCGACGCGCGGTCGACCTCGACGCGTGCCCGGTTGTAGGCGTCCGGCGTGCGGTGGTAGGCCGAGAGGAGGGCCTGCTCGATGGCCGCGACGAGGACGTCCAGGCTGAGGTCCCTCTCGCGCTCCAGCATCCGCAGGGTGGTCATGTCGATGTCCATGTCAGCCTTCCTCGTTGCGGCCGGGGTGACCCTCGGTCGTGTCGTCCGAACCAGCACCGTCCGAGTCGTCGGTGGTGCCTTCACCTGCACTCTCGCCCAGTTCCGAGGCCTCGGCATCCTGGGCGTCGTCGAGCTTCTTGAGCTCGACCTCGACCTTGCCCCGGCGCACGTCGGCCACCGGGACGCGCCGGTCGCCGTCGAGCACCAGGACGTGGCCGTCACCCTCGGGGAGCACGTCCGTCAGTCGGCCCTCGATGCGGCTGCCGTCCATCATCTTCAGCGCCACCAGCCGGGTCCGGGCCCGCTTGAAGTGCCGCACCTCGGTCAGCGGCCGGGACGTGCCCGGCGTCGAGATCTCGAGCGTGTAGGCACCGGCGACGACGTCGTCCTCGTCCAGTGCCGCCGACATCGCCCGGGAGGCGTCGCCCAGGGCATCGGAGTCCAGGCTGCCCAGGGCGTCCTCCGGCAGGTCGATGGTGATCCGCACCACCGACGCGCTGCCCGCCCGGGTGACGGTCACCTCCTCGAGGTGGAGGCCCGCGGCCTCGACCGCCGGTCCCACCACCCCTCGGACCGCATCCGCCTGCTGTGTCATCGACTGCCTCCCGTCGGCTCCCCCACGTGCGGGGGCACGGTTCGAGCCGGAACGGTTCGACCGATGTGCTGTTGTTGTCTGCGTCAAGCGTAACGAAGCGCCGGGGCCCGGCACTTCGCGTGGAACGTGATGTCCGTGACCCGACCGTCATGCGGTAGGGCACGAAACGGGTTCTGGAACATGGCATCATCGGCCACGATGAACCCCAACGGCCACGAGGTCCGCACCCGACGCCGGTCAGGTCTGACCGCGCTGGCTCTGACCTGCGCGATCATTCTCTCAGGTTGCGGGGTGCGCCTCGAGACGCCGCCACCCACCGAACCCGTCCCGGACGCCGTGGAGACCGTGCGGCGCACCGCCGTGGCCGACGCCCTGCGTGTCGCCGAGCAGGCGGAGGCCGCCGCGGGTGCCGACGGGGTCAAGGCGGACGTCGTGGTCGAGCTCGAGGAGATCTCCTCCGCCACGACCGAGCAGGCGCAGCAGCTCGGCGGCGAGTACGACTCCGGCCTGGGCGACATCCTCGCCGACCGGTCCGGCGCCTCACCCTCGGCGAGCACCCCGAAGGACACCCCCCGCGCTGTCGTCACCTCACTCGTCGACGCCGCCACCCGGACCCGGGCCGCCGCCGACCAGACGCAGGACGGACCACTCGGGCGGCTGCTCGCCTCGATCTCGGCCTCCCAGACCCGGTACGCGGCCAACCTGGCGCACCTGACCGGGTCCGACGTGCCCGATCCGCCCCTGACCCAGATCCCCGAGCCGTCGGAGTCCGGCCAGGAGCCGACCGACGACGAGACGTCGGAGACGCCTGGGGCGGCCGCGTCGGGATCCGCCGTCGTGCCTGGCGGCCTGTCCGCCGAGGACATGAGCGCGCTGGTGCTCGCCGAGGACATGGCCGGCTACGCGCTGGAGGTGCGGGCCGCCCAGGCGAACGGCGACGTGCGGACCCGCGCCCACCAACGCTCCCGGGAGCACCGCGCCCGGGCCCAGTCCTGGGCTCTCGTGGCCGGGATCGACAGCACCGACCAGGATCCACGCCGCGTCGCGTACGCGCTGCCCGGGCAGGACACGACCACCACCGACCTGGCACGCGACCTCGAGGCCGACCTGGCCCAGAACTACGCCTCGCTGGTCGGCGTGGCCGAGCCCGGCACCCGCGCCGTGCTGGTCGCGCTCCTGACCGACAGCACGCTGGCCGGCGCCGGGTGGGGCGCTCCGGCAGTCCCGTTCCCGGGGCTGCCGGAGCGCTCCTGACCGCTCTGCGCGATCCGGCCGCTCCGCGCCGGGGGTCAGGCGAGCAGCTCCGCGACCCGGTCGGCGACCACGGCAGCGACGTCGGCGACGGGCAGCTGCTCCGCCTCGCCCGCCCTCGGCCGCACCTCGACCACGCCGTCGGCCAGACCCTTGCCGACGACGACCACGAGCGGGGCACCGAGCAGCTCGGCGTCCTTGAACTTCACACCCGGGGACACCTTGCCGGCCCGGTCGTCGTACAGCACCTCGACGCCACGGGCGGCGAGGTCGGTCGCGATCGACTCCGCGGCCTCGAAGATCTCGGCGCCCTTGCCCGCCGCGACCAGGTGCACGTGGAAGGGCGCGACGTGCGGCGGCCAGGCCAGGCCCTTCTCGTCGTGGTTGGCCTCGGCGAGCGCCGCGAGCGCGCGCGTGACACCCACACCGTAGGAGCCCATGGTCACGACGGCCTGCTTGCCGTTCTCGTCGAGCACCACGAGACCCAGCGCCTCCGCGTACTTGCGGCCGAGCTGGAAGATGTGGCCCATCTCGATGCCGCGCGCGAGCTCCAGGGGGCCGGAGCCGTCGGGCGCCGGGTCGCCCACGCGCACCTCGGCGGCCTCGATCGTGCCGTCGGCGGTGAAGTCGCGGCCGGCGACGAGGTCGAACACATGCTTGCCGGGCTCGTTGGCGCCCGTGATCCAACGGGTACCGGGCACCACGCGCGGGTCGAGGAGGTAGCGGATCGCGGGGACCTTCTCGCCGTCGGCGCCCTCGACCTGCTCGCCCTGGGGACCGAGTGCCTGCGGGCCGATGTAGCCCTTGACCAGCGCGGGGAACTTCTTGAAGTCCTCCTCGGTGGCGGGCTCCGGCTCGGCGGGGTTCACCGCGGCCTCGATGCGCTTGAGGTCCACCTCACGGTCGCCGGGCAGGCCGACGACGACGAGCTCGCGCGTACCGTCGGGCTGGACCAGGGCGAGCACCACGTTCTTCAGGGTGTCGGCGGCGGTCCAGGGCCGGTCGGAGCGCGGGAACTTCTCGTTCGCGACCGCGACGAGCGTGGCGATGGTCGGGGTGTCGGGCGTGTCCTCGACGTGGGCCGCGGGAGCGTCGTCGTACGGGATGGCCTCGGGGACGGGCGTGACCACTGCCTCGACGTTGGCGGCGTAGCCGCCGGGCGAGCGTACGAAGGTGTCCTCGCCGATCGGGGACGGGCTCAGGAACTCCTCGGAGCGGGAGCCACCCATGGCGCCGGACAT
>Ga0233375_1000090_pt1 | contig 57527 bp, 53 predicted proteins | sample ElkDunMinimDraft_10_FD_191539 | JGI IMG/M metagenome (GOLD analysis project Ga0233375, IMG submission 191539) | Fecal eukaryotic communites from dung pellets of Tule Elk in California, USA - Elk Dung E16 | ecosystem: Host-associated > Mammals > Digestive system > Large intestine > Fecal | place...
GCGGCTCCACCGCCCGCCCGGTGTCACGGTGAACCCGTCGAGGACCGGCTCCGGCTCGACCTCCGACGCCACCACGATGCCGCCATCGGCGAGCACGTCCGCTGCCAGGTACTCGCCCCGCCACCGGGCCATCAGCCCCACGAAACGTGACAGCGCCGGGCCCGGCACCGCGTCGCCGCCCTCGGGCTGCCACCCGTGCCCCACGTCCGTGAACCGGGCCAGTGCCGTCGTGGTCCCGTCGGCGTGGACCCGCACCAGCTCCGTGCCGGCCGGGACCCGCGTGTGCATGAGCCAGAACTGCGGCACCACCTCGCCGTGCACGGCCTGGAACCCGAGCCCGGTGAACGGCGGCCGGTCCAGGAACGGGCCGCCGGTGCTCCGGCGGGACGCGTCGTCCGTGCCGCCCACGGCGTCCTCGAAGCGGAGCTGCCCAGACGTCGGGAACCGCAGCAGGTCCACCGAGGGCGCGTCCGCGCGGAACGGCGAGCCGGGGAACCCCAGGCCGTGGGCCTCGAACAGCAGCTCGGCGGTGGTCGCGAACCCCACGTCCTCCGCCCGCAGCACGAAGCCCGACACCCTGTCGTACCCGTGCTCCAGGATGGCCGCCGAGACGGCAGGCGTGACGGCCTTCTGCATGAGCGGCACTGAGCGTCTCCTCGCGTCCGGTTCGCGCGGTTCCTCCGCGTCCGGGGGACATCATGCCGGATCACGACCCAGTGGTCAGTTCCGCGGCGCCCGCGCTGCCGCCTCTGGCAGGATCAAGGCCTCCGCCGAGGCTGTGGCGGGCAAGGAGGAGCGATGACCAGCGCGTTCGTCAAGGCGAAGTTCGTCCCGTGGCACCGCGCGGCGGCCCAGGTGGTCGGGCTCGGCAGCGGGGCAGCGCTGTGGTTCGCGGGCGCGGCGGGATCGCCCCCGCTCGGGTGGTCGGCGAAGGTCGCCTGGGCGCCGTTCATCGCCCTGGCGATCCTCAACGGGCGCTGGCACCGCGAAGCGGAGCGCGAGTCGGCGACCACCTCGGCGTAGGGCCGCCCGGTGAGGGGCGGCCCTCCGAGGTGATCGATCAGGCGTCGAGCCGCAGGCTGTGCTGGCGGCCCGGGCCGTCGGGGCCCGCGTCGTCCGCGACTACCCCTGCGGAGGCGTGGCCTGCGCCGCAGCACGCGCCGCGGCAGGGAGCGCCTCGAGGATGCGGGAGACCGCCTCGTCGTCGTGCGCCGCCGAGACGAACCACGCCTCGAAGGCCGACGGCGGCGCGTACACGCCCTGCTCGAGCAGCGAGTGGAAGAACGGCGCGTACCGCCACGAGTCCGTGGCCAGCACCGACGCGTAGTCCCGGGCGCCGCGCGTGGCGGCGGCGCTGCCGAACATCGTGCTGAACAGGCTTCCGGCCCACTGCACGGCGTGCGGCACCTGGGCCTCGGCGAGCGCGCCCGAGACGGCTGCGCGCAGTGCGGCGGAGACCGTGTCGATGCGGCCGTACACCGCGGTGTCGGCGGCCCGCAGCGTGGCGAGGCCCGCGGCCGTGGCCACCGGGTTCCCGGACAGGGTGCCCGCCTGGTAGACGGGGCCCTGGGGCGCGAGCGCGTCGAGCACGTCAGCGCGCCCGGCGACCGCCGCGACCGGCAGGCCGCCGCCGATGACCTTGCCGAAGGTCAGCAGGTCGGGGTCCCACCCCTCGACGGAGCCCTCCAGCCCCCACCAGCCCGCCGGGCCGACACGGAACCCGGTGAGCACCTCGTCCTGGATGAGGAGCGCGCCGTGCTCGTGCGCGATGCGCAGCAGGGCGGCGTTGAAGCCGGGCACGGGCGGGACCACGCCCATGTTGGCCGGCGCCGCCTCGGTGATGATCGCGGCGATGGTGCTGCCGTGCTCGGCGAACGCCGCCTCGACGGCCTCGAGGTCGTTGTAGGGCAGCACGATGGTCTCGGCGGCGACCGCGGAGGTCACTCCCGCCGAACCGGGCAGGCCGAGCGTCGCCACGCCCGAGCCGGACTCCGCGAGCAGCGAGTCGACGTGCCCGTGGTAGCACCCGGCGAACTTCACGATCCGCTCGCGGCCGGTCACGCCGCGGGCCAGCCGCACCGCCGTCATGGTCGCCTCGGTGCCGGTCGAGACCAGGCGCACACGCTCCGCCGCGGGGACCCGGGCCCGGATCTCGTCCGCGAGCTCGACCTCGGTCAGCGTGGGGGCGCCGAACGACAGCCCGCGGGACGCAGCCTCACGGACCGCCTCGACCACCACCGGGTGGGCGTGCCCGAGCAGCGCCGGGCCCCACGACCCCACGAGGTCGACGTACTCGTTGCCGTCGGCGTCGGTCACGTACGCGCCGCGCGCCGACGTGAGGAACCGGGGGGTGCCGCCCACCGAGCCGTAGGCGCGCACGGGCGAGTTCACCCCGCCTGGCGTCACCGATCGCGCCCGCTCGAAGTACGACGCGGACGTCTCGCTTCCTGCACCCATCAGCTTTCCTCCTGCAGCCATCCGGCCAGCTCGACCGCCCAGTACGTCAGGACTTGATCGGCGCCTGCGCGCCGGATGCTGAGCACCGACTCCATCACAGCTCGGCGACGATCGATCCAGCCGTTCGCGGCGGCGGCCTCGATCATGGCGTACTCGCCTGACACCTGGTACGCCGCGACCGGGACGGTGGACGTCGCGGCGACGTCGGCGAGCACGTCGAGGTAGCTCATCGCGGGCTTCACCATGACGATGTCGGCGCCCTCGGCGATGTCCAGCGCGACCTCCTGGGCCGCCTCGCGACGGTTCGCCGGGTCCATCTGGTAGGTCCGCCGGTCTCCCTCGAGCTGGGAGTCGACGGCCTCGCGGAACGGCCCGTAGAACGCCGAGGCGTACTTCGCGGCGTACGCCAGCACGGCGACGTCGTCGTGCCCGTGGTCGTCGAGCACGTCGCGCACCACGGCGGTCTGGCCGTCCATCATCCCGCTCAGCCCGACCAGGTGGGCGCCGGCCTCGGCCTGAGCGAGGGCCATCGCGGCGTACCGCACGAGCGTCGCGTCGTTGTCGACCCGACCGTCGGGGGTCAGCACGCCGCAGTGGCCGTGGTCGGTGAACTCGTCGAGGCACAGGTCTGCCTGCACCACCAGCGCGTCGCCCGCCTCGCGGACCGCGTCGGTGATGGCCACGTTGAGCACGCCGTGCGGGTCGGTGGCCTGGCTGCCGGTCGCGTCACGGTGGGTGGGGACGCCGAACAGCATGACCCCGCCGATCCCGGCCTCGGCGGCCTGCGCCACGGCGCGGCGGAGCGAGTCGCGGGAGTGCTGGACGACGCCGGGCATGGAGCCGATGGGCGCCGGCTCCCGCAGGCCCTCTTTGACGAACAGCGGGAGCACCAGGCCGGCAGGGTGCACACGGGTCTGGGCGGTCAGGCGTCGCAGGGCGGGCGTGGAGCGCAGGCGTCGGGGGCGCAGCCGCCCCACGGGGGCGATCAGGTTCGGCTCGGGTGTGGTCACGGGTTCACCTCGGTGCTCGGTTCTGGGTGGTGGCTGCCTGGACGAGCGCCTCGACCAGTCCCGCCGGGGTCTGGCTCTGGGCGACGCCCGCGACGGGGATCCCGAGGCGGCGCGCCTCGGCGTCGGTGCTAGGCCCGATGCAGCACACGAGCACGCCGGGCGGCGGCGGTCCCAGCAGCTCGATCAGGTGGCGCGCCGTGCTGCCCGAGGTGAGCAGCGCCGCGTCGATCTCCCCGGCGGACCACGCCGCGCTGACCTCCGGCTCGGGCGGGGCGCCCCGCAGCGTGCGGTACGCCACCACGTCGTCGACCTCCCAGCCGCGGGCGCGCAGCCCGTCGACGAGGCGGGGGGACGCGAGGTCGGCGTGCGGCGCCAGGATCCGGCCCTCGCCCGACACGGCGGGCCACTGCTCGAGGAGCGCGGCGGCCGAGGAGGTCCCCCGGGGCACGAGGTCCACCTGCACGCCCGCCTGCCGCAGCGCCCGGCCGGTGGCTGGCCCGACGGCGGCGACCCGCGTGCGGGCGACGAGCTCGGCGAGGGTCGAGCCGACCTCCTCCGCGCGGCTGGCCAGCACCGGCACCGTGGCGGCGCTCGTCACGACGAGCCAGGTGTAGTACTGGGCGCCCAGCGCGAGCAGCAGGTCGTCCAGCTCGGTGGGGTCCTCCGGGGGCACCGTCGTGATCAGCTCGACCGTCACGGGCTCCGCGCCCGCCGTGGCCAGCGCGATGGCGACGGGGTCGGGATCCCCGGTGGCGCGCGGGACGAGCACCCGGAGCCCGCTGAGAGGGCCCCCCTGGGCGTGCGCCGTCACTCGAGCTCCGAGGAGCCGGGCCCGACCTTGGCGAGCTTGGCGGCGCCTGAGGCGAGTAGGTCGTCGGCGACCGCCCGTCCGAGCGCGAGGGCGAAGCTGTCGTAGAGGGAGATGCCCGCCATGACGGGGCCGGGGGCCTGTGGTGGCTGCAACTCGTCGGGCGAGGGTGGTGGCACGTGCAGCGCCACCGAGCCCGAGCGGCGCAGCTGGGCGGTCCCGTCGGTGCGGATCACCACGGCGTCGAGCACCAGGTGCGCGTCCCCGCCGTCCACGGGGTCCTGGACGCGGGCCAGGGCGCCCACGGGCGCGGCGCAGCCGGCTTCGAGCCGGTTGAGCAGCGCGCGCTCGGCGAACACCTCGAGCCGGGTGCGGGGGTCGTCCAGCTCGGTCAGCACGGTGGCGAGGTCCTCTCCCAGCGACTCGACAGTGCCGGGGCTGCGGACCTCGACCCCGAGCGCCCCCTGCCCGGGGGCCGGGGTCATCACCGCCGGGTCGATGACCTCGGTGATGGCGTCGAGCCTGCCAAGCCGCGCGAGGCCCGCGCGCGCCAGGACGACGGCGTCGAGGTCGCCGGGCGCCACGCGGGCGAGCCGGGTGTCGACGTTGCCGCGGATGTCCACGATCTCGAGGTCGGGGCGCGCCGCGAGGAGCTGCGCGGCCCGTCGGGGCGAGCCGGTGCCGACACGGGCGCCCGTCGGCAGCGTGGCCAGCGTCCACCCCTCACGGGCGCACAGCGCGTCGCGCGGGTCCTCGCGCCGGGGAACCGCCGCGACCACCACGCCGTCGCTCGGCACGGTGGGCAGGTCCTTCAGCGAGTGGACGGCGACGTCGCACTCGCCCCGGATCACCGCATCGCGCAACGCGGTGACGAAGACGCCGGTGCCGCCCAGCGCGGACAGCGGCGCCGTGACCCGGTCCCCTTCGGTCCGCACGCGCACGATCTCGACCTCGACGGCGCCGGACCGGCTGAGATCGGCTGCGACGTGTCCGGTCTGGGTGAGGGCCAGGGCGCTGGCGCGGGTGCCGATGCGGACTTTCGTGGGCATGGGGTCCAGTGTCGTCCTCGGCTGCGCGGATGTCGAAAGCCGGGAGCCGCAGGGCGCCCTTCAGAGAAGTGCCCGTCGCCGCCCGGGAGAAGGTGACAATGAGTCAGAACACTTTATCGGCGCGGAATTGTGGCGCGTTCGTGACGTGCTGTCAGAACCGCAATTGTGGGGGTGTTCTCGCGCGGCATTCCAGGTGCTATTACGGGCTCGACAGCGAGCGCACGGCCGCGCGGGCGTCCGGGACCACGGACGCGAGCCCGTTGCCCGCCACCCAGGCCCCGCAGACGGCCAGCCCGGGCACGGTCGAGGCGGCCGCCCGGACGCGCGCGACGGCCTCCCGGTGCGCGCCGCTCGGCCGGGGGAGCGACTGCGACCAGGCCACCCGGGCGGACGCCACCAGCTGGTCCTGGCCCAACGGCGTGCCCAGCAGCACCGAGGCGTCGCGCAGGGCCACGGCGACCAGCTCGTCGTCGGACAAGGCGCTCGGGGCGGGACCGTCGCCCGCCATGCCGTACGACAGCCGCACCACGTGCCGGCCAGGCCCCGCCGCGCGGGCGAGCCACGCCCACTTGGCGGTCGCATGCGTCAGCGCCTTCGCCCGCACGCCCCGTGCCGCGGGGGAGACCAGCACGCCGGTGCCCCGTGGCGCGGAGTCCAGCGCCGGGGCGTCGAGCACCAGCGTCACCAAGGTGACCTCGGCGCCCGGGTCCAGCGCGACGTTGGCCAGCCCTGGCGCCACGTCCCGCAGCAGGTCCACCGCCGCAGGCGTCGCCACGACCAGGCGGTCCGCGCGCACCACGCTCGTGGTCCCGTGGGCGTCCTCGACGACCACCTCGAACGGCGCCCTGGCCGTCGGGCCGACACCCGTGGGCGCCGCGTCCGTCCCGGGCGCCTCCGCGGTCCCCAGGGCGCCCGGCGCCCGGCGTGCCTCGACCGCCCGGGACCCGGTGCGCGCCTGGGCGCCACGCCCGGCCAGATCCGCGAGCAACGCGTCCACCAGGACGTGCAGCCCGCCGTCGAAGCCCGCCACGGCCGACCCGGCCGGGACCGCGGCCCGCAGCGAGCGCACCGCCGCCGCGAGGCTCCCGCGATCGGCGAGAGCCGCCCGCAGCCCCGGGGACACGGCGTCCACCGCGATGTCGTCGGGGTCGGCCGCGTGGACCCCTGCCACCACCGGCCGCACCAGCCGCTCCAGCACGCGGCCACCCATCCGCCGGCGCACCAGCGCGCCCAGGGTCACCGGGCTGCCGTCGTGCTCACGGGCGCCCCAGCTGGCGGGCAGGACCCGGTCCACGCTCGCCCGCACGGCCCCGAGCAGCCCCACGGTCCGCCGCACGTCAGGCGCCCAGGGGGAGGTCGGGATGCCCAGCACGCCCGCCCGCGGCAGGGGTCCGGCGCCCTGCGGCAGCTGCACCCAGGCCCCGCGCGGCTCAGGCGGCGTCACCCGGGCGGACAGGCCGAGCTCGCGGGCCAGCTCGGCGACCGCGCCGCCCCGCGTCGCGAAGGACTCCGCGCCCGAGTCCAGCGTCAGGCCGGCCAGCTCGTGGCGCCCCACGGCGCCGCCCGCGGTCGCGCGCCCTTCCAGCACCAGGGTCCGCAGCCCTCCGGCCGCGAGGTCGCGTGCCGCGACCAGCCCCGAGACCCCGCCGCCGATGACCACGGCATCCCACTGCTCGACAGCCGGGCCGGCGATCGCGGGCATCGGGCTCACGCCTCGTGGACGAGCCGGACGACGCGCGTGAGGACCTCCGGGTCGGTGTCCGGCGGCACGCCGTGCCCCAGGTTCACCACGTGCCCGGGCGCCTCGCTGCCGCGGGCGATCACGTCGCGCACGTGGGCCTCGAGCACGGGCCACGGCGCGCCCAGCAGCGCCGGGTCGATGTTGCCCTGCAGCGGCGTGCGCCCGCCCAGCCGGCGGTTCGCCTCGTCGAGCGGCAGGCGGTAGTCGACGCCGATGACGTCGGCCCCGACGTCGCGCATCGCGGCCAGCAGCTCGCTGGTCCCGGTGCCGAAGTGCACGCGGCGCACCCCCAGATCGGCCACGCTGGCGAGCGCCCTGGCCGAGGACGGCGCCGCGTGGGCCACGTAGTCGGCCAGCGACAGGGACCCGGCCCACGAGTCGAAGAGCTGCGCCGCGCTGGCGCCCGCCATGACCTGGGCCCGCAGGAACGCGCCCGTCACGTCGGCCGCCCACTCGGTGAGGTCCCGCCAGGTCTCCGGATCGGCGTGCATCAGCGTCCGGGCGGCGAGGTGGTCGCGTGAGGGGCGGCCTTCGACCAGGTACGCGGCCAGCGTGAACGGCGCCCCGGCGAACCCGATCAGCGGCGTCGACCCCAGCGCGGCGACCGTCATCGCGACGGCCTGGCTCACGGGCTCGAGGGCCTCGGCGGTGAGGGGGCCCGCATCCCGCAGCCGAGCCACGTCGTCCGCCGTGCGCACCGCCGTGCCCATGACCGGCCCCACCCCGGGGACGATGTCCACGTCCACGCCGGCCAGCAGCAGCGGCACCACGATGTCCGAGAAGAAGATCGCGGCGTCCACGTCGTGCCGTCGGACCGGCTGCAGGGTGATCTCGCTGGCCAGCTCGGGGCGCAGGCAGGACTCGAGCATCCCGACGCCCTCGCGCAGCGCGCGGTACTCCGGCAGGGAACGTCCGGCCTGCCTCATGAACCACACCGGAAGGCGTGCCGGGGGCTCCCCGGAATAGGCCGCGACCAACGGAGAATTGCTGGTCCGGCCGTCGACGAGCGGATGCGTCACAGGAAGGCTCACGCCTCGATTGTGCCGGACATTCCTCGGGATGATTCAATCGTCAACGTGGTGCTGATGTCATTGGTCGCCAGTCACCACGACCTCGACCTCGCGGTGCTGGAGCGGCTGTCCGCCGCGACGCATGCGGTCGGACGCGAGATCGTGTCCGACTGCCCGTCTGTCGCTGGGTCCGTGGTGCTCGCGACCTGCAACCGGTTCGAGCTGTACCTGGACGTCGTCGACGCCGAGCACGTCTCGGCTGCCCGGGCTGCGGCCGCCGTCGTCGTGTCCCGGCACACCGGCTACCAGGTCGAGCGGATCGTCTCCGAGGTGCACGTCCGCACCGGCGCCGACGTCGCCGAGCACCTCTTCGCTGTCGCCTCCGGGCTCGAGTCCATGGTGGTGGGCGAGCGCGAGATCGCCGGGCAGGTGCGCCGGGCCCTGACCGCCGCGCGCCGCGACGGCACCACGACGACCGACCTCGAGGCGCTCTTCCAGGTCGCCTCCCGGACGTCTCGGGCGGTGGAGGCCGCCACCGGCCTCGGCGCCGCGGGGCGCTCGATGGTCTCGGTGGCCCTCGACCTGGTCGAGGACGGGCTCCCGGACTGGCCCGAGGTCCGCTGCGTGCTCGTGGGCACCGGCTCGTACGCGGGCGCGAGCCTCGCCGCCCTGAAGTCGCGGGGCTGCCGTGACATCCAGGTCTTCTCCCCGAGCGGCCGGGCGCCCGCGTTCGCCGAGGCGCGAGGGGTGCAGGCGCTCACCACCCGGGACCTGGCCGGCGCCCTCGACGATGTCGACCTGGTGGTGGCCTGCAGCGGCGCCGCAGGGCCCGTGCTCCATGCCGAGGCGCTGGCCTCGGCGCGGGCGGGGACCGATCGGCCGCTCGCGATCATCGACCTGGCGCTGCGCCACGACGTGGACCCGGGGGTGCGCGACCTCCCTGGAGTGCGCCTGGTGAGCCTGACCACGGTGAGCGAGGCCGCGCCGGACGAGAGGTCGACGCCGATCGAGACCGCCCGGGCGATCGTGCGGCGCACCGCGGCCGAGTTCGAGGCCCAGCAGCGTGTGCGCGCGTGGAGCCCCGCGGTGATCGAGCAGCGGGTCCGTGTGCTCGGCGCCATCGAGCGGGCGTCCCGTGGCTCGGAGGCCGGTCAGGAGCGGGGGGTTACCCTGCGCGCGGTCCGTCGCCGGGCGCGGGCGGCCCTGCATGGGCCCACGGTCCGCGCGCGGGAGGCGGCGCGCCGTGGCGACGCCGAGGAGTTTGCGGCGGCCGTCGCGGAGCTGGCCGCGGTGCCGACGCCCGAGCTGCCCAGCCCGTCGCGCCGGGTGGCAGAGCCGGCGGCGCCCGACCGTGTCGAGGACGACTCGATCCTGGGCGGGTAGCGGCGCGGCGGAGATCAGCGCCGCGCAGATGAGCACACGCCGGGCCTGAGCGGGGGGGAGCCAGGCCCGGCGTGCGGTCTCGGGGAAGCGGGAGCGGTCAGGCCCACGCCTTCTGTGCTGGTCCGGGCGCCCACGTGTGGGGCACGACCTGGTTGGTCTGGATGTCGGTCAGCTCGGCCGCGTAGACGATCGCCTCGTAGACGCCGGCCTCGACGCGGTCCAGGCGCAGCTGCTCGGCGCGCTCCATGTCGTCGCCCAGGTGGGAGATGCGGGCGACGACGTAGCGCTGCGCGTCCTGCCACTGGTCGACCACGCGGACGTTGAGGCCGTTCCACCGGGCGGTGAGGTCCAGCTCGAACAGCTCGCTGACCTCTTCCCGGGCGACGCGGCGGTACCAGCGCCCGGCGGGGGACTGCTGGAAGTCCGTCTCGAACAGCGGGGGGTTCGCCAGGGCGAGCACCACGGTGTTGCCCTCGTCGACCACGTCGGCCTCGAGGTACGCGCCGTGCCACTTGGCCACCGGGCCGACGCAGCGGGACAGCGACGCCAGGGCCGGGCGCTGGGCTCCGAGCTGGGTGACGGTCCAGCCGGTGCCCACGTCGCCGTAGTGCCCCAGGAGGATCTGGGTGCCGTCGGCGAAGATCCGCACGAGCTCGGCGCCCGGGGGGATGCGGGAGTGGCGCAGCCACCACAACGGCACGATGTAGCCGGGCACGTCCTGGTACTGCAGCTGCGGTGAGGACTCGAAGCGCAGCACGTCGATGGACGGGGCGTACGGGCTGAACGGCGTGCCCGCGTAGCCGAGCCCGTGCACCTCGAACAGCTGGGCCGGTGTCGTGGCGAAGGACACGTCCTCAGCCCGCACCACGTACCCGGCCACGCGGTCATGACCCACGGTCAGATGAGCGCGAGTCAGAGCTGGCGTGATCGCCTTCTGCATCAGGGTCACGATGGCACCCTCGCCAAATCGGATGTACCGGACGTTCCGGAATCGAAACCCGATTGTGCAACGAAACCGGGCAGGTGTCCAGAACTCACCCAGACGGCCCATGGCATCTGGACCACTTCGGTGGCCGCTCCCCGGGAACCGGATCCTCCACGAGGCGTCGTAAGGCCCCTGGTCGCGCGCTGACCAGGGGCCTTACGGAGAAAGCGATATCTGAGAGGTTGGTGAGGAACGGAGGCCGGCCCGTGCCCACCACCCGGCCACTCAGGCGTCGAGGTAGCCCACCAGCTGCTCCGCGAGGCCGGTGTACGAGCCCGGCTCGAGCGCCGCGAGACGGTCCGCGACGTCGTCCGGAAGCCCCAGCCCGGCGATGAACCCACGCATGTCCTCGGCCGTCAGGCGGCGCCCGCGGGTCAGGTCCTTGAGGCGCTCGTAGGGGTTCTGCATCCCCGTGACGCCCGCCACGGCAGCCGCGCGCATCGCCGACTGCACGGGCTCGCCGAGCACCTCCCAGTTCTGGTCCAGCTCCCGGGCCAGGAGGCCCGCGTCGACGGACAGCGCGCGCAGGCCGCGGCGCACGTTGTCGATCGCGAGCAGCGAGTGCCCGAACGCCGGGCCGATGTTGCGCTGCGTGGTCGAGTCCGTGAGGTCGCGCTGCAGGCGGCTGGTGACGAGGGTCGCCGCGAGGGTGTCGAGCAGTGCGCACGACATCTCGAGGTTCGCCTCGGCGTTCTCGAACCGGATCGGGTTGACCTTGTGGGGCATCGTCGAGGATCCCGTCGCGCCCGCCACCGGGGTCTGGATGAACACCCCGCGCGAGATGTAGCTCCACACGTCCGTGGCCAGGTTGTGCAGCACCCGGTTGAAGCGCGCCACGTCGGCGTACAGCTCCGCCTGCCAGTCGTGCGACTCGATCTGGGTGGTCAGCGGGTTCCACGTCAGGCCCAGGTGCTCCACGAACGTGCGGGAGACCTCGGGCCAGTCCGCGCCCGGCACGGCCACCACGTGCGCGCCGTACGTGCCCGTGGCGCCGTTGAGCTTGCCCAGGAACTCGTCGCCGTCGATCCGCCGCAGCTGGCGGCGCAGGCGGTGCGCGAGCACGGCCAGCTCCTTGCCCAGCGTCGTGGGCGTCGCCGGCTGGCCGTGCGTGAGCGCCAGCATCGGCGTCGCCGCGAGGTCACGGGCCATCACCGCGACCTCGTCCACCAGCGCCGCGGCGGCAGGAGCCCACACCTCGCGGACGGCGCCGCGCACCATCAGCGCATAGGAGAGGTTGTTGATGTCCTCGCTGGTGCAGGCGAAGTGCACGAGCTCGCCGACCGACGGCAGCACCGTGTCCGGGCCCAGGGCCGCCGGGGCGTCCGCGAGGCGGCGCTTGAGGAAGTACTCGACGGCCTTCACGTCGTGCACCGTGGTGCGCTCGATCTCGGCCAGCTCCGCGACCTCGTCGGGCCCGAAGGTCGCGACCACGTCGCGCAGGTACTGCTGCTCCGCGGCGGAGAGGTCCGGGGCCCCGGGCACCACGTGCTGCGTGGCCAGGTGGATCAGCCACTCGACCTCCACGTGCACCCGCTCACGGTTCAGCGCCGCCTCGGAGAGGTGGTCGACCAGGGGCGCCACCGCGGACCGGTAGCGGCCGTCGAGCGGCCCCAGGGCGATGGGGGGAGTCACGTCGGCCAGGCTCACGCGCGCGGGGGAGGTCATGTCGCCATCATCCCAGAGCGACCGCACGATCCGTGGGCTCGTCCGGGCCCGGACGGCCGCGGGCCACTGACTACAGTGGGCCGGTCCACAGGCCACCGACCACAGCTCCGGGACGGAGGCGCGTGCCCGCTCAGCCTGCGACGTGCCGAGGGACGGCGTGAGCCGCCTCGTGCGTGGGACGGCCACGGACGCCCCCTCTGAGCAGCAGGGCGACGGCCAGTCGTTCACGCTGCGCGGCCTGCTGCCCACCGTGCTCGTGTCGCTGCTCGTGGCCGGCTCGGTGATCGCCGCCGCAGCCGCCGGGCCATGGCGCATCCGGCTGCGCGACGCCGCGCCCCTCGAGCTCGAGATCGACCGCCCCGAGTCGACCCCGTCCCCGCGACCCGAGTCGCTGACCGAGGGCATGCCGCCCGCCGGCGGCCTGCCGGCCTGGCTCGGCTGGCTCGGCATCGCGTTCGCGGCGTTCTGCCTCGTCCTGGTCGTCGTGCTGGCGGTCCTGGCCATCCGCGCGCTGCTCCGCTCCGCACGGGCGCGCGAGCGGGCCGAGGCCGACGAGTCCGAGGGCGACCTCGTCGTCGAGGGCGAGGCCGACGAGGCGGGCGCGCCGGCGCTGCGGGAGGGGGTCGCCCGCGCGACGCGGGCGCTCGCGGCGCAGGCCGAGCCCGCCGACGCGGTCATCGCCGCCTGGGTCGCGCTCGAGCAGGCCGCCGAGGGCAGCGGTGTCGCGCGAGACCCCGCCCAGACAGCGAGCGAGCTGACCGTCGCGGTCCTGGACGCGACCCGCGCCGACCCTGAGGCCACCCGCGCCCTGCTGGGCCTGTACCTGACCGCGCGGTACAGCCAGCGAGCCGTCACCGATCAGGACGTGCGGCGAGCCCAGGAGTGCCTGGCGGTGCTCGCCGACGGCCTGCGCGCCCTCCGTGACGCGCCGCCCGTGCCACCCGTGCCACCCGCGGCGGAGCCCGGGCCGGAGGCCCTCCCATGAGGCGCGTGGTGCGGGCCGTGGTGCGGCCGCTGGTCGTCGGCGCCTCCGGCGCCCTCGTGGCGTGGGCGGTCGGCGTCGAGGCCGGGTCGGCGGCGCTCCTCGGGCTGGCACTGGCCGTCGTCGTGCTGGTGGTCGAGCGCGTCGAGCCCGATCCCGACGTCCGGCCCGCGCACGAGCACCAGCCCCGGCGGCACGGGGCCCGGGGCGAGGTGCAGGACCTGGCCTGGGCGATGGTGGCCCGTGACCGCCGCGTCGGCGAGCGCGCGCACCGCGTGCTGCGCCAGACCGCCGCCGTCCGGCTGGCACGGCACGGGGTGCGGCTCGGGGATCCCGAGCACGACGCGGCGCTGCGGGACCTCGTGGGCGAGCGGGCCCACCGCACGCTGACCCGCACCAGCCTGCCGATGCCGCGGGTGGCCGACGTGCGCCACACGGTCGACGTCCTGGAGAGGCTCGGCCCCGCCCGGACCCTGCCGGCGACCACCACCGCCGCCACCGGCGCCCCGGAGCACCGGGCGACCGACAGCCGACCCGCCGACCCACCGCCCGCCGACACGCGACCTACCGCACCGCGATCCCCCAGGAGAACCGTCCGATGACCAGCACCGTGCTCTCCGTCCCCGAGGTCGCCGCCCGCGGCCGCGCCGTGCTCGACGAGGTCGGGACGGCGGTGGTCGGCATGCGCGAGCCGCTGCAGGTCGCCCTCGCGGCGATCCTGGCCGGCGGCCACGTGCTCTTCGAGGACGTGCCGGGCCTGGGCAAGACCCTCGCGGCCCGCAGCCTGGCCACCGCGCTCGGCCTGGACTTCCGCCGGGTGCAGTGCACCCCGGACCTGCTCCCCTCCGACCTCACCGGGTCCAGCGTGTTCGACCCGTCGTCGGCGACGTTCGCGTTCCGGCCCGGCCCCGTGTTCACCGGGCTGCTGCTCGCCGACGAGATCAACCGGACCGCGCCCAAGACGCAGTCCGCGCTGCTGGAGGCCATGGCCGAGCGGCAGGTCACGGTCGATGGGACCACGCACCGGCTCGCCGAGCCGTTCCACGTGATCGCCACGTCGAACCCCGTCGAGTACGAGGGCACGTACCCGCTGCCCGAGGCCCAGCTCGACCGGTTCATGGTGCGCCTGGCCGTCGGGTACCCCGATCGCGAGGCCGAGATGGACGTGCTGGGCCGCCGGCTGGCCCGCCGCCGCGAGCACGCGGACGTCCGCCAGGTGGTCGACGCCGCGACGCTGTCCCAGATGCAGGCCGGGGTCGAGGCGGTCGTCGTGGACCCGGACGTGCTCGGCTACTGCGTGGACCTGGCCGCGGCCACCCGCGCGCACGGCGCCGTCGAGGTGGGCGCCTCGCCGCGCGGCTCACAGGCCCTCGTGCTGGTCGCGCGGGCGCTCGCGGTGCTGGACGGCCGCGACTTCGTCGTGCCGGAGGACGTCAAGGCCGTGGGGGTCGCGACCCTCGCGCACCGGCTGTCACTCAACCCGCAGGCCTGGGCCACCGGGCTCGCGCCGCAGCGTGTCGTCACGGAAGTCTTGACCGGGACGCCGGTGCCGCCCACGGTCCGCGGGGCTTCCGCGCAGGACGCCACCGCGGCGGCGGCGCCTGGGCGCCGGGCGCGCGTCGAGTGAGCGAGGGCTGGTCCCGCAGCCGGGCGGCCGGCGCGGGCGCCGTGGCGAGCGCGGTGCTCCTCATCGCGGGCGGGGTGTTCGGGCGGCCCGACGTCGCCGTGCTGGGCGCGGCGCCCCTGATCGCGGCCGCCTGGACCGTGTGGCGCCAGCCGTCCGGTCAGCTCACCGTGCGTGTCGAGGCGTGGAGCGGCGAGGAGCCGGCGGGCGCCGGCGAGGACGGCCCGGACGAGGAGCCGTCGGGCTCAGGGGATGGCGAGGCGCCCGCGGCCGGCGCCGCCGTGCGCGCGCGCGTGCTGCTCGACGCGCCGGCGGGAGCGGACACGGCCCTGCTCGGCGTGCGACGAGCCGGCCGGGACGTCGCGGAGCTGCTGGTGCGGGTCGACGGGCGCCGCAGCCTGCCGCTGCTGGTGCGCACCGTGCGCACCGGTCCGCAGGAGGTCGCCACCGTCGAGGCGCAGGCGATCGGGCCCGGGGCGGCCAGCATCAGCGAGCCGACTGACCCGGTGGGGCGCACCGCGATGGTGCTGCCCGGCCCCTCGGCGCTGCGCGACCTGCCGCTGCCGCCGCGCCTGCGGGGCCTGACCGGCGCCCACACCTCGCGTCGGCCCGGCGAGGGGGGCGACCTTCGGGACGTGCACCAGTTCGCGCCGGGGGACCGCCTGCGGCGCATCGACTGGCGGGTCACCGCCCGCCGCGCCCCCGACCTGCGCGAGCTGTACGTGCGCCGTGAGCACGCGCTCGCCGAGGCCGTCGTGCTGCTCGTCGTCGACTCCCGGGACGACGTCGGTCCCGACCCCCGCACCTGGCGTGGGGCCGAGGGCCCGCGCGCGCAGGACGCCACCTCGCTCGACCTGGGCCGGCACGCGGCCGCGTCGCTCGCGCAGGGCTACCTCGGGGCGGGCGACCGGGTGGGCCTCGACGACCTCGGCGCACGCCGTCGACCCCTGCCGCCCGGCGGCGGGCGCCGCCAGCTCGACCGCATCCGGCACGCGCTGGCCGTGACCCGGCCCGAGGGCGAGCCGCCCAAGCGGCTGCGGCCGCCGCAGATCCCCTCGGGCGCCCTCGTCGTGGTCTTCTCGACCTTCCTCGACGACGAGGCCTCCCGCGTCGCCCGCCAGTGGCGCCAGGCGGGCCACCGGGTGATCGCCGTGGACGTCCTCCCCGAGCTGCGCGAGGGCCACCTCGACGACCGGGAGCGCCTCGCGCTGCGCATGGTGCGGCTGGCCCGCGAGGACCGGCTCGCCGAGCTGGCCGACCTCGACGTCGAGATCGTGCACTGGCGCGACGACCCGGCGGTGGGCCTCGCAGGGCTGGCCCGACGCGGCCAGCGGCGCCCGGGGGCGGGGGTGCCCGCATGAGCGCGCTGCGGTCCCTCGCGGACGCGCGGCAGCGCGACGACGTGGAGGTCGAGACTGGGCCGTGGGCGCCCGGCTGGGCCGTGCGGCTGCTGCTCGCGGTCGTCGCGGCGACGGCGCTGGCAGTCGCCTGGTCGGGGCCGGGTCCCCAGCCGCCGGCGTCGATGCCGATCCTGCTGGGCGTGCTGGTTTTGGCCGTGGCCTGCGCGCCGGGCCTGGGACTGTCCGGGCTGGTGGTGCTCGTGGTGGGCGCCAGGGTGCTGCTCGGAGGCGCGCCACCGCTGGGCTCCACGATGCTGCTCGTGCTGCTGGCGCACCTGGTGGTGTGGCTCGGCGCCGTCGCGGCGCGCACCCGGGCGCGGACGCGGGTCGAGCTGGCGGTGCTGGCAGCGGGCGCCCGCGAGGGACTGCCGCCGCAGGTGGGCGCCCAGGGGCTGGCCGTGGTGGCCGCCGTGGTCGCGGAGGGCGGCCTGCCCCCGGGGGACGGGTGGCGGGTCGCCGCGCTGGCGCTCGCCGCCGTGGTCGTCGTGCTCGCGCTGCCGCGTCCTAGGGTGCTGTGGTGGAGGCGGGACTGACGCTCCCGGCGCCGATGACCGGTTCGAGCGGCCGCCGACGCGACGTCTCCGCCAGTCCGATGCCGGCGAGCACCACCGCGCCTCCGACCAGCTGCACCGCGGTCATCGCCTCGCCCAGCACCACCCAGGCCACCGCCGAGGCCGCGACCGGCTCGGACATGCCGAGCAGCCCCGCGCGCGCCGCTCCGAGGTGGCGGATGCCCACCAGGAACAGCAGGTACGGGACGGCGGTGCCGAGCACCACGATGCCCAGCACGAGCACCCACATCGGGGCGGTCACCTCGGCGAGCGGCCCGGCGAGCGGGGCGGGCTCCGCCAGCAGCCCGCCGGGGAACGTCCAGAGCGGCTGCAGCACCACCCACAGGAGCGCGGCGAACGTCATGGACCAGGCGTGGGTGGTGAGGGGCTCGCGGCGCGTCATCAGCCGCTCGCCCAGCAGGTAGTAGGCGGCCAGGGCGATGGCGGCTCCCGCCCCGGCGGCGAGGCCCAGGCCGTCGAGCACGATGCCGTCGCCCACCTGCGCGACGAGGGCGAGGCCAGCCAGGCACGCGGCGAGCGCCCACCACACCCGGGCGCGGACCTGCTCGCCCAGCACGAACCGCGCCCACAGCGCGACCAGTAGCGGGGCCGTGTACTCGAGGAGCAGCGCGAGCCCGACGGGCAGCCGGGAGATGGCCACGAGGTAGCACCACTGCACCAGCGCGACGCCGACCACCCCGAGCAGGGCCAGCACGGCGAGCTCTCTGCCGCGGGCGCGCAGTGACCGGGGGGAGACGATCAGGGCCACCGCGACGAGGAGCACCGCGGAGCCGAGGCATCGGAGCTGCACGAGCCGCTCGGGGCTCAGGCCGGACTGCATCGCGAGCTTGGCGACGGTGCCGTTGACGGCGAACATCAGCGAGCCGGCGAGGACTGCGAGGGCGCCCCACGGCGCGGAGCGACGACGCACGGGCCGAGGCTAGTGCCCGTGCACCCCCAAGCCGAGGCGATTCCCTGGCCTTCCAGGGCTCCTCGCGTGACAGGCCGGCGGTGCCCCGGCTCCTCCCTACGGTCGGGCCCATGACGAGAGGAAGCATGCTCACCGGCGCGACGGCCGTCTCACCGGTGGTGGCGATGGCGATGGGGCACATCGAGGAGGCGGCGCGGGCGCTCACCGCCGCGGGCGACATCACGTGGGTGTCCGACGCCGCCACCCGGTACCGCGCCGCGCTCGACGAGGCGCAGCAGGCCGTCGCCCGCACCGCGCGGGACGTCGCGGCGGCCCACACCGCGCTCCTCCTGCACGACCGCGCGACGGCAGCCGCGTGCGCCGACATGCGCGTCGTGGCCGGCCGGTCCCTGCTCGACCGTGTGATCGGCCGGCCATGAGGGCAGGGCTCGCACGATGACGGACCTCGGCCCGGGGATCGAGGTGTCCGGCGGATGGGGTGGCACCGTCGCGCGGCTCGACGACCTGCACCACGCCGTCCACGCCCTCCAGGGGGCCGCGCGTCGCCTGGACGACGCCGCAGCGGCCCTCGCCGCCGCAGAACGCGCCACCTGGGCGGGGGACGAGGCGCTGGGCTCCGCGCGCACCGCCCGGACGACCCTGGCGCCCCTGCTCAGCGGGCTCGGCTCGCCAGGGGAGACGGCCGAGGCGCTGCGGGCCCTCGCGAGGTCGCTCCAAGCCGCGGCCGAGGGGTACCAGCAGGCCGAGAGCGCGGTGGAGCGCACCGTGCGGCGGCTCGTGGGGGCGCAGGCCTCCTGGGCCGGCGAGGGCCCGCTGGCGGGGCCGGTCGCCTGGATCACCGGCGTCCACATGGTCGGGGGCGTGGGCCTGGTCGCCCTCCTGGGCAAGGCCCGCACCGGTCGATGGCCCGAGCCCACGTCGATCGTCCGCACCGGTGGCGTCGAGCTGATGCTGCACGGAGCGGCGAGCCACCTACAGGCGCTGCGGAAGGGGTTCCAGCTGTGGCCGCGGCATCCCGTCGGCGGGGTGGCGCAGCCCTTGGCGACGCTGCTCCGCGAGCGGTCGGTCACCGTCGCCGTGCTCGGCGCCGGCCGCACCCTGCAGGGCGCCGAGCGTCCCCGGGACGACGCGGCGCTGCTCCGCCTGATCGGCGAGGCGTACCCGGACGGCGCGTCAGGGGGCCGGGGAGTGGTGAGCGTCGTGCGGTTCGACCAGCCCGACGGGACACGGAGCTGGGCGGTCGCCATCCCCGGCACCCAGGGGTCCGGGCCGGAGGGGGACAACCCGATGCGCGCCACGACCAACCTGTCCCTGATGGCAGGCGCCCCCGACGGGCCCAGCGCCCTCGTCCTCGAGGCGCTCGACCAGGCGGGCGCCCAGCCCGGCGAGGCGGTGCTGCTCGCCGGCCACAGCCAAGGCGGCATGGTGGCCATGGCCGTCGCCGCGGGAGCCGTGGCCGCCGGGCGCCACACCGTCACCCACGTGCTGACCGCCGGCTCCCCGGTGGCCGGGATGACCGCGCCGCCCGGCGTCACCACCAAGCACCTCGAGCACTCGACCGACATCGTGCCCGCGCTCGACGGGCTGCCCTCGCCCGACGAGCCACGGCGCATCACCGTGAGGGTGGACCTGAAGTCGTCGACGGACCCCGTCGACAGGATGGCCTCCCGCGACCTGATCGACTCCCACGCGATCTCCACCTACGCCAGGACCGCCGAGCGGGTCGAGACGGCGGGGGAGGGCGACCCGTCGCTGACGGCCTGGCGCGACTCGGTCGCGCAGCAGGTCTACGGCCCGGAGGGGACCGTCGCGACACTCACCCAGTTCCAGGGATCCCAGCCGATGGCCGAGGCGGGCGGCCCTCGCGGCCCGATGGGCGGCTCGCCTCCCGTGCCGAGCCTGCGGCCGCTCGTCCATCCGGCGTCGAGCCGATGACAGCGTGCCGCTCAGCGGCGGTTGCGAGGGTGCTGCCGAGCCACCCGCTCGTTGCCGTGCCGGTAGTTGCCGGTCCAGCGGGCCATGGCGAGCTGCGGGTCGTCCTCGACGTCGGCCAGGAACTCGGCGGCACGGGCACCACGCAGCGTCGCCGCCACCGTGCCGTGGTGGGTGATGATCACGCGGCCGTCACTGCGACGCACGTACTCGAAACCTTCTGCTCGGCCCGTCATCCACCGCACGCTAGGGCACGGGCGCGCCAAGTGGCGGCGCCCGGGGGCCGCACGGGTCAGCGGCGGCTCGGGGCGAGCACGCTCAGCACGAAGCTGACGATCGAGATGACCAGCGCGCCCAGCACCGCGGTGCCGAAGTTGTCGATGCGCAGCCCCCAGCTGGACTGCTCGGTGATCCAGGCCGTCAGCATCAGCATCAGGGCGTTGACCACCAGCGTGAACAGGCCCAGCGTGAGGATGTACAGCGGCAACGAGATCAGCTTGACGATCGGCTTGACGATCGCGTTGACAATGCCGAACACCAGCCCGATCAGCAGGATCACGCCGACGGTCTGCCAGGGCGTGTCCGTGCCGACGATGAGGAGGCCGGGCAGGATCAGGGTCGCGAACCAGATGGCGATGCCGTTGATGATGACCCGCAGCACGAAGCTCATGGCCCGATCCTGCCACCCGGGCTGTCGTCGGGGCGGCCGAACCAGGCGGTGGCATGCTGAGCCGGTGACCCAGGTTCCCCTCCGCCCCGCCGTCGCCGCGCTCCCTCCGTACGTCCCCGGGGCCCGCACCCAGGTGGGGGCGGCCGCCTTCAAGCTGTCGTCCAACGAGAACCCGTTCCCCCCGCTGGCCTCGGTGGTGTCGGCCATCGCGGACGGCGCCATGGACGTCAACCGGTACCCGGACATGCACGCGACCGAGCTGGCCGAGGCGATCGGGGCCCACCTGGGGGTGAACCCCGCGGGTGTGGTGACGGGCAACGGCTCGGTGGCGGTGCTGGCCCACGTGCTCGCGGCGGTGTGCGACGCGGGCGACGAGGTCGTGTTCCCGTGGCGCTCCTTCGAGGCCTACCCGATCGCGGCAGGCGTCGCAGGGGCCCACGGCGTCCGGGTGCCGCTCACGGCCGACAGCCGCCTCGACCTGCCGGCGATGGCGGCGGCGGTGACGGACCGGACCCGGGTGCTCCTGTTGTGCACCCCCAACAACCCGACGGGCCCCGCGGTGCGGGCGGACGAGCTCGCCGACCTCCTGGCCGTGGTGCCGAGGAACGTCCTGGTGATCCTCGACGAGGCCTACGTCGAGTTCGTGCGTGACCCGCAGGCGGCCGACGGGCTGGCCGTCTTCGCGCAGCACCCGAACGTGGTGCTGCTGCGCACCTTCTCCAAGGCGTACGGCCTGGCCGGGCTGCGGGTCGGCTACGCGGTGGCCCGGCCCCGGCTCGCCGCGGGGATCCGGGCCGTGTCGACGCCGTTCGGGGTCTCGCACCTCGCCCAGCTCGCCGCGCTCGCCTCCCTGCGCGCCGCGGACGAGCTGATGATCCGGGTGCAGGCCGTGGTCGACGAGCGCTCGCGGATGCTGGCGGGGCTGCGTGGGCAGGGGTGGCAGGTTCCCGAGAGCGAGGGCAACTTCGTCTGGCTTCCCCTGGGCGACCGGGCCGTGGCGTTCGCGGAGCAGTCGGCCCGCGCCGGGGTGCTGGTGCGCCCGTTCGCGGGCGACGGGGTGCGGGTGAGCGTCGGGGAGTCGGAGGCGACGGACCTGCTCCTGGAGGTCGCGCAGGCCTTCAGGCGCTGACCGCCGCCGCCTGGCGACGGTTGCGGTCGAGGGCTTCCGGCCGCATGGTGATCACGGTCCTGTGGGATCTCGACAAAGGCGTGCGGCAAGGGTTGTCCTGCACGTCCGGGACTACCTACGGTTGCGTAGCCTACGCTCACGTAGGTTCGATTCGATCCGTTTTTCGCCATTGCCGCCGGCACGCGAAGGAGACCCCGCGTGAGCACGACAGGTCCACTCACCGACGATGGGCTCGTCCAGCTGTTGACCCCCGGGGGCCAGCGGGTCGAGCACCCTGACTACTCGCACCGCGTCGCGCACCTCGACGCCGAGGCGCTCCGCGGGCTGTACCGGGACATGGTCATCGTCCGCCGGTTCGACACCGAGGCCACGGCGCTGCAGCGGCAGGGAGAGCTCGGCCTCTGGGCACAGAGCCTCGGCCAGGAGGCCGCGCAGATCGGGTCCGGTCGCGCGCTGCTCGCGCAGGACTACGTCTTCCCGTCCTACCGCGAGCACGGCGTCGCCCACACCCGCGGGCTCGACCTGGCCGACCTGCTGCGCCTGTTCCGTGGCATCGACCACGGCGGCTGGGACCCGGCCGCCCACAACTTCCACCTGTACACCCTGGTGATCGGCTCGCACACGCTGCACGCCACCGGCTACGCGATGGGCGTGCAGCGCGACGGCGACGTCGGCACGGGCGACCCGACGCGGGACACCGCCGTCGTGACGTACTTCGGCGACGGCGCCACGTCCCAGGGCGACGTCAGCGAGGCCCTCGTCTTCGCCGCGGTCAACAACGCTCCGGTGGTGTTCTTCTGCCAGAACAACCAGTGGGCGATCTCCGAGCCGACCACCCGCCAGTCCCGCGTGCCGATCGCGGACCGCGCGCCCGGCTTCGGCATACCGAGCGTGCGCGTGGACGGCAACGACGTGCTGGCCTGCCACGCCGTCACGGCCGAGGCGCTCGAGCGGGCCCGCAGCGGCGGCGGCCCGACGTTCATCGAGGCGTTCACCTACCGGATGGGCGCCCACACCACGTCGGACGACCCCACCCGCTACCGGTCCGCCGCCGAGGAGGACTACTGGTCCCAGCGCGACCCGATCGACAGGCTCAGGTTGCACCTCGAGGCGATCGGCGAGCTGCCCGCCGCGTTCACCGCCGAGCTCGACGCCGAGGCGGCGCTGCTCGGCGAGCGGCTCCGCACCACTGTCCGCGGCTGGGAGGCCCCGGAGCCCGGGTCGATGTTCCAGCACGTGTACGCCAGCCCGAACGCGGTGGTCGAGGCCGAGCGGGCGTGGTTCGAGGCCTACGAGGGCTCGTTCCTCCCGGCGGGGGGCGCCCGATGAGCGCCACCCCCGACATCCAGCGCGTGACCCTCGCCAAGGCGATCAACCTGGGGCTGCGCCGCGCGCTCGAGCAGGACCCCAAGGTGCTGCTCATGGGCGAGGACATCGGCGCCCTGGGCGGCGTCTTCCGGGTCACCGACGGGCTGCACAAGGACTTCGGAGGGCATCGGGTGGTCGACACCCCGCTCGCCGAGTCCGGCATCCTCGGCACCGCCATCGGCCTGGCCCTGCGCGGCTACCGGCCGGTGTGCGAGATCCAGTTCGACGGCTTCATCTTCCCGGCGTTCGACCAGATCACCACGCAGCTCGCCAAGATGCACTACCGCTCGAGCGGCCGGCTCTCGCTGCCCGTGGTCATCCGCGTGCCGTACGGCGGCGGGATCGGCGCCATCGAGCACCACAGCGAGTCGCCCGAGGCGCTGTTCGCGCACACCCCGGGCCTGCGGGTCGTCAGCCCGTCCAACCCCGCGGACGCCTTCGCGATGATCCAGCAGGCCATCGCCTCGCCCGACCCGGTGCTGTTCTTCGAGCCCAAGGGCCGGTACTGGGACAAGGGCGACGTGGACCTGGGCCCGGTCGCCGCGCCGCACACCGAGGTGGCCACCGGCCTCGACCGCGCCCAGGTGCTCCGCGCCGGGACGGACGTCACCGTCGTGGCGTACGGGCCCACCGTGGCCACGGCGCTCAAGGCCGCCGAGGCCGCGGCGGCCGAGGGGACCAGCATCGAGGTCGTCGACCTGCGCACGATCTCCCCGCTCGACGTCGAGACCGTCGTCGCCTCCGTGCGCCGCACCGGCCGCTGCGTGGTGGTCCACGAGGCCCCGACCGTCTACGGCACGGGCGCCGAGGTCGCCGCGCGGGTCACCGAGGAGTGCTTCTACCAGCTGGAGGCGCCGGTGCTGCGGGTCGGCGGGTTCCACACCCCGTACCCGGTCTCGAAGATCGAAGAGGACTACCTGCCCGGTCTGGACCGTGTGCTCGACGCCGTCGACCGCACGCTGACGTTCTGAACCCTGGCGTGTGAGGAGATCACGGTGCCGACCTTCCAGCAGTTCAACCTGCCCGACGCGGGCGAGGGCCTGACCGAGGCCGAGATCGTGGCGTGGCACGTCAACGTCGGGGACACCGTCGAGGTGAACCAGACGATCGTCGAGATCGAGACGGCCAAGTCGCTCGTCGACCTGCCGAGCCCGTTCGCCGGCGTGGTGACGCGCATCCTGGTCCCGATCGGCACGACGGTCGACGTGGGGACGCCCATCATCGAGGTCGACACCGACCCCGGTGGCGCGGCGCCTGAGCCTGCCCTGGTGGCCGCGGCGCCCGGCGCCGGCGACGGCCCCGGCGTCGTCGAGGGCGAGGCCCGTGAGGCGGTGCTGGTCGGCTACGGCGTGAGTGGGACCGGCTCGGCGCGGAGGGCCCGTGTCGCGCCTGCCGCGGCTCCGGTCCGCCAGGCTCCGCCGTCCGCGCCGGCCGAGGCCGCGCCCCCGGCGCCCGCCCCGACGAGCACGCCGACGCAGCAGCCGACGAGCACGCCGGCGCCCGCCCAGCCGGCGACGACGCAACCGGCGACGACGCAGCCCGCGCCGAAGCAGCCGACGACGGCGCAGCCGGTCCGGCCGCACGTCCTGGCCAAGCCGCCGGTCCGCAAGCTGGCCCGCGACCTCGACGTCGACCTCGCCTCGGTGACCCCCACGGGCCCGGGGGGCATCGTCACGCGTGAGGACGTGCTCGCCCGCGCGGCCGAGGCGTCGGCGCGCTCGCTCGCCACGTACCCGGGGGACGACGCGCCCTGGCTCGCCCAGGGGACCGTCAGCGACGGCGGCCGGCAGACGCGCGTGCCGGTGAAGTCGGTGCGCAAGCGGACCGCGGAGGCGATGGTCGCGAGCGCGTTCACCGCGCCGCACGTCACGGTGTTCCACACGCTCGACATCACCAAGACCATGCGGCTCGTGGCCCGGCTGCGGGAGGACCGGGAGTTCTCGGACGTGCGGGTCACCCCGCTGCTGATCGCCGCGAAGGCGCTGCTCACGGCGGTGCGCCGCCACCCCGAGATCAACGCGAGCTGGGACGACGCCACGCAGGAGATCGTCTACAAGCACTACGTGAACCTGGGCATCGCGGCGGCGACGCCTCGCGGGCTCGTGGTGCCGAACATCAAGGACGCGCACACGCTCGGCCTCAAGGACCTGGCGCTGGGCATCTCGGAGCTCACCGAGACGGCGCGCGCCGGCCGCACGACCCCCACGGCGATGTCCGACGGGACCATCACGATCACCAACGTGGGCGTCTTCGGCATCGACACCGGCACCCCGATCCTCAACCCCGGCGAGGCGGCGATCCTGGCCTTCGGGGCCATCCGCCAGCAGCCGTGGGTGCACAAGGGCAAGGTCAAGCCGCGGCACGTCACCCAGCTCGCGCTGAGCTTCGACCACCGCCTGGTGGACGGCGCCCTGGGCGCCAAGTTCCTGTCCGACGTCGCGGCGGTGCTCGCCGAGCCCGCGCAGGGCCTCGTCTGGGGCTGACCCGGAGGGCGCGCGGCACGGCCGGTCGTGGCTAGGGCGCGGTCGTGCCCGGCGGCGTGAGGGCGTCCCGCACCAGGTCCAGGATCTCGTCGTCGGGCATCCCGCTCGCCCGTGCGAGCGTCACGAGGTGGCGCGCTGCGCGTCGGGGGGCCGCGTGCGGAGCGACGGCGCCGGGGGCCACGGAGGTCCCGGTGCGACGCCGTGTCGACACGAGGCCGGCCGCCTCGAGCTCGCGGTAGGCCCGCGCGACCGTGCCGGGGGCGATGCCGAGGTCCGCGGCGAGGTCGCGGATGGTCGGGAGCCGCTCGCCGGGCTCGAGGCGCCCGGCGGCGATGTGCTCGCTCACCTGACGTCGGATCTGCTCGAACGGGGGCACGGAGGACGTGAGGTCGACCTCGAGCGCCGCGCCGGTCATGCGGGGGCCAGCGCTGGCGTGCGTGCGGCGTGGGGGGTGCGCATCGCCACGACCAAGCTGATGAGCGCGATCGCGAGGGCGAGCACCACAAGGCTGATGCCGATGGAGGTGTAGAGCGGGTCGCCCGTGTCGACGAGCTCGCCACTGATCGTCGAGCCGGTCGACGATCCGACACTCCGGACGGCCGAGCCCGCCACCATCAGCACGGCGGCGAGGGTCAGCCCGAGCACGAGCTGGGCGCCGCCGAGGACCGCGCGGGCCGAGTGGCGCCGCAGCTCGAGGTCCCAGCGGTCCGGGGCCCCGGCGACCGCGGCGCGGCGCGCCACCAGGACCACGAGGCCGTGCACCGCCGCCAGGAGCACGAGTGCGGCCAGGAGCAGGGGCGCCCCGTAGAACCAGCCGGGGAACGGGCCTGCCCCGCTCGTCCCGCCGTCGTACGCGCGAGCGATGTCGCGCCCGTTGCCGCTCACCGCGCCGCAGGCGACCAGCGTGACGGTGAGCGCGACACCCCACGCGACGGTCAGGCGGTAGGCGGGGGCGGGGGTGACGTCGGTGACGGTCCGCCGCGCGAGGCTCGCGCGGCGGACGGCGCCGGTCGGCCGCGGCCAGGTGAGGTCGCCGATGGCGTGCACCAGGACGAACGCGATCCCGGCGGCGATGGGCGCGAGTCCCAGCAGGCGGCCTTGGGCCAGGCCGGCCATGGCCCCCGTGACCTGGAGGGTGGCCCATCCCGTCGCGACGAGGGTGGCCCAGGCGACGCGGCGGACGCGCGTGGCGTGGCGGTGCGCGGCCCGAGCGGCCTCGGACGAGGGGGCCTCGGCGAGGTCGGTGCGGTCGCCGCGGGTCGCGGACAGTGCCCGGATCGCCAGCGCGATCGCCAGCGCGGCGACCACGAGGACGACGACAAGTGGTGATGCGGCCACCGAGAGGCTCCTCTCAAAGAATCAATACATTGACACATTGGCAGCCGGTCTGTGCCGCTGTCAACAGAGGCGTCGTCATCCGGTCCCGCGTGGCGAGACATTCTGTCCCGGATGCTGACGAGCATCCGTGCGCGGTGCTAATTTCGCCAGGCCCGGCGCGCGCCCTGACCACCTCCCGCGATCACCGCATGAGCCCGGAGGCTCCCATGTCTGTCGACCTTCCCGTGGCGCACCGCCGCACGACCCCCCTGGAACCCGTCGAGCTGGACCCGGCGACGCTCGGCCACCCGGCCTCGAACGTCGCAGCGATCCCCGCCCTGGCCCCCCAGTGGGCCTCGCTCGACCTGCGCGAGGTGCTCTCCCGCCCTGCGGCGTTCCTGTCCGTCAGCCAGTCGAACTCGCTCTACCGGCCGGGCGGGGTCCAGTACGCCGAGGGCCACGCGTTCCGGGGCAGCCTGCCGGCGACCATCCGCGCCGTGCGGGCCGCTCGCCAGGCGCCGAACTTCGTCTCGTTCGCGTGGATCGGCTACTCGGTGTTCCGCGACAGCTACCCGGGCACCGACTTCGACCGGGCGCAGTACGCGTCCTGGACCGGGCACCTGGACGCGACCCCCGAGCAGATCGCGTGGGACGACGCCCTGGCGCCGGAGCTCGCCGAGCTCGTGGAGCCGGGCGACAGCACCCTGTACGAGAAGGCCCTGCAGACGGCTTTCGTGGGCACCGACCTGCCGCTCGAGCTCGCGCGCAAGCGGGTCGAGGTCGTGGTCCTCACCGGCATCCACACCGACTGGTGCATCGAGGGGAACGCCCGGGCGGCGCGGGACCACGGCCTGCTGCCCATCGTCATCGGCGACGCCACCGGCACGCGGCATCCCGACCAGGAGGCCGCGACGTTCGAGCGCATCAACAACTACTTCGCGCCCGTCATCTCCTCCGAGGAGTTCGTGCGGCTGCTGGCCCGCTGAGCGCTGCCTCGGCCGAGGACGGCGGTCAGACGAGCACGCTGGTGCCCTGCTCGGGCGTGCGGGGCGGCTTGGAGGGGTTCCCGTCGGCGGCGGGCGACTGCTCGTCCGCGAGGGGCGCCGTGCGCTCGGGAGTCGTCACCGAGTCCTCCGGGGACTCCGCCGGGTCGCTCGCCAGCACCTCCCCTGACGGGCCGTCGAGCAGGTCCTGCGCGGCGGAGTCCACGAGGGCCAGCACGTCGTGGGCGACGTCGTCGATCGGGCGGGCGCCATCGACCACGTGGTACGTCGTGCGCCGTCCCCACGGCTGCTCCAGGTACGTCTGCCGGGAGTCGATCAGCCGGCGCAGGTCGATGTCCTGCTTCTGGCGCAGCGACCCTCCTCGCAGCACCAGCCGGCTGGCAGCGGTCTCGGCCGGGACGTCCAGGCAGATCGTGACGTCGGGCACTGGGGCGTACCGGTTGAGCTCCACGAGCCAGTCCATCTCGGTCAGGCCGCACGCCTGGAAGAACGCGTAGGTGGGGAAGACGTACTGGTCGGCGATGACCGTCTCCCCGCGCGCCAGCCGCGGGCGGATCGTGGTGCGCGCGTGGCGCGCGAGGTCGAACGCCGCGAGCAGCGCGAGCTCCCGCAGCGCCTCGGGGGTGCGGCAGTCCAGGCTCGCGACGGACCGCACCAGGTCGTCTCCGCGGTACAGGTCGGTGGGCTGTCGCGCGACGTGGACGGGACGGGTGTCGCGCAGGTGCTCGGCGATCCGCGCTGCCTGGGTCGTCTTCCCGCTGGCGTCGATGCCGCACACCGCGACCAGCAGGCCGCGGGTCGTCGTCTGCTCGGTGCTCATGCGCTCAGGATGACGCAAACCAGGAGAGTTCGGGACCTTCTCTCGAAACGATCCCGTTGCGGCAGATCACGGTTGGATGACGCCGCGGCCCCCGCCGATCCGCCGACCCGCCCCGGCGCCTAAACGATTCGCGCTCACCGGTCCTCCACAGGTGTCCCCCCGGACCTGCATAAGGTGCCCGGATGGGCTCCCCGACGAGCGGTCCGCCAGGGCTCCTCCGCGCGCTCGCGGTGACCGCGGTGGTGCTCGGCGCAGGCCTCGGCGGGCACCTGGCAGGCGGGGCGCCGCGGCCCGACACGGCAGTGCTCGGGCTCATGGCCGCACTGGTGCTCGCCGGCGCCGTCGTGGCCACGCGCGCCCGGCTGGGCGCGGTCGCACTGGCCGGGATGCTCGTCGTCGGGCAGGTCGCGCTGCACCGGGCGTTCGAGCTGCTGGCCATCGCCCCGGAGTGCGCTCCCGCCGCCCCCTCCTCGCAGGGCGCCCACTCCCACCACGACGCCGGGCCCGTCACCATCGGGGGGTGCCCAGGGGCGGCCGACGACGTGGCCCACCCGGCCGAGGGGCTGCTCCTCGGCGTGCTCCCCGGCCCGGGCGCCGACAGGGCGATGCTGCTGGCCCACCTCGCCGCGACCGTCGCGGCGGTGGCGCTGCTGCTGTTCGGTGAGCGGTCGCTGCGGTCGCTGCGGCCGCTCAGCGCCAGGCTCCGCGCCCGCCCGCCGCGGGACGTGCCGGGCGCCGCGGTGAGCGGCCTCCCCGGCGTCCGCAGGATCCTGCGACCGAGGTCACACGCGGGCCGACCATGACGGCCCAGCCCGTGCTCAGGCCCCCACGGCGCCCCGCGGCCGGGCTCGACGAGGGGCGGGCGACGGTTCGGTTCCCAGGCGATCAGAGGTGATGATGGTCGACATGTCCCGCACCCCGTCCGTCGCCGCGCGAGTCGCCCGGCGCGCCCTCGCCCCGGTCCTCGCCGTGCTCGTCCTCACGGCACTCGGCGCCAGCCCCGCGAGCGCCCACAACGTGCTCCGCTCGACCGACCCGGCGGACGGGTCGACCGTCGCCACCGCGCCCGCGCAGGTGACCCTCACCTTCGACCAGCCCGCGGTCGCGATCGGCACCGAGATCGCGGTGCAGGCGCCGGACGGCCGGATCGTGAGCACGGGGGAGCCGGTGCTGGTCGACTCCACCGTCAGCCAAGCCATCACCGGGGAGCTGCCCGCAGGCACGTACACCGTGCAGTGGCGCGTGACCTCGGCGGACGGCCACCCGCTGTCCGGCGAGCTGGCGTTCACCGCCACGGACGCCACGGCCATCGGCGTGGAGCCGGCGCCCGTGGAGACGGCCGAGCCCGCGGCGGAGGAGCCCTCGCCCGAGGTCACCACCTTCACGGAGACCGAGGAGCCCGCGGCGGCCGACACGTCGGCCGCCGAGCCCGACGACGACGGGCTCTCGACCGCGCAGGCGGTCGGCATCGTGGCGCTCGTGATGGCCGTCGGCGCCGGCGCCCTGGTGGCGCTGCGGCTGCGCCAGCGGCGGCGGTGACCAGATGACCGTGCGCGAGGCGCCGCCCGTTCCCGACACCGACCCCGAGGAGCGGGTCGGCGTCGGAGGGCGTCTCGTGCTGCTCGCGGGCAGCGGCGCCCTGCTGGCCGTCCTGGGCGTGTGGATGTCCGGCGCCGCGGTGCCCGGATACCTGCGCGATCCCGGCGCCGTGGTGCGCTGGGGGCTCCCGGTCGTCACCACGCTCACCGAGCTTGCCGGGTCGCTCACCCTGGGCGCGCTGGTGCTCGCGGTGTGCGTGCTCCCGCGCCGGGCCGTGGCGGGCGCGGGATCGGCGAGCGCGGGATCGGCGGGCCGGGCCGGAGCGGCCGGGGCCAGCACGCTGGGCCTGGGCTACGCGCGCAGCCTCGTCCTGGCAGGCGTCGCGGCGGCGGTGTGGACGGTGCTGAGCATGGTCCAGCTCGTGCTGACGTACGCCTCGGTGAGCGGGCGCCCGCCGGACTCGGCAACCTTCGGCGAGGAGCTCAGCGTCTTCGTCACCCAGATCGACCTGGGGCGCACCCTCATCCTCGTGACGACCCTCGCGGCGGTCGTGACAGCGCTCGCCCTGCTCGTCGCCTCACCGGCGGGGGCGGCCTGGACGGCCCTCATCGTGGTCGTCGCGATGTGGCAGCAGGCGCAGACCGGCCACGCCGCCGGGTCGGCCAGCCACGACCTGGCCACCACGTCGATGTTCATGCACCTGGTCGGCGCGGCCGTCTGGATCGGGGCGCTGGCCGCGCTCGCGGTGCTCCTGGGGCGGCTCGGCCCCGACCTGGCCCCCGCGCTGGCCCGCTACTCGGTGATCGCCGGGTGGTGCTTCGCAGCGGTGGCGGTCTCGGGCCTGGTCAACGCGGTGGTCCGGGTGGGCGGCCTGGACGGGATGGCGAGCCGCTACGGCGTGCTGGTCGTCGTCAAGGCGGTGCTGTTCGGCGCGCTGGGGCTGCTGGGGCTCATGCACCGGCGCAGCGTCATCCCCCGCCTGGGCGACGGCACGGGCCCGCGACGGCTGTTCTGGCGGCTCGTCGGCGTCGAGCTCGCGGTGATGGGCGCCGTCTCGGGCGTCGCGGCCGCGTTGGGCTCGACGCCTCCGCCGGTGCCCGACGAGCCCGTCGCGGACCCGACCCCCGCCGAGATCGTCACCGGCCACGTGCTGCCGCCCGAGCCGACCGTCCTGCGCTGGCTCACCGAGTGGCGTTGGGACCTGCTGTTCGCGTTCGCGGCGGTGGCCGGGATCGTCGTGTACCTGCGCTGGGTGCGGCGCCTGCGCCGACGCGGTGACGCGTGGCCGGTGAGCCGCACCGTGCTGTGGGTGGCCGGGATGGCGCTGTTCTTCTGGACGACGTCCGGCGGCCCTGCCACGTACGGGCACGTGCTGTTCAGCGCCCACATGGTGCAGCACATGATCCTGGCGATGGTCATCCCGATCCTGCTCGCGTTGGCGGCGCCGGTGACGCTCGCGCTCCGGGCGCTGCCGTCGCGGTCCGTGTCGGTGCGCGGGGACGGCTCCCGCGGCCCGCGCGAGTGGCTGCTCGTGCTGGTCCACAGCCGCATCGGGCAGTTCTTCGCGAACCCGATCGTCGCGGCCGTGAACTTCGCCGGGTCGATGATCGTCTTCTACTACACCGAGGCGTTCGAGTGGGCCCTGACGAGCTCGATCGGGCACATCGTGATGGTGGTCCACTTCTCCCTCGCCGGGTACCTGTTCGCGAACGGCCTGATCGGCATCGACCCGGGCCCGAGGCGCCCGCCGTACCCGCAGCGCATCCTCGTGCTCTTCGGCACCATGGCCTTCCACGCCTTCTTCGGCGTCACGCTGCTCAACGGGGAGTCGCTGCTGGTGGCGGACTACTTCGGCCTGCTGGGCCGCGAGTGGGGGCCCTCGGCGATCGCCGACCAGCAGAAGGGCGGCGGCGTGGCGTGGGGGATCGGCGAGCTGCCGACGCTCGCGCTGGCCGTCGGGGTCGCGGTGTCCTGGGCCCGCGACGACGAGCGCGTCGCCCGGCGGCGTGACCGGCGCGTCGACCGGGACGGGGACGTGGAGATGGACGAGTACAACGCGATGCTGGCCCGCATGTCCGAGCGGGACGGCTCCGGGCCTCGCTGACCTCGCCGATCGCCCGGTTGTGCCGATTGCATGGCGGTGCTCACGCTGCCGGGACGGAGCGTGATAGGACGGTCGGGTGACAGAGACGCCGCAGCCGCCCACGCCGTTCCATGACCTCGAGCAGTACATCGCCCTGCCCCGCCTCGCCGGGCTCAGGCTGTCGAAGGACGGCACACGGCTCGTGACCGCGGTCGCGACGCTCGACGCGAAGCGCACCAAGTACGTCACCGCGCTGTGGGAGGTGGACCCGGCGGGGGAGAAGGCCGCCCGGCGGCTGACCCGCAGCGCCACGGGCGAGTCCAGCGCGGCGTTCACCCCCTCGGGCGACCTGCTGTTCACGTCGGCGCGACCGGACCCCGAGCCCCGGGACGGCGCCGACGAGGAGCCCGCGCCCGCGCTGTGGCTGCTCCCGGCCGACGGCGCCGAGGCCCGCGTGGTCGCCGATCGCGGGGCTGGGCTGGGCGGCGTGCGGGTCGCGGCGGACGCGCCGGTCGTCATGGTCGGGTCCGAGGTGCTGCCGCGTGCCACGGACGCCGCCGACGACGAGCGGCTGCGCAAGGGCCGCCAGGAGAAGAAGGTCGCCGCGATCCTGCACACGTCGTACCCGGTGCGGTACTGGGACCACGACCTCGGCCCCGCGTCGCCGCACCTGTTCGCGGCGCGCCTCGACACCGACGTCACCGAGCCGGTCGCCGGGGCGCCGGAACCGCGCCTCCAGCTCACGGATGTGACGCCGTCCGCCGGCGCCGCGCTGGTCGAGCAGTCCAGCGACCTCTCGCCCGACGGCCGCACCGTCGTCACGGGCTGGAGCGTGCCCGTCGCCCGCGGGGCGCAGCGGACCCACCTGGAGGCGGTGGACGTCGCGACCGGGGAGCGCCGCACCCTGGTCGTGGACGCGGAGGCCGACCTCGGCGACCCGGTCATCTCGCCCGACGGCCGCCTGGTGGCGTACACCCGCGAGACCCTCTCGACCCCGCACAGCGCACCCCGCGTGGAGCTGTGGGTGGTGGGCCTGGACGGCGCCGACCCGCACCGCGTCGCCGTGGGCTGGGACCGTTGGGCGCACCACCCGGTGTGGGCTCCCGACAGCGCGTCGCTGCTGGTGACGGCTGATGACGACGGCCGTGGGCCGATCTTCCGGGTCGACCTCGCGACCGACGCCGTGACACGCGTGACCAGCGACGACGCGGTGTTCACCGACGTCCAGGCGAGCCCCGACGGCCGGACGCTGTACGCGCTGCGGAGCTCCTACCTGGCGCCCGCGCACCCGGTGCGGGTGGACCTGGCGGCGGCCGTGGCCTCCGGCGAGCCGGTGCCGGCCACCGCGCTGCGTGCCCCGGCGCCCGCGCCCGCGCTGCCCGGCTCCCTCACCGAGGTGGAGGCGACCGCTGAGGACGGCCAGCGCGTGCGGTCCTGGCTGGCGCTGCCCGAGGGCGCCTCGGCCGAGCGCCCGGCGCCGCTGCTGCTGTGGATCCACGGCGGCCCACTCGGGTCGTGGAACGCGTGGTCCTGGCGGTGGAACCCGTGGCTGCTCGTCGCGCAGGGGTACGCGGTGCTGCTGCCGGACCCGGCGCTGTCCACCGGCTACGGCCAGGAGTTCATCGAGCGCGGATGGGGCTCGTGGGGCGACGCGCCGTTCGCGGACCTCATGGCCGCCACGGACGCCGCGGTGGCCCGGCCGGACATCGACCAGAACCGCACCGCGGCCATGGGCGGGTCGTTCGGCGGGTACATGGCCAACTGGGTCGCCGGGCACACCGACCGCTTCGACGCGATCGTCACGCACGCGAGCCTGTGGGCGCTGGACCAGTTCGGGCCGACCACCGACGCGGCCTACTACTGGGAGCGGGAGATGACGGACGAGATGGCCCTGGCCAACTCGCCGCACCTGTTCGTGGAGAAGATCGTCACGCCGATGCTCGTGATCCACGGCGACAAGGACTACCGGGTCCCGATCGGCGAGGGCCTGCGGCTCTGGTACGAGCTCAACGCCCGCTCTGGCCTCCCCGCCGATGACGAGGGCCGCAGCCCGCACCAGTTCCTGTACTTCCCGGACGAGAACCACTGGGTGCTCGCGCCGCAGAACGCCATCGTCTGGTACCAGGTGATCGAGGCGTTCCTCGCGCAGCACGTGCGCGGCGAGCAGCCGCCCGCCCTTCCGGAGGTGCTGGGCTGATGGCCGCGCGACTGACGCCCGCCGGCGCCGACGAGTACCGGGTGCCCGGCCTGGTCGTGCGCGACCACCGGGTGAGCGTCCCGGTGGACTGGTCGGCCCCCGAGCGCTTCGGGTCGATCGAGGTGTTCGCCCGCGAGATCGTCGACCCCGCGAAGGCCGGCGACGACCTGCCGCTGCTGCTGTTCCTGCAAGGCGGCCCGGGGATGCTGGGGCCGCGCCCGCTGGGCGGCGGCTGGTGGGCGACCGCGCTGCGGACGCACCGGGTGGTGATGCTCGACCAGCGCGGCACCGGCCGCTCGTCCCGTGTGGACGCGGGCGTCATCGGGGCGTTCGACGACCCGCGCCAGGCCGCCGACTACCTCGCGTGCTTCCGGGCCGACGCGATCGTGGCGGACGCCGAGCACCTGCGCGCCACCGTCTACGGCGGGCAGACGTGGGCCACCCTCGGTCAGTCGTACGGCGGGTTCATCACCCTGGCGTACCTGTCCCGTCATCCAGAGGCGCTCACCGCCTGCTACGTGACGGGCGGGCTGCCGGGCGTCACCGCCACCGCGGAGGACGTGTACCGCGCGACGTACCAGCGCCAGGCGTCGCGGAACGCCGAGTTCGCCGGCCGCTACCCGGCCGACGTGGCGACCCTGGGCCGCCTGGCCGACAGGCTCTCCGCCGAGGACGTGCGGCTGCCCAACGGCGACCGGTTCACCCCCGAGCGTCTGCAGATGCTGGGGACACCGTTCGGCATGAGCACCGGCGTCGACGCGCTGCACTGGCACCTCGACGCGGCGTTCGTCGATGACGCGACGGCCGAGCCCTCCGACGCGTTCCTGGCCGCCGTCGCGCACGAGACGGGGTTCGACGGGAACCCGCTGTACGCCGTGCTGCAGGAGGCCATCTACCACCAGGGCCACCGCGAGCCCGGATGGGCCGGGCAGGCCGAGCATGAGCGGTGGCCCTCCTTCGCCGCCGACGCCCGGCCGCTCCAGCTCACCGGCGAGTTCGTCTACCCGTGGATGTACCAGCAGATCCGCGCCCTGCGGCCGTTCCAGGCCGTGGCCGAGGAGCTGGCCGCTCGCACCGAGTGGCCCTGGCTCTACGACTCGGAGCGGCTGGCCGCCAACGAGGTGCCCGTCGCCGCCGTGCAGTACTACGACGACCCGTACGTCGACCTGGGCCTGGCCCTGGGCGCCGCCGACCAGGTCGGCAGCACGCAGGTGTGGATCACCAACGAGTACCTGCACGACGGCCTGCGCGTCGCGGGGGACGTCATCCTGCCGCGCCTCATGGACCTCGCCGCAGGCCGCTGGACGGTCACCGGCCGCTGAGCTCGCGGGCCCGGCGGAACACGTCGTCGAGCATCTGCGGGGTCAGCCGCCCCGTGAAGGTGTTCTGCTGGCTGACGTGGAACGAGCCGAGCAGGGTCAGGGGTCGCCCGTCGGGCCCCGTGAGCCGTGCCTCGGCGCCATGGCCGAACCGAGGTCGTGGCCGGGGGACGTGCCAGCCCTGCTCGCCCAGGGTCGCCAGCGTCGCCTGCCACCCGAACCCGCCGAGCGCCACCACCACGCCGGGCCGCACGAGCGCCAGCTCGCGCGCGAGCCACGGCGCGCAGGTGCGGCGCTCGGCGGGGGTGGGGGCGTTGTCGGGTGGCGCGCAGTGCACCGGGGCGGTGAGCCGCAGGCCCGTGAGCACCAACCCGTCGTCGGCGTCGACCGAGGTGGGCTGCGACGCGAACCCGGTGCGGTGCAGCGACGCGACCAGGAAGTCCCCGGACCGGTCGCCGGTGAACATCCGCCCGGTGCGGTTCCCGCCGTGCGCGGCGGGCGCCAGCCCCACCACGAGCACCCCGGCCGCGGGGTCGCCGAAGCCGGGCACGGGCCGACCCCAGTAGTGCTCTCCCCGGAAGGACGCGCGCGGCGCCGCGGCGACGGCCTCCCGCCACGCGACGAGCCGTGGGCACGCCCGGCAGTCGACCAGCAGGCCGTCCAGGGCCGTGACGTCACCCGCCGACGCCGCCACCCGCGGGTAGGTCGGCGCCTCGGCGCCGGGACGGGCCGGTGGCGCGGCGTCCTGGGTCACCTGCGGCTCCTCGTCACGGGGTCAGGCGGCAGGCGCCGCCGCTGTCACTCGAACCGGCTGGGGTCCCCGGCGCCCACGCGCACGACCTCCGGGTAGCCCTCGGACCAGTCGATCACCGTGGTGGGCTCGGTGCCGCAGTCCCCGGCGTCGATCACGGCCTCGACCAGGTGGTCGAGCTCCTCCTTGACCTGCCAGCCGTCGGTCAGCGGCGCCTCCTCGCCGGGCAGCAGCAGCGTGCTCGACAGCAGCGGCTCGCCGAGCTCGCGCAGCAGCGCCTGCACCACCCGGTGGTCGGGGATGCGCACCCCGACGGTCTTCTTCTTGGGGTGCGCGAGCCGGCGCGGCACCTCCTTGGTGGCGGGCAGGATGAACGTGTACGGCCCGGGGGTGGCGGCCTTGATGGCGCGGAACGCCGCGTTGTCGAGCTGCACCAGCTGGCCCAGCTGCGTGAAGTCCGAGCACACCAGGGTGAAGTGGTGCTTCTCGTCGAGGTGGCGGATCTGGCGGATCCGGTCCGCTGCCGCGTGGTCGTCCAGCCGGGCGCCCAGCGCGTAGCAGGAGTCCGTGGGGTAGGCGATCAAGGCGTCGTCGCGGAGCATCTGCACCACCTGCGCGATGGTGCGGGGCTGCGGGTCGTGGGGGTGGACGTCGAGGTACCTGGCCATGGCCTGAGACTAGGCCCGTCGGCTGGGTCCGGAGGAGCATCCCGCCGCAGGCCAGCACCGCTCGACGCGCGGAACCGGACAACCCGCGCCAGACTCGTGGCTGCCCGGGCGGCCCCCCTGCCCGGCCCGACGGGAGGAGTGACCATGGGAATCGGTGGCGGCATAGGCCTCATCGTGATCGGCGCGATCCTGGCGTTCGGCGTGCAGGACGGCATCAGCGGTGTCGACCTCACGGCGATCGGGTACATCTGCATGGGTGGTGGCCTGCTCGCCATCATCATCGCGCTGGTGCTCAACGCCCAGCGCAGCAACACCACGCACCGCGAGGTCATCGAACGGCACGACGACACGCGCCCGCCCGTCTACTGACAGGCCGGCGGCCCGGGCCCGCTGAGGGGTCTCGGGCGACGGACCGAGCGAGCGCCGCACCCGCGTGGAGAACGTGGGGTGCGGCGCTCGCCGCGCGTCGGGCCCGGGCCAGGGCGAGACTCGGAGGAGGTGGCCGGGGCAGCCGCCCGCGCGAGAGGAGCCAGGCATGGGCATTGGCGGAGGCATCGTCCTCATCGTGATCGGCGCGACCCTCGCGTTCGCCGTCACCGACAACGTCCCCGGCATCGACCTCACGGTCGTGGGCTACATCTGCATGGGCGCAGGGCTTCTCGCGCTCGTCCTCGCGATCATCCTCAACGCCCAGCGCTCCCACACCACCCACCGCGAGGTCATCGAGCGTCGCGACTCGGGCTACCGGTACTGACCCCACCGCCCCGCCCGCCCGCGCCCCCAGTGGACGCGGCGAGAGCACCCACCCCGCCGTGCGGTGGGAGCCGGCGCCGCGCGGAGCCCTGGAGTGCTCTGCGCGGCGCGGGCCCCGATCCGTCACGACGGAGGTGGGTGCTCCCGGTCGAGGCGGCTCAGGCCAGCGTGCAGGCCGAGCCGTTGAGGGTCACGCCCGTGGGCGCTCCCGGTCCGGAGGGCGCGTTCGCCAGGAACCCGAAGCTCGTCGAGCCGTTCGGCGCGATCGTCCCATTCCATTCCAGGTTCTTGGCGCTCACCGTGGCGCCGGTTTGGGCCGCCGTCGCGCTCCACGCCTGGCTGACGGTCTCACCCTTGCCGAACGTCCACTTCAGCTCCCAGCCGTTGATCGCCGAGCTCGAGCCGTTGCGCACGGTCACCTGGCCGACGAACCCGCCGTTCCAGGAGTTGGTCGTGTCGAACGTGACCGAGCAGCCCGAGGCGGGCGGCGGTGTGGTGGGCGGAGGCGTCGTGGGCGGGGGAGTGGTGGGCGGCGGTGTCGTGGGCGGCGGTGTGGTGGGCGGAGGCGTCGTCGGCGGCGGCGTGGTGGGCGGAGGCGTGACCGAGCCGCCCTGGAACACGACGTCCGAGCAGTTGTAGAAGGCCTCGGGGCTGTCCGATCGCTGCCAGATCGAGTAGATGATGTGGCGGCCCGACTTGTTCGGCAGCTTGGCCTGCCAGTAGTACTCGGCGCCCTGCGGCCCGCCCTGCCGCAGCGGCGGGTTGGTGACCTGGTCGAACGGGGCCGCCTCGAGGTCGCTCCACTTGAGCGGCTGGCTCGGGTCCCAGCCGTCCTTCGTGACGTACTGCGACCAGGTGCCGGGGTGCTGCGCCCACGCGTTGTACTGGACGGTGATGGTCGAGTTGGCCTGCAAGGTGGTGGTCGGCCAGTCGGTGCCGCCCTTGCGCGCGCCGCTGAACGACGCGAGCGGGCCGCAGAGGTTGCCGTCCGGGATGATCGTCCGGTGCTGGCCGCCGGCGTTGCTGAGCAGGTTCCCGAACCAGTTGTAGAACGGGTAGTTGCCGTTCTCGGCGAACAGGTTCACGCAGGCCGGGTTCGTGGGGTTGAGGCCCCCGCCCACCCCGTTCTCGATCCCGTCGACGTAGCACGCGTAGGTGCGGGTCGCGGGATAGGTGAGTCCGCCGTGCGCCATCGCGGGTGCGGTGGGCAGGGCGACCAGCAGCGTCGCGGCCAGGGCCGTCGTCGCCGCCGCGGCGATGCGCCGCGTGAGTCTTCGGGCTGGGGACATGCGGGCTCCTCGGTGGTCCGGCCGGGCGCCCGAGCTGCGGGCCCCGGTGATGGGGTGCGGTGCGCACGTGCCCGGGACGGCCGACGTCGGCCGAGGGGCGCCTCCGGTCCTGCGCCGTCGCAGGACAGAAGGTGTGCGGAGCATGCGGGTGTCGGGCCCAGCGTCGGGCTGCCCTGCGGGGCCGTCAACGACCCGAAACGCTTCACCTCGCCGTCTGCCGCGTGTCGCCCGCAGGAGTGCGTCTCTCACACGGACCTGGTGCGAACCTCCCGGGCTTCGAGGGCGCGCCGGTCCGCGCCATGTGGGCGGCGCGGTGAACACTGGGGTGCTCGACCGGACGAAACCCCCACAGGGGGAGGGAATGGGCCAGGGTGGACAGTGCGCCGCCGGCCTGCTGGGCGCGAGGCACGCACGGTCAAGGGGGCTCACGATGAACAGGGACGAGGCGCGAGAGGTCAAGGCACAGCTCGCCGACTACGTGGACGAGCTAGTCCAGCGCCAAGGGCTTCAGCCGCTCGACCTCGACGTCGGCGCGGCGAGCGGGCCCACGCTCGGGCTCGGGCTCGCCCCGCGCGACGGGGGCGGGTACGCGATGGCGGTGCGGTACCGGCTCGGCGTGCCCGCGGTGCGGCGGCTCGCCCGCAAGGTCGTCGAGCAGGCGGGGCCAGCCGTCGACGTGCGGCGCACCGGGCGCATCCGGCCCATCACGGCCGGCGACGTCGCGGACCCGCAGAGCGGGGAGCGCCGGGCCGGTCAGCGGCTGCCGGTGGCCACCGCGCTCGCGGAGGGTGAGACCGGGCGCGCCCGCCCGCTGCGCCCTGGCGTGTCCATCGCGCACGTCGACGTCACGGCCGGCACCCTGGGCGCCTTCGTCCGGCGGGACGGCGTGCTGCACGCGCTCTCGAACTTCCACGTCCTGGCCGGGTCGCCGGCGGCGCGGCTCGGTGATGTCGTGGTCCAGCCCGGGCCGGCCGACGGCGGATCCGCGCCGCGCGACCGGGTGGGGACGCTCGCGGCCACCGTGCCGCTCGAGCGCGGGCGGCGCGCGACCGTCGACGCCGCCCTGGCGCTCCTCGACGTGCAGGAGGCCGATCTGCGGTACCCCGTCGGACCGATCAGCACCACGACGGTCGCCTTCGGCAACGAGGAGGTCGCGAAGATCGGCCGCACCACCGCGGTCACGACGGGACGGGTCACCGCGATCGAGCTCGACGACGTGGTGGTCGGCTACGGCAACCCGCTGGGCAACCTGCGGTTCGACGACCAGATCGAGGTGGAGTCGACGGGGTCGGGCCCGTTCTCCCGCGGCGGCGACTCCGGCTCGTTGGTCTACCGGGCGGACGGCGTCGCCCTCGGGCTGCTCTTCGCGGGCAGCGAGACGGGCGGGTCGAACGGCTCCGGGCTCACGTACCTGAACCCGATCGACGCGGTGCTGTCGGCCTTGGGCGCCGAGCTGGCCGGCTGACGGACGCGGGCGGGGGCCTCAGCCCACGAAGAGCATCGCGGTGAGGGCTCCCGCCACGAGCCCGCCCGCCGCGACGAGGAGCGTGATCCGGATCGGGCGACGGTGTGGTTCGGTGGCGCTGATGACAGGGCTCCATGCTCGGGGAGGGTGACGGGGGATCGTCCGTCCACTGATCGGCCTTGCGCGGCGAGTTGTGAGGGCTGAGGATGGGGCCCTTGGTCCTGGTCGAATCGATCAGGGCGGTCGCTCCCGCACCACTGGTTGCAACTGTCGTGCGACGTGCCATGGCGCTCGGGTCCGGTTGCGGGTGACAATGATCTGGACAGACGTATCACCCCCTGATCGAACCGTTCCGAGAGCGGACCGACCTGCTCCGGGCGTCGAGACGTGAGGCGTACAGATGGCGGACCTGCATCAGGCACGCGCGGCGAAGGAACGGCTGCGGAGCGAGATCGCCGAGCGCCCGGGCGTCAGCGGCATTGGCGTGACCCCTGACGCTGACGGGTACGCCGTCCAGGTCAACGTCCAGCGCCGCAACGACGCGGCGGCCCTCCCCGAGAGCGTGGACGGCGTGCGCGTCCAGGTGCGCGTGACCGGCCCGATCACCGCTCATTCCCGCCCCACCCGGCTGCGCGCGGTCTGACCGCGCCCGGCCGCTCCTCGCGCGTCCCCTGTCGGTGGGCGGACACACGGGCCCGGGCGCTGGAGGTTCGGGTTCACTAGTGCCGTGACCACGACGAGCGACCGCCGCCTGCCCCGTGTCCGCGCCTCCGAGCTGACCGGCCGCGGGTGGCTCAACACCGGTGGCGTCGACCTGACGCTCGAGGGCCTGCGCGGCAAGATCGTGCTGCTCGACTTCTGGACGTTCTGCTGCATCAACTGCCTGCACGTGCTCGACGAGCTGCGCGAGCTCGAGGCGCAGCACCGGGACGTGCTCGTGGTGATCGGCGTGCACTCCCCGAAGTTCGTGCACGAGGCCGACCCGGTGGCGCTGGCGGCGGCGGTGGACCGCTACGAGGTGCGCCACCCGGTGCTCGACGACCCGAACCTGACCACGTGGTCGGCTTATGCCGCGCGGGCCTGGCCGACGCTCGTCGTCATCGACCCCGAGGGGTACGTCGTGGCGCAGATGGCCGGCGAGGGCCACCAGAACAACGTCGCGCTCCTGGTCCGGGACCTCGTGGCCGAGCACGAGGCGAAGGGGACGCTGCACCGCGGCGACGGCCCCTACGTGCCCCCGGAGCCGACCTCCGGAACCCTGAGATTCCCCGCCAAGGCGGTCGCCCTGCCGGACGGGCGCCTGCTCGTCGCCGACGCGGGCCACCACTCGCTCGCCGAGCTCGAGGCCGACGGCGAGACGCTGGTGCGGCGCATCGGCTCCGGCGAGCGCGGCCTCGCGGACGGCGACGCGGCGTCCGCCCGGTTCAGCGAGCCCAACGGCTTGAGCCTCGTGCCGGAGGAGTTCCGCGCCACGCTCGGGTACGACGTGCTCGTGGCGGACACCGTGAACCACGCGCTGCGCGGCGTGCGGCTGGCCGACGGCGCCGTGACGACCGTCGCGGGCACCGGCGAGCAGTACATGGTGGGCGCGGCCGACAACGTCGTCGCGCGGGACGGCGACGACCCGCGCGCCGACCGGTCCGGCCTCGGGTACGACGGCGCCCCGCTCGGCATCCGCCTGTCCTCCCCGTGGGACGTCGTGTGGTCGCCGGACGCGTCGGCGTTCGTCGTGGCGATGGCGGGCAACCACACGCTGTGGGCCTTCGACCCGGTGGCCGATCGGATCTGGCGACTCGCCGGCACCATGAACGAGGGGCTCGTGGACGGCCCCGCGGACGAGGCCTGGTTCGCCCAGACCTCGGGGCTCGCGGTGGGCGCGGGCGGACGCGTCTGGCTCGCCGACTCCGAGGTGTCCGCGCTGCGCAGCCTCGACCTGCCCGGCACGCCCGCAGCCGGCGACGCCGCGCGCGCCGTGGTCGGCACCGCCACGGGCGCTGGCCTGTTCGACTTCGGGCACCGCGACGGGCCCGCCGACCAGGCCCTGCTGCAGCACCCGCTCGGCGTGGCCGTGCTCCCCGACGGCTCGGTCGCGATCGCCGACACCTACAACGGCGCCATCCGCCGGTACGCGCAGGGCCTGGCCGCCGACGGCTCGCCGGAGGGGCCTGGCGAGGTGACGACGCTCGCTTCCGGGCTCGCCGAGCCGTCCGGGATCGTGGTGCTCACCGAGGGCGACGGCGTGCAGCTGCTCGTGGTGGAGTCCGCGGCGCACCGTCTCACCCGCGTCGCGCTCCCGGCCACGCTCGCCGGCGAGATCCTCGACGCGGGGGCCCACCGCACCCAGCGGCCGGTGACCGACCTCGCGCCAGGCGTCGTGCGCCTCGACGTGGTGTTCACCCCGGCCGCCGGGCAGAAGTACGACGACCGGTACGGCCCCTCCACCAGGCTGCAGGTCTCCGCGACACCCCCCGAGCTGCTGCTCGAGGGCGCGGGGGACGACGTGCCGCTCGAGCGCGTGCTGCGCCTCAACCCCGACGTGCCCGAGGGCGTGCTGCACGTGACCGCGCATGCCGCGAGCTGCGACGCCGACCCGGCCATCGAGTACCCGGCCTGCCACCTGAACGCGCAGGACTGGGGCGTCCCGGTGCGCGTCATGCCCGGCGCGGCGGACGAGCTGACGCTGCCGCTGCACGGCTGAGCGGCGCACGCCCCTCGTCGCCGCCCGGCCGCCGCCGCATGACCGCGGCGAGCGGCGGGTGGCGTCAGCGCGCGCCCTGGATCGCCACGTCGATCAGCGCCTGCAAGGCCTGGGTGAGGGAGTCGGTGGTGTCGGACGGGGCGGTCGTCTCGACCTGCACCACCCACGGCGCGTGCTCCACGGTCAGCGTCTGCCCGTCGCCGGGCTCGTCCGACGGGGTGCCGCCGCGGGCCACGGCGGCGGGCACGCCGTCGGTGTAGCGCAGCACCGTCCAGGTGGACCCGCCCAGGGCGGCTGCCGCGGCGCCGGCGAGCGCGCACAGCCGCGTGACCTCGCCGGTCTGGGCGGCGACGACCGCGGCGACCACCGCGGTGATGAGCCGGTCCACGGTGACCGCCGACTCCGCGTTGCGCCGCTCGAGGGCCTTCGCGGCCCGGGCCCGGCTGCGCTTCGCCTGGTACTGGGCGGCGTCGGCCCGCCGGAACAGGGTGCGGGTGCTGTCGGCGTGGGCGTCGGCCGTGGAGGCGATGCCCCAGGAGATGGCGGCGCCGTGCGGGAGGGGGTAGCCGGCGAGCGTCCGCGCCACCGTCTGGCTGACGGCCGACCGCGGGAGGCCGGTGGTCACCAGGCAGAACTCGTCGCCGCCGAGCCGTGCGGCCGTCGTCCCGGGCAGCTCGTCCTGGATGCGGCGCAGCACGTCCGCCACGGCGCGCAGCAGGTCGTCGCCGGCATCGTGGCCGTGCTCGTCGTTGACGCGCTTGAGCCCGTCCACGTCGCACATGACGATGCAGGTCTCGTCGAGGCCGTCGAGGGCGGTCTGGGCGGCGTGGTCGGCCACCCGGCGGTTGCCAAGGCCCGTGAGCGGGTCGTCGGAGACGAGGTGGCGCACCTGGTCCTCGAGGTCGACCCGGGCGACCGCGCCCGCGATGAGGCTGGCGAGCACCTCCGCCGTGGCCACGTCGTCGATCTCGAAGAGCGGCTGGCCCGCGCCGCGGGTGGCGTACACCTGGCCCCACACGGACTCGTTGACGATGATGGGCGCGGCGAGGCCCGAGCTGCGGCCCAGCGAGCGCAGGGCCTCGGCCTCGATCTCGTCGCCGACCTCGAGCTGCCCCGCTGCCTCGGGGGAGTGCGCCACCCAGCTGGCGCGGTCGCGCAGCAGGCGCCGCAGGGCGGGGCGGTCCTCCGCCCGGTAGGTCGAGGCCTTCGTGAGGTCGCGCTCGGCGTCGCCAGGGCTCACGGCGAGCACGCGGCACGTCTCCTGCTCGATCCGGCAGAACGCGGCGGTGTGCGCGTCGAGGACGTCACGGGACAGCGTCGACGCGAGCTCGGACACCTCTGCCAGGGTGCGGCAGCGGTCGAGCCGATGGGCCGCGACAGCGAGCTGGCGCACCCCGCTGGTGTGTGCGGGAGTGCTCGTCCGCGTGCCGTGTGGGCGCGCCTGTGTGCCGGTCACGTGGCCATCATCCGACACCGAGGGCCCGCTGCAAGCGTCTCGTCACCTTTTTGGCCGTGTGGCGCATCCAACACGGCGCCGAAAGCGTCGATCAGGCGCTCGGCGTCAGCGCACGTGCAGTGCGCCGAGCTCGGCGAACAGCGCGCGGTTGTGCTCGAAGGCGCGCTTCGCCTCGGCGACGGCGGTGGCGCGCTCGGCCTCGTCGAGGTCCAACGCGTCGAGGCGCTCGCGGTAGGCGTCCTTGAAGGGCTTCGCCTTCGGGATCTGCGCGAAGTGGTAGAAGCTCACGCCCTCCGCGCCGAACCCGTAGTGGCGTTCGAGCATGCGCTGGATGATCTGGCCGCCGGAGAGGTCTCCCAGGTAGCGGGTGTAGGCGTGCGCCACGTACAGGGCGATCGAGGACCCTGCCTCGCGCAGACGGGCGGCGTACCGCTCGGTGGCGGGCAGCACCCGCATCTGCTGCGCCCAGTCCGGCCCGAGCAGGAACTCGAGGTCTGCCTCGATGGACGGCACCCGGGTCAGCTCGTCGAAGACGATCGTCTCGCCACCGGGCTGGCTGCGGATCTCCGCGCTCGCGGCCTCCAGGGCCGTGTAGATCGCGTGCTGCTGGACGGCGAGGTCGGTGTACGCGGCGCGGTCGAGGTGGCCCGCCATGAGCTGCTCGACGAAGCCCATCTGCTCGGCGGCCTCGTGCTCGGGCCGTGTGCCCTCGCGGAGCAGCGTCGACAGCGGGGTCGTCGTGGCAGCCTGCTCCACCGCGGGGGTGGGGGTCGTGGTGGTCACAACGGTCTCCTGGGAAGCAGCGGATGAGATGACATGTCGTCAGGACGTGTCGCTGCGACTGTATCCGAGATAGGTAAGGCTTGCCTACATCCCCGTGTCGAGATCTCGCGATTCGGGCGCGGCCCCCGATGGCGGCTCGCAGGCTTGGCGAGCATCGTGGGGGTGTGACGATGAGGATCAGGCAGCAGCACTCGGACGAGTGGCCCGCGGTGCTCGACGTGGTGCGGCGGTCGTTCGCCGACGCGGACCCCCGCTTCGTCGAGCTGGTGGAGCGGATCCACGACTCGCCCGACTTCGTAGAGCCGTTGTCCTACGTCGCGGAGGTCAACCACGAGCTCCTCGGCAACATCATCCTCAGCAAGGTCCCCCTGCACACCGAGCGGGGCGTGGTGCAGGCGCGCCTGGTCGCAGAGTTCGGGGTGGTCCCCGAGCATCGGCACCACGGGCTCGGATCCGCGCTGCTGCGCAGCGTCCTGAAAGCCGCCGAGCACGGCATCGCCTCGATGGTGCTGGCGGCGGGGTCGCCCTCGTACTACCAGCGCTTCGGGTTCCGCCAGTCGACGGACCTGGGGGTGTCGCCACCGTCCACAGCGATCCCGGACCAGCACTTCCTGATGATGCCCCTGCCCCAGTACGACCCGGTCCTGGACCGTGGGCATACGGAGCTGCCGTCCTACTTCGTGGAGACCGGGGTCGACTGGCCCCGCTGAGGCGGGCCGCAGGAAGGGCCGCCGCTCAGGCGGCGGCCATGTCCCGGGCGCCGACGGCGCGCAGCACGAACGCCAAGGTCGACTCGATCGCGCGGTCGCGGTCGGGGCCGTCCACCTCGGGGACGCTCCGGCTCGAGAGGCACGCGTTGACCAACGGCACCGTGGTGTCGATGTCCTGCTCGGCGAAGGCGCCGGTCTCGATCCCCGCGCGCAGGATGCGCCGCAGGATCTGCTCGACCAGCATCACGTGCTCGCGGACCCGCTGCTGCGTGGCGCGGGAGAGCACCGATCGCAGGTCGGGCCCGGGGGCCAGGTGGTACACCCGCTTGAGCTGGGCCTGCGCGCGGACGTAGGCGCGGAGCTGCTCGGTGGGGTCCTCGACGTCCACGAGCGAGCGTTCCAACGTCGCCACGTACTGCTCCGTCTCGTCGGTGATGAACGCGACGAGCAGCGACTCCTTGTCGGCGAAGTGGTTGTACACGGCGGTGCGCCCCACGCCGGCGGCGGCGGCGATGTCCGCGAGGGTGATCGCGTCGAAGCCGCGATCCTCCATGAGCGTCGACAGCGCCGTGAACAGCTTCTGGCGCGTCTGCTCGCGGTGCTCGTGCAGAGACCCGCCGATGATCTTGGGCATGCTGACATTCTCCCACGATCTGTCAGGTAGCCGGTCGACCCGCCCGGCGCGGCGAGGTCAGCGCCTCGGCAGGATGACCTGACGGGCGGACCGCGGATGGGCGAAGACCTCCACCGGGTACTCGTACACCTCGCTGAGCAGCTCGGACGTCAGGGCCTCCGCCGGAGGGCCCTCCGCCACGACGCGCCCATGGGCGAGCACCGTGACCTGGTCGGCATAGGCGGCGGCCAGCCCGAGGTCGTGGACCACGACCACCACGGCGCCGCCCGCCCGCGCGTGCCCGCGGGCGAGCTGCAGCACGAGCTCCTGGTGCCGCAGGTCGAGCGCCGCTGTCGGCTCGTCGAGCAGCAGCACCTGCGTGCGCTGCGCGAGCACCCTGGCCAGGGCCGCCCGGGCGCGCTCGCCGCCGGAGAGCGCGGTGAACTGGCGATCCGCCAGGTGCGTCACGTCGGCGTCCGCCAGTCCTTGGGCGACCGCCTCGTCGTCCTCCAGGTCGAGCGGCGTGCCCCGCCACGGCGCCCGTCCCATCCGCACCACTTCGGTCACGGTGAAGGGGAACGAGACGCCGACGTGCTGGAGCAGCACCGATCGGCGCAGCGCCAGCTCGGTGGTGCTCCAGTGCGCCAGCGGCTCCCCGTCGATCTCGACGGCGCCCGCGGACGGCGCCAGGTCGCCCGTGAGGACGCCCAGCAGCGACGACTTCCCGGCCCCGTTGGGCCCGAGCAGCGCGCGCACCTCGCCGGCGCGGACGTCGAGGTCGACCCCGCGCAGCACCTCGCTGGCGCCGCGCGTCAGGTGCGCACCCCGCACCCGGGCCGCGAGCGCGCCAGGCTCGTGGGGCGTCGGGAGCCGCACGGGCCGGCGCCACGGGAGCAGGCGGGCGCTCACGCCCATCCGCCCTGCGTGGCGCGCGTGCGACGCAGCAGCCAGAAGAAGAACGGCCCGCCGACCAACGAGGTCAGCATGCCCAGCGGCAGGTCGGCGTTGGCGATCGCCGTGCGCGCGACCAGGTCCGCCACCAGCAGCACGAGGGCGCCGCCGAGCGCGGAGCCCGGGACGAGCAGCCGATGACCCGGGCCGGCCGCCATCCGCACCAGGTGCGGGACCACGAGCCCCACGAACGCGATGATCCCGGTGAAGGCCACCCCGGAGGCGACCAGCACCGCGACGAGCACGATGACCCCTTGCCGGAGCCGTTCGACGTTCACCCCGAGGTGCCGGGCCGCGCGCTCGCCCAAGGAGAGCAGGTCCAGCCGGCGCGAGAGGACCATGGCGACGACGAGGCCGATCGCCACCAGGGGGGCCACGATCGCCACCGAGGACCAGGACGCCCCGTTGAGCGACCCGAGCTGCCAGAAGACGATCTGCTCGCGCGCGGCCGGCGAGGCGATGAAGGTGAAGAAGGCCAGCAGGCCGCCGGCGAACGCGTTGATGGCCACGCCCGTCAGCACCAGCGTCACCACCTCGGTGCGCCCGCCCGAGCGGGCCAGCGCGTACACCGCGAACGTGGTGACGAGCCCGCCGACGAAGGCCGCCACGGCGATCCAGGGCCCCGCCGTGAGCGCGCCGCCGAAGACGATGACCGCGCACGCGCCGACCGCGGCCCCCGAGGACACGCCGATGATGCCGGGCTCGGCGAGCGGGTTGGCGAAGACCCCCTGCATCAGCGCCCCGGCGCAGCCGAGCGCGGCGCCCACCAGCAGCGCCAGGGTGATGCGAGGGAACCGCACGAGCCACAGCGTGTTCTCGCCCTGGGGGTGGCTCGGCAAGGGCCCGACGTCGAGCCCGACGCGGTGCAGCAGCGAGCCGAGCACCTCGGCGGGCGGGATGCGGACCTGGCCCACCCCGGCGGCGACCACGGCGGCGACCACCACCGCGACGGCCAGGCCGATGAGCAGCAGCCGCCCCCTGCGCCGGTGGGCGACCGGCGTGCCGGGGGGAGCGGGGGCGGGGGAGGCGGGCCGGGCCGGGCGGGCGACGACGGTCACCGTGACGTCCCGTGCACGGCCTCGGCGAGGGCGCGCACCGTGGCGCCCGTGCGCGGGCCGAAGCTCAGCAGCGTCGTGTCGCTCATGTCGACCACGCGGCGGTCGGCGCCCGCAGGGGTCTGCGCGATGCCCGTGATGCCCACCAGGCCGTCCACTCCGCCGACCGACTTCAACCCCTCGGAGAGCATGAGGATCACGTCGGGGGCGGCGCTGATCAGCGCCTCGCTGGTGAGGTTGACGAACGAGCGCTCGAGCCCGATGTCGGTGCCCACGTCGACGCCGCCGATCGCCTGGATCATCGCGTCGGCGCCCGAGCCGGGACCGCCCAGCAGGTACACCCCGGCGGTGCCCCGCAGGTACAGGAACGCGATCCGCGGCGCCTCGCCGTCGGCCGGGGCCAGCTCGATCGCGCTGGCGATCTCGCCCTCGACCCGCTCGACCAGGGCGGCGCCGGCCTCGGGGACGCCCAGTGCCTGCGCCACCGCGGTGATCTGCGGCCCGATCCCCTCGAGCGTGCGCTCAGGCGTGAAGTAGACGACCGGGATGCCCGCTGCGCGGAGCTGGGCCTGCACCTCGGGCGGCCCGATCGAGGTGTCGGTGAGGACGACGGTGGGGTTCAGCGCGAGGATCGACTCCGCGTTGAGGTCGTGCCCGGCGGCGGAGACGAGCGGCACGTCGGCGGCCTCCGCGAAGCCCGTCGCCCGGTCGCGCCCGACCACGTTGTCGCCGAGGCCGAGGGTGTAGACGATCTCGCCGAGCGTCCCGTAGAGGTCGACGGCGATGATCCGGCTGACGTCGGTGACGGTGACGTCCACCCCGTCGTGGGAGCGCACGGTCACGGGCAGCCGGGGATCGGGGTCGGTGGTGATCGGGTGGATGCTCGCGTCGTCGACCACGGCGGTCGCAGGTCCTGGCGTGGCGCCGGTGGTCGATGGAGCCGTCGCGTCCGCGGGGGCGCATCCGGCCAGCACGACCACGGCCAGCAGGCCGACGAGGGCGGAGAGCGCGGTGGATCGCGGCCGAGGGCGCGCGCCAGTCTTCATGTCTCTCCTGGTCATGGGTGCCGGGGTCTGCTGAGCAGAGGTAAGGCTAACATTAGGAAGGTAAGCCTAAGTCGTAGTACGGTCCGGTTTGTGGAACGACGTCTCCGACTCCAGCAGCGGCTCTTGGCCGTCTCCGTGCTCACCGCCTGCGCCGTGGCAGGCGCCGTGGGCGCCGCGACCGCAGCGCCGGCAGGCGACCTCATCGTCTCGCAGACCGAGGGCCTCACGCCCGGGCAGGTCGTGACGGTCAGCGGCAGCGGCTTCGACGAGGCCAAGGGGATCTACGTCGCCGTCTGCGTCGACAACGGCCCCGGCGCGACCCCGACGCCCTGCCTCGGTGGTGTCGACGTCGAGGGATCCGGCGGCGGCTCCGCCTGGATCTCCTCCAACCCGCCCTCCTACGCCGCGGGCCTGCCCACGCCGTTCGGGCCGGGCGGCACGTTCGAGGTCGCGCTCCCCGTCGCCGTCGAGGACCCGGTCGCCGGGGTGGACTGCCGCGAGGTCCAGTGCGCCGTCGCCGTCCGCTACGACCACACGCGCGTGGACGACCGCACCGGGGACGTGCTCGTCCCGATCGCGTTCGCCGCAGACGGCGCAGTCGCCGCCGCCCCCGCCGCCACTGATCCCGAGCCGGAGGCGACGCCCGAGCCCGAGATGACCGCCTACGCCGCCGAGGAGGTCGCGGACGACGGCGCCGCCTCCTCCGCCGACGAGGAGGCCGGCGCCGACGGCCCTCTGATCGCCGGAATCGCCGGCGCCGTCCTCCTGCTCGCCGCCGGAGCCCTGCTGGTGGCCCGCCGCCGACGCACGCCGCCCGCCGCCGAGCCCGCCTCGGACCCCACGAGCTGACAGCGCCCGCGCCCTCCGGCGCCCTCGACCCGCACCGCCCGCCCCACTCCACGGCGCGCTCGTCCGCGCCTTACCTGAAGGAGCTCTCCTGTGCTGACAGGAACTAGGAGATCCCGGTCCGCCGGGCGAGTCCTCGCCGCGCTGACCGCGGTCGCGATCGCGGGAACCACCGCGATCGTCGGCCTGGCCGGCGCCGCGAACGCCGACACCGGCCCCGCGGCGGCCTCGCCGACGCTGACCGTCAGCCCGGCGCAGGACCTCGACCCGTCCGTCGACAACGTCATCACGATCACCGGCGCGGGCTTCGCGGGCGCGCTGGCGTACCAGGGGATGTACGTCAACCTCGGCGCGTCCGGCACGTGGGCCCCCGGGGACGCCCCGTCGCAGAGCGGCTGGGCCGCCTCGGGGTACGTCCCCACGGCGCGCATCGCCGGCGACGGCTCCTTCACCACGACGCTCACGCTGAAGGCGGGCACGGCGGCGGCCGGCTCGACCTACGCCGCGGCGGCCTTCTGCGCGCACGGCTGCTCGGCGACGGAGCGCAGCCTCGACGCGGTGTCCGGGCCGATCACGTTCGCCGCGGCCCAGCCCGCCCCGGCGCCCACCGCCACCGCCAGCCCGACCGCCAGCCCGACCGCCAGCCCGACCGCGGCCCCGGAGCCGTCGCCGACCCCGTCGGCGTCGCCCAGCCCGCAGCCGGCGTGGACGCCAGCGCTGAGCCTCTTCGCCGCGGACGGCACGACGCCGCTCGGCGGCGCCACCGTGCGACCCGGCGACACGATCGTCGTCAAGGGCTCGGGCTTCGACCCGGCCGCGAACGTCGGCGGCCGTGGCGTCCCGATCCCCGCCACCCTGCCGCAGGGCACCTACGTGGTCTTCGGCTCGGCCGCCGCCACCTGGCGGCCGTCCGAGGGGGCGGCGTCGTCCTCCCGCAAGGTCGCGTCCCAGGGCTGGGTGCTCGCCGAGCCCGTGCTCGACCAGGTCCCGTCCCAGATGCAGGCGGCCATCCGCCCGGAGTGGGTGCCGCTCGCCGGTGACGGCACGTTCACGGCACGGCTCGCCGTGAAGGAGCCCACCGTGATCGACGGTGGCTCGATCGGCGTGTTCACCTACGCCGCCGGCGGCGTCAAGAACGCCGCGCAGGAGCTCTTCGTGCCCGTCGCGTACGCCGCCGCGCCGGTCACCCCCACACCCGAGCCCACGCCCGAGCCCCAGCAGCCGGTCGGCCCCAGCCTGACGGTCAGCCCCGCGACGGGCCTCGACCCGGCGGTGGACCAGAGGATCACCATCACCGGCTCCGGGTTCGCCGGCGCCCTGGCCCACGACGGCCTGTACGTGAACATCGGCGCCGCCAGCACCTGGACCCCGGGCACGACGCCGTCGCAGAGCGGCTGGGCGGCCTCCGACTACCTGCCCAAGGCGCGGATCGCGGCCGACGGCACGTTCAGCACCACGCTCACCGTCAAGGCCGGCACGGCACGCGCCGGATCGTCCTACGTCGCCGCCGTCTTCTGCGCGCACGGCTGCTCGGGTCACAACCGCAGCCTCGACGCGGTCTCCGGGCCGATCACGTTCGCGGCGGCGTCGCCGGGCGGCCTCCTGCCCACCCCGGCCCCCGCTCCGACCACCGCCCCGGTGCTGGCGGTCGAGGGCGTCCGCGCCGGCGGCTCCGTCACCGCGGGCCAGTCCGTGACCATCGTGGCCAGCGGGTTCCAGCCGAACGAGACGGGCATCCGCCTCGAGCTGCACTCGGACCCGGTGGTCCTCGCCACGGGCCTCACCGCTGACGCGTCCGGCACGGTCCGGACCACCGTCACGCTCCCGTCGGGCGTCCCGGCGGGCAACCACCACCTCGTGGTGATCGCCGCGGACGGGCGACAGGTCGCCTTCCCGGTCTCGGTCGAGGCGGCGCTGCCGGTGTGCGTGGCCCGCGTCGTCTCGGGCGCCACGCTCTCGTGGGGCGTCAAGGAGGACTTCCGCCAGTACGTGACCGGGAGCATCGCCCACGGCTCGGCCACTGGCGTCGGCGTCTCCGGCTCGGGCCCGTGGACCTGGAGCGGCGGCAACGGGACGTTCAACACCAACGACGGCGTGGGCCGGGCGGCGTTCGCCGGCTCGGTGCGGTTCACGGGCCACGGCGGCGTCCTGGACGTGACCATCTCGAACCCGCGCGTGCAGGTGAACGGCTCCACCTCGGCGACGCTCGTCGCCGACGTGCGCACCGCGGAGAAGTCGTACCCCGGCATCGCCGTGGCCACCTTGCGGCTCGCCGACGGGGCAGTCTCACGGGCGGGCGACAAGGTGTCGTGGCAGGGAGTTCCGGCGACCTTGGCGGCGGCAGCGGCGCCGGCATTCGAGGGCTTCTACTCGGCGGGCGCGGCTCTCGACCCGGTCTCCTTCACCCTGCCGCTCGGCGCCGTGACAGATTGCACGAGCGCATCGGGCGCGGCGCTGGCCAAGTACGGCAAGGGCGGCGTCCTGGCCGCCACGGGCGGCGACCTCGACGCGGTGACCTACGCGTTGCTGCTGGTCACCTTCGGCGGGGTCATGGTGCTCGTGGCCCGACGGCGCGCGCAGGCGGCCGAGCCGGTGGCCGTCCGCCGCTGACGCCCACGAGCAGAACGGCGCCGATCAGTCGACCACACGGCTGATGGGCGCCGTTCTGCGTAGGTGATTGAACGCGACGCTTCGAATTCACTTGCGAAACGCGCTTCTTTCGACATTTCACTCGATAGATCTAGAATCGGGATGAAACACTCGACGACGGCCGCTCGACAACGACGTCGGGGAGGATGTGAGATGCGCCGACGAGAAGTCCCCGCCGTGCCTCCCGGGGTGGACCCCTCGATCCTCGCGGCGAGCCTGCGCGACGCGCATGAGAACTTCTTGGCCACGGGAACCCTCGATGGCTCGGTGCGACCGGTCGTGGCCAGCTCGTGGCGGCGCAGCGCCCGCAACGGCGTCGACCCGGAGCAGCCGCTGGCGCCGGTCGAGCTCACTGCCGCCGAGCTGACCGCCTACCGCCGCGACCACCCGTTGGCTGCGGCGATGCCCGCGGTGCGCCGGCTGCTGGTCGACGGCGCGGTCGGCGACGGCCTCGTCACCGCGCTCACGGACGACGTGGGGCGCCTGCTGTGGGTCGAGGGCGACGGCAAGGTGCGCAAGGCCGTCGACCGTGTGGGATTCGTCGAGGGCGCCTCGTGGGGCGAGGAGTACGCGGGGACCAACGCTCCGGGCACGGCCATCGCCACCCGCCGCCCGGTGCAGGTGTTCTCCGCCGAGCACTTCACGCGCTCGGTGCAGCCGTGGAGCTGTTCGGCGGTTCCGGTCCGGGACCTCGCCACCCGACGCGTGCTGGGGGTCCTCGACGTCACCGGCGGCGACCATGTCGCGTCAGGGCTGATGCTCTCGCTGGTCCGCGCGACGGTGATGGCGGTCGAGCTCGAGCTCGCCGCCGCCACGGGCGCGCTGCGGATCGGAGCCGCCGAGCAGGACCCGCGCGCGGGGGTGGGGCCACGGCCGCCCGGCACCGCCCGGCTCGACGTGCTGGGGCAGGGCGCCGGGGTGCTGCACGGCCCTGACCCCGGGGTCACCCGCAACCTGAGCCTGCGGCATGCGGAGCTGATCCTGCTGCTGGCCGCGAACCCGCGCGGGCTCAGCGGGGAGGAGCTCGCGGTGCACCTGCACCCGGACCACCTGAGCGACGTGACGGTGCGCGCCGAGGTGTGGCGGCTGCGCCGTGCCGTCGGGCCGCTGCTGGGGGAGTCGCGGCCGTACCGGTTGGCGGTGCCCGTGTACACCGACGCCGACGCCGTCCGCACGGCACTCGCGGCCGGTGACGTGGCGGGCGCCCTGGCGAGCTACCCGGGGCCGATGCTGGCCAGGTCGCGGGCCCCCGGGGTCGAGCGGCTGCGCGCGGAGCTGAGCGCCGAGCTGCGCGCGTCGGTGCTGGCATCCCAGGACGCCCAGGCGATCGAGCGCTGGGTCGGCACCGACGAGGGCGCCGAGGACTGGCAGGCGTGGCAACGGCTCGCGCACCTGTCGGTCGCCGGCTCGCCCCGCTGGGCGCGGGCCCACGGCAGGCTCGAGCTGCTCTCCCGGGAGCTGGGCATCGGGCCCGGCCGTCACCTGCGGCGGTGAGCCGGGTGACAGCGTCGTCCGCGCGCCCGGACATTCGCCCGAATTCCCGTCAGAACGGTAGGAAAGTGCAACCTGTGTGCAACGTGTGGGCGCCTACGGTGGTTTCACCGGCTTGACCCGCCGCTGGAGATCCAGGTCGTGGGGGTCTCCGACTCCGGCCGAGGGGCTCGCCCCCGGCTGGACCGCGAGGGGTGCCGCACGCCCGGGGGGAGACGTGCGGCACCCCGACCGGATGGGGTCAGGCCGGGCCATCTGAGAGCGGATCGTCGTCCGATGCCGCGTGCGCGAAGGGCCGCTACTGTGCGGTCATGACACTCCCACCGCCCGAGATGCCCGGATCGGCGCAGCCCGGTCCGGCCCCGATCGTCCCCGACACGAAGGACTGGACGGGGGTGGTGGACGAGGGGTGCGCCGAGTGCGGCTTCCGCTCGGGCGAGGTGCCGCCGGCGGCGCTGGGCGGCACGGTCAGGGACCTGGTGCCCCGGTGGGTGGCGGCGCTGCACCGCCCTGACGTGCGGGTTCGCCCCGAGCCGACGACGTGGTCGGTGCTCGAGTACGGCGCCCACGTGCGCGACGTCCACCTGGTGTTCGCCGAGCGGGTGCGCCGGATGCTCGCTGAGGACGACCCGCGCTTCGACAACTGGGACCAGGACGCCACCGCGGTGGCGCAGCGGTACGACCTCCAGGACCCGGTGGTCGTGGCGGAGGAGCTGGCGGTGGCGGCCGAGGAGTTCGCGGGCCAGCTCGACGCGGTGCGGGAGGACGAGCTCGACCGTCCCGGGCTCCGCTCCAACGGGTCGGCCTTCACCGTCCGGTCCATCGGGCAGTACTTCCTGCACGACGTCGTCCACCACCTCCACGACGTCCGGGGCTGAACGCCGAGTTATCCACAGGCTCTGTCCACACCTGTGTGCACAGAGGGGGTGTCCAGGCGCGCACGCCTGTGGACGTAGCGGTGGACGCAACGGTGGACGAGCGCTCCGCGGAGCGTGACCCATGGTGATGACCGCGCCGAAATCTCCCGGCAGCATCGGCTCGGTAGCGTGCGGCGTCATGCACACCCCCGTTCCCGGCGCGGTGCTCGGGCTGCCCCACGGCATCGACGTGGCCGCCCTCGCGGAGGCCTGGTTCCCCGGCGCGGTGTGGGAGCGGGCTCCCGTCACGGCGGCCCAGGCACAACGCCGGGCCCGCCCGATGGCCGGCGCCCGGTTCCGGGGGGTCACGCAGGACGTCGCGGCGGAGCCGGGCGTGCTGCGGCTGCTGCCCGGTGTGGTGCTGGTGGGGCCGGAGCCGCTCGAGGCGCCGGTGGGCGGGGGAGCGCCGCGGTCGGCGGCGCGGTTGCTCGACGGCTACACCGTGGCGCACGACCACGCCCAGCCGCCCGCCGAGGTGGCGCACTGGCTCCAGGCGGCCGCCCGGCACGCGGGAGGCGTGGTCGTGGCGCCCGACAGGTCCCAGATCGTCACGTACGACGCCGCGCTGGTCGTGGACCTGGCCCTGTGGTCTGCGGTGGCGCTGCCGTTGGAGGCGCTGGTCCAGCTGGTGCGGCCGCGTCTTCCCGGCGCGCGGGTGACGACGACCGGCCCGGCGGGCGCGATCGGCCCGGCTGGCCCGGCGAGCTCGGCGGCGACGCCCTACGAGCTCGTGGCGCGGTTCGAGTACGACGGCGACGTGCGGGTCCGTTTCGGTCGCGCGCATCCGCCCAGGGTGCTCGAGACCATGGGGTGGCGCGACCATGGGCCGTTCGCCTACGCGGTCCGGTGGCATCCGCCGGAGCCCGCCGAGCTCGACGCCCTGCAGCCGACGCGGTCGCACCTCATCGCCCGAGGGCGGATCGCGCCGGTGGTGGCCCGGGTCGTCGCCGCGCTGATGCCCGCGGTGGGGGGCGTGGTGATCGACGACGGCGGGTTCGTGGTCAGCCCGGCGGACCTGGGGGCGCGCACCCGAGGCTCGGCGGGTTGACGCCGGCCGACGGCGCGGCCTGCTGAGGGGCGCTGAGACGCCACTTATCCACAGGAGATATCCACAGGCCTGTGTTCTCCGCGTGTCTATGCGGGGTCATCCTGTGGATGGCCCTGTGGGCGACCTGTGGGGAACGCCGATCACGGCGCCGGCGGGGCGCCCAGCAGCGCCAGGTCGACTGCCACGTCGAGCTCCGAGCCCGAGCCCTCGGTGAAGATGACGCCCCGCAGCGGCGGCACGTCCGCGTAGTCCCGACCCCACCCGAGGATCACGTGCCGCTCGCCCACGAAGACGTCGTTCGTGGGATCCACCTCGACCCACCCCGCGCCCGGCACCCAGGCCGAGACCCAGGCGTGCGACGCGTCGGCGCCCCGGGCCTTCGGGCGGCCGGGCGGCGGCGACGTCTCGAGGTACCCGCTGGTGTACCGGGCCGGCAGCTCGTGCACACGCAGGGCCGCGATCATCAGGTGCGCGAAGTCCTGGCAGACGCCCGACCCCTGCGCCAGCACCTCGGCCTGCGTGGTGCCTACGGTCGTCGATCCGGGCCGGTAGACGAGCTCCGAGCGGATCCGCCGGGAGAGCTCGGCGATCACCTCGGAGAGCGGGCGGCCGGGGGTGAACGTGGGCGCCGACCAGGCCCGCACCTCTTCGGAGAGCGTGACGTGCCGGGACGGCAGCAGCGCCTCGCGCAGCGCGAGGAGGCTGACGGCGCCCGGCGGAGGCCCTGGGTCGTGGCCGAGCCCGACGCCGGCGGCGGCCCGGTCGTCGTCCGCGGCGCCTCCGAGGGCTCCGCCAGGACGCACAGCCCGCACGGCGTCCTCCCAGGAGACGTCGGGGAGCAGGTCAGGGCTGGCCGCGGTCCGGGAGACCGTCACGGTGGA
>Ga0233375_1000092_pt1 | contig 57023 bp, 54 predicted proteins | sample ElkDunMinimDraft_10_FD_191539 | JGI IMG/M metagenome (GOLD analysis project Ga0233375, IMG submission 191539) | Fecal eukaryotic communites from dung pellets of Tule Elk in California, USA - Elk Dung E16 | ecosystem: Host-associated > Mammals > Digestive system > Large intestine > Fecal | place...
GGTTCCTCTCGGTCGCTGCCCGGGTGCGGGGTCACCTGGATCGTGCGCGCACCGACCTCGCGGTGTCCTCGCGCAGCCCGGACCAGACCGGGGGCCCTGCCGCGGGACGGGCGGCCCGCCGCGGCACCCCGCCACGTCACCGCGTGGGCCGGCGGCCGGCGTCGCAGCGCGCGACGCGGAGGTCTCACCCGTATCGGACGATCCCGCGGAGCACGCGCTCGCCGAACGTGGTCCCGCCACTACCGGACGAGTGCGACGAGGTGAGCGCTGTGACGATCGAGGACCTGGACGACGTGGGGCCGATCGACTACATGGTGGTCGAGTTCCCCGGCAGCCGGATGACCGGGGAGGGTCTGCCGATGCTGGTCGACCTCGTGGACCGCGGGATCATCCGCGTCCTCGACCTGCTCTTCGTCAAGAAGGAGCTCGACGGCTCCGTGAACGGCGCCCTCATCGCCGACCTGGACGCCGACGGCGAGCTCGACCTGTCGGTCTTCGAGGGGGCGAGCTCCGGGCTCCTGGGCCAGGACGACATCGAGGAGGCCGGCGCCGTCCTGGAGCCGGGCAGCGCGGGCGGCGTCCTCGTCTACGAGAACAGGTGGGCGGCACCCTTCGCCGCGGCCCTGCGCCGGGGAGGGGCCCAGCTCGTCGCGAACGGGCGGATCCCCGTCCAGGCGCTGCTCGCCGCCGAGGAGGCGGCGGCCGGGTGACCAGAGCCCCGCACCAGGCGTGCCGTCACGACCACGAGACAGAGGAGAGGTGTCCCCGATGCCAGGACTGATCCGAGGAGTCGCCCGGACGGCGGTCATCGCCGGGACCGCCACGGCGGTGTCGAACCGCGTGTCCCGGCGGCAGGCCGGGCGGTGGGCCGCGCAGGAGGCACCGCCTCCGCAGGCCTACCCGCAGCCCGTCGACGCCCCGCCACCGCCCGCAGCGCCGGAGCCGGTGGGCATGACCACGAAGATCGAGCAGCTCCAGCAGCTCGCCGCGCTCCGGGACCAGGGCGTCCTCAGCGAGGCGGAGTTCGCGACCGAGAAGAGCCGCATCCTCGACCAGTGAACCGCCCGGCACCGTTGCCACCCGCCCCGCTGCACCGCACACCGGAGGAAGGAAGCGCCATGTCGTCCTTCTGGGACTTTCTGTGGTTCATCGCCGTCACCTACCTGTTCGTCGCCTACCTCATGGCGCTGTTCTGGGTCATCTCCGACGTGTACCGCGACCGGAGCACCGGCGGGTTCGTGAAGGCGCTGTGGACGATCCTGCTGATCTTCCTGCCCGTCCTGACGCTGCTGATCTACCTGATCGCGAACGGCTCCTCCATGGCCGAACGCACCGCCGAGCGCGCGCGGACCACGCGGGAGAGCCAGGAGACCTACATCCGGGAGGTCGCCACGACCGCACCCGCCGCCCGGGCCGCGACCCCGGTGGAGCAGGTCGCCCAGGCCAAGGCGCTCCTCGACTCGGGGGCGATCTCCGCGGACGAGTTCCAGTCGATGAAGACGGCTGCGCTGTCCGGGACCACGACCGCCGCCCTGTCGTGACGGACCTGTCGTGACCGATCCGTCGTGACCACGTCGCCGCGACCGCCGACCACCCGGCGGTCGCGGCAGCGGGGCGCCCGCGCCGGCACCGGGGGCGCGAGACCCGCACGACCACGCTCACCCGGACCCCGGTCGGGGTCCGCGCACGCGGCGCCCCCGGCGTCGTCGACGACCGCACGGGGAGGCCGCGCATGACGGACGCACCGCGCACGACCCGGGCGACGGGCGTCCTGGTCGCCACGTGCCTGTCCACGCTCGTGGTGAACGCCAACACCTCGGCCGTGAGCATCCTGCTCCCGGCCATCAGCACGGACACCGGCACACCGGTCGAGACCCTGCAGTGGGCGGTGACCGGCTACTCGCTCGTGGGGGCCGCCGTCATCATCACGTCGGGCTCCCTGGGGGACGTGTTCGGGCGGCGTCGCATCTTCCAGCTCGGCCTCGCGCTGTTCGTCGTGTCGTGCGTGCTGATCGCCCTGTCCGACCAGGGCGCGGGCGTGATCGCCGGGCGCCTGGTCCAGGGTGCCGCGGGTGCGACGATCCTCGCGTGCGGGCTGAGCCTGCTCTCCGTGGCCGCCGACGGCGAGACGCAGCTGCGCTGGGTGTCGCTGTGGGGCGCCGCCGCGGCGGTCGGTGCGGCCGCGGGCCCGCTGGTCGGGGGCCTGCTGGTCGACGTCGCCGGGTGGCAGGGCCTGTTCTGGATCGACGCGGTCGTGGGCCTGGTGTGCATGGGGATCACGCGCGCCACCGTCGCCGAGTCGAGGGACCCGGCCCGCCCCCGCTCCATCGACTACCTGGGCACCGTCCTGGTCGCGCTCACGCTGGCGCCGCTGATCCTGGGCGTCACCAAGAGCGGCGACTGGGGCTGGCTGTCGGCGCCCACGATCGGCTGCCTCGCGGTCTCCGTCGTCGCGGGCTACCTCTTCGTGGTCGTCGAGCAGCGGGTCGCCGTCCCGCTGGTGCACCTCGCGGTGCTGCGCAACCGCGTCCTGGTCGGCTCGACGCTCGCGATCCTCATCGGCGCCGGCACGATCAACGGGCTGATGTACCTGCTCAGTCTGTACTTCCAGGACCCCGTGGCGCTGGGCTTCAGCCCGCTCGAGGCGGGGCTGGCCACTCTGCCCGCCACGGTCGGCCTGGTCGTCGTCGCCCCGCTCGTGCCACGGCTCGCCACACGGTTCGGCGGCCGGCCGGTCATCGGCGCGGGCTTCGTCATCACGACTGCCGGGTTCGTCGTGGTCGGTCTGACGCAGCCGTCGTGGCACTACACGGCGTTCCTGCTGCCGCTCGTCGCGATCGCGGTCGGGATGGGCCTGTCCAACGGACCCGCGTCGTCGGCGGCGACCGCGGCGGTCCCCGAGGAGCAGGTCGGTGAGGCGTCCGGCATCTCCAACATGGCCAGGTACGTCGGCGCGGCCGTCGCGACCGCCCTGGCCGCGACGGTGTACTCCTCGGTCGACGCCACGCGTCAGGCGGCGGGTGCGTCCGCGGCGGACGCCCTCGCCGGTGGGCTCGCCGCGGCGTCCTGGGTGATGGCCGTGCTGAGCAGCCTGGGCATCGTGCTCGCCGCCGTGGCGATCCGCCACCACCGCGGCGTCACGCGCGGCAGTCTGCGCGACGCCACCGCGGCGGCCGCCGCTGCCGGCGTCATCACGCTGCCGCTCCCGCCCGTGGCGACGACGGCGACGGGGGAGACGTCATGACCGTCCCGTCCCTGGTGCCCTTCACCCGCGCCGACCACGCGGCGCGGATGGCACGCGCGGTGGCCGACGCGCAGGCGGCAGGTCTCGCCGGGGTGCTCGTCACCCCGGGCCCCGACCTGGTGTGGCTGACCGGCTACCGGCCCACCGCGATGACCGAGCGCCTGACGCTCCTGGTGCTCGCCGCCGACCGCGAGCCGACCCTGCTCGTCCCGACGCTGGAGCGGCCCGACGCCGAGGCAGCCGTGGGTGCGGCCGCCACCGTGCTGGTCGACTGGCCGGACGGCGCGGACCCGTACGCCGCCGCGAGTGCGCTGCTGCGTCCGGACGGCCGGTACGGGGTGTCCGACAACGCGTGGGCCCTGCACGTGCTGGCTCTCCAGCAGGCGCTCCCGGACTCGTCGTACGACGCCCTGACCCGGCTGCTGCCGATGCTGCGCGCGGTCAAGGACGAGAACGAGCTCGCCCGGCTGGCGGCCGCGGGGGCCGCGGCCGACGCCACCTACGAGGAGATCGTCGGGGTGCGGTTCGCCGGCCGTCGGGAGACGGACGTGGCGGGTGACCTCGCCGACCTGCTGCGCGGGTTCGGGCACGAGCAGGTCGACTTCACCGTGGTCGGGTCCGGTCCGAACGGGGCGAACCCCCACCACGAGGCCGGTGACCGCACGATCCGGGACGGGGACTGCGTGGTGCTCGACTTCGGCGGGCTGCTCGCGGGCTACGGCTCCGACACCAGCCGCACCGTCAGCGTCGGCGAGCCCGGTGCCGAGGTCCGGGAGGTCCACGAGGTGGTGCGCCTGGCGCAGCAGGCCGGCGTCGAGGCGGTCCGGCCGGGCGTCGCGTGCCAGGAGGTCGACCGCGCGGCCCGCCGCGTCGTCGTCGAGGCGGGGTACGGCGAGCGGTTCCTGCACCGCACGGGGCACGGCATCGGCGTCACGACCCACGAGCCGCCCTACGTCGTCGAGGGCGAGGAGCTGCCGCTCGTGCCGGGCATGTGCTTCTCGGTCGAGCCCGGGGTGTACCTCGCGGGGCGCTTCGGCGTGCGCATCGAGGACATCGTGACCGTCACCGCGGACGGCGGCCGACGGCTCAACGCCACGTCCCGCGCGCTCCGCGTCGTCGGCTGACTCACCCGTCCGGGGTGAGGTGCGCGCGGGTCGCGCTGACCACGGTGGTCGTCATCAGCCCCGGCCCGAGGAGGCGTCGATGAGTGCCATGGACTTCCCGGTCGACCGACCGGTCCCGGCCGTGCCGGCCACGCCCGCCGCGCCGGCACGGACGGCCGCACCGGCCACGCAGTGGATCTCCTGGATCGCCCTGGCCATGATGACCACCAGCTCCGTCGCGAGTCTGCGCGCGGCGCCGACGATGGCGGTCTACGGCCTGGCCTGCGTCTTCCTCTACCTGGTACCGGCCGTCGTCTTCCTCCTGCCGACGTCGCTGGTCTCCGCGGAGCTCGCGTCCGGCTACAAGGGAGGCATCTACAACTGGGTCTCGCGGGGCATCTCGAAGCCGATGGGCTTCCTCGCCGTGTGGTGCCAGTTCGCGATGACGATCTTCTACTACCCGAGCCTGCTCGGGTTCGTGGCCAGCACGCTCGCCTACGTCATCAACCCGGCGCTCGCGTCGAGCGGGGTGTGGACGGCCTGCGTGATCGTGGTCGTCTACTGGTCGGGGGTCTGGGTGTCGTCCCGCGGGACGTCCGGGGTCGCCGGTCTGGCGAGCGGGGGCCTGATCATCGGCACCCTCATCCCCGGCGTCGTGCTGGTGACCCTCGGGGTGGTGTTCCTCGGTCAGGGCAACGCGCCGGCGGCCCCCATGGACGCGAACCACCTCCTGCCCGCGTGGGCCGGCCTGGCCAGCCTCGTGCTGATCGTCAACAACTTCCTGTCGTACTCCGGCATGGAGATGAACGCCGTGCACGTCGGCTCGCTGAAGAACCCGGCCAAGGAGTTCCCGCGGGCAATGTTCCTGGCGATGGCCATGGTGCTGCTGATCTTCATCGTCCCGGCGCTGGTCATCAGCTGGATCGTGCCCGCCGAGGAGCTGTCGCTCACGGCCGGGGTGATGCAGGCCTTCGACGCCGTGTTCGCGCAGTTCGGGGTGCAGGGTCTGACGCCTGTCTTCGGGGTGATGCTCGTGGCCGCCTCGCTCGGCGGCATGCTCACGTGGCTCGCGGGCCCGTCGAAGGGCCTGCTGATGATCTCGCGGCAGGAGGGCTACCTCCCGCCGTACCTGCAGAAGCTGAACAAGCACGGCGTGCAGCAGAACATCCTCGTGGTCCAGGGCATCGTCACCACGGTGATCGCGCTGGGGTACGCGCTGATCCCCAACGTCTCCAGCGCCTACTGGATCTTCTCGGTGATCACGACGCAGGTGTACCTCATCATGTACCTGCTGATGTTCGTCGCCGCGGTCCGGCTGCGACGCGCCGAACCGGACCACCCGCGCGGGTACCGGGCGCCGATGCTCGTCGGACTGTGCGGCGTCGGGTTCGCGGCCTCGCTCGCCGCGCTGCTGGTCGGCTTCGTCCCGCCCTCCCAGTTCGGCGGGGGCAACCCGGCGACCTACTTCCTCATCGTCGGCGGCGGGGCCCTCGGCCTCGGTCTCCTCGTGCCGTTCCTCTTCTACCGGCTGCGCAAGCCGTCGTGGAAGCAGCCGGACGCCGCGGAGGAGGTGCCGGCGTCATGAGCAGCCACAGCGTGCGCACCGCGCGGCAGAACAGGGTCGTCTACTGGGTCGCGATCGGCCTGCTGGCGGTGCTGGTCGTGATCGCCCTCGTCTCCTTCCGGGGTGCCCGGGGGGAGGCGGCCGCCGCGGACAAGGCCGAGGAGCTCGTCCTGGTGCTCCAGGAGGCGGGCGTCGAGCGCCTGCCGTCCACTCAGCGCGTGGCCGACGTGCTCGGCGTCGACGGCGGGGCCGTCTGCGACGACCCCGCCGGCGGCCTGCGGCGGTCGACGCTGCACCTCATGCTCACCAACGGGGCGGCGGGGCCGGGCATGCGCCCCGTGATCACCGACAGCAGGCTCCTGCAGGGTCAGGTCGCGATCGTGAGCGTGTACTGCCCCGAGTACCTCGAGGAGGTCCAGGCGCAGATCGACGAGCTCCGGACCGCCGACGTGGCGGGGGACTGACCCGTGGACGTGGCACAGCGCGTGGCCGAGCAGATGCCACGGGTCCGCACGGAGCTCGCGGAGCTCGTCGCGATCCCGTCCGTGGCCGACGTGCGGCAGTTCCCCGCCGAGGAGTGCGCGCGGGCCGCGCGATGGGTCGCCGACGCGTTCCGCGAGGTCGGCTTCACCGACGTCGCGCTGCACCGCACGGCCGACGGCAGCGACGCCGTGGTGGGGTCGCGCCCGGGGCCCGACCCCGCCGCGCCCACCGTCCTGCTCTACGCCCACTACGACGTGCAGCCGCCGCTCGACGACGACGCGTGGCGCACCCCGCCCTTCGCGCTCACCGAGGTCGACGGCCGCTGGTACGGACGCGGCGCGGCCGACTGCAAGGGCAACATCGTGATGCACCTCGCCGCGCTGCGTGCGCTCGGCGACGACGTCCCGGTGAACCTGCGGCTCGTGGTCGAGGGCTCCGAGGAGCAGGGGACCGGTGGGCTCGAGGACTTCGTCCCGCGGCACGCCGACCTGCTGCGCGCCGACGCGGTCCTCGTGTGCGACACCGGCAACGCGGCGGTCGGGGTGCCCGCCGTCACGGTGAGCCTGCGCGGCATGGTGAACGTCGTGGTGCACGTCGACGCACTGCCGACCGAGCTGCACTCGGGCATGTTCGGCGGTCCCGCTCCCGACGCGCTGGCCGCCCTCGTGCTGATGCTCGCGTCCCTGCGCGACGAGCGGGGCGACACGACCGTGCGCGGCGTCGACACCACGCAGACGTGGAGCGGGGCGCCGTACGACCCGGAGGCGTTCCGCGCCGACGCACGGCTCGCGGAGGGCGAGTCGCTCCTCGGGTCGGGCACGGTCTCGGACATGCTCTGGGCCCGGCCCGCGCTCACGGTGCTCGGGATCGACTGCCCGCCCGTGGTCGGCTCGACGGCCGCGATCGTGCCGCGGGCCAGCGCCCGGCTCAACCTGCGCATCCCGCCCGGGACGGCGCCCGAGCAGGCGCGCGACGCGCTGACGCGGCACCTGGCGGAGGCCGCGCCGTGGGGCGTCGCCGTCGCGGTGGAGACGGAGGCGGTGGGCACGCCGTTCCTCGCCCGCACCGACGGGCCCGCGTACGAGGCCGTGCGGGGGGCGATGCAGGACGCCTTCGGGCGGGACATGGTGCTGCTCGGGCAGGGCGGCTCGATCCCGCTGTGCACCGTCTTCGGCGCCACGTACCCCGACGCGGAGATCCTCATGCTCGGGGTGGAGGAGCCGCTCGCGCTGATCCACGCGCCCAACGAGAGCGTCGACCCCCGCGAGATCCAGCACCTCGCGACGGCGGAGGCGCTGTTCCTGCAGCGGTACGCCATCCAGGGGCGACCGACAGGCTGACGTGTGCCGACGACGTCAGTCCGCCGCTCGCCCGACCAGCACGCTCGACGCGGCGGTGCGGAGCACGTCGTGGCTCACGGAGCCCAGGAGCATGCCGCGGAACGCGCCCAGCCCTCGGCACCCGACCACCACCAGGTCGCTGCCGACCGACAGGGCGGCGAGGGCGTGCGCCGGGCTGTCCTCGACCACCTCCACCTCGACCTGCAGGCCGGGGTGCTCCGCCCGGAGCTCGTCCGCCAGCCCGGCCGCCGCGTGGTGCGCCGTGCCCGCCTCGTCCGGGGGCAGCGGAGCCGGTGCGCCGTGGGTGCCGTACGGGTCGTCCACGGTCGGGCGTGCGTGCACCAGGACGAGCGGCACGTCGCGGGACAGCGCGGCACGGGCGGCGGTCCGCGCCGCGGCGAGCGACGTCCCGGAGCCGTCGACGCCCACGACCACCGGGCCGGCAGGTCCGTCACCGGCGGCGCGGCGGACCACCGCGACCGGCACGGGGGCGTGCGCGGCCACGTGGCCCGCCACGCTGCTCAGCCGGGACCCGTCGGCCCGGCCGCTCGCGCCGATCACGAGCAGCTGGGCCTCCGCGGCGGCGGCGAGGATCGCCGGCACGGCCGCCCCCTGGACGGCACGGGTCTCGACCCGCAGCCCGGGGTGCGCAGCGGCCGCATGGTCCCGCTGCGCGTCGAGGTAGGCCTGCGCGTCGCGGTCCAGCCCCAGGGGGATGAAGGGCGCGTACCACCCCAGGGGCGAGATCTCGTAGGGCTCCTGCCACGCGTGGACGAGCAGCACGTCCGCGCCGCGCCGCTCGGCCTCCTCCAGTCCCCACCGCAGCGTGTGCGCGCTGTGCGCCCCACCGTCGAGAGCGATGACCACCGGTCCGTCCGCCACCATGACCGCCTCCTGCTCGAGTGGCCGAGATCCTGTTCCTCTCCAGGTTCCTCCCGGGGCGGGAGGGGCGGTCGTGACCTTGGGCCCATCACCACAAACCGGTTGCGGGACACGTCGCGGTCGCTCACCCTCGGAGGCGTGGACACCGACGCCCGTGCCACGCTGCGCGTGCTGACCCTCAACGTCCTGGCGCCCGCGAACCCCGGGTGGGAGGTCCGCGCCGAGCTCCTGCGGCGGACCGTGCCCGCCCTGCGTGTCGACGTCGCGGCGTTCCAGGAGGTGCCGGTCGGCGACGGGGGAGCGTTCCTGCGGGAGCTGGTCGGCCACGACGTGCACGTGGCGGTGCACGACGCGCCGGACGACCGGGGAGTCGGTGCGGCCCTGGTGTCGCGCTGGCCGCTGCGTGACGTCGAGCAGGTGGACCAGGTCGTCTCGCAGCCGACCTGGCGCTCCCGGGCCACCCCCCCGGGTACCTGGGCGTCGGGTGCGGCGGCCGGCGAGGGCGCCGGCTCCCGGTAGGCGCGAGTGACCCGACCGGGCGATGAGTTCACCACACGGCACCGGTCAGACCTGGTGACCGTCGACGGATGCCGGGCACCCCGCCCGGCACCGACAGACCCGTGGAGACATCATGACGACCCTGGACGATGCACCCGCCACCTCACGCCCGGGCCGGCCGCCCGTGGTCGACCGGGCCACGTGGCAGGCCGCGCGTGACGAGCTCCTCGTCCGCGAGAAGGCCCACACCCGCGCGGGCGACGCGCTCGCGGCGGACCGTCGACGGCTGCCGATGGTCGCGCTCGCCCCCGACGTCCAGGTCGTCGGACCCGCGGGACCGGTCCCGTTCCGGGATCTCTTCCAGGGGCGCGACGAGCTCGTGGTCTACAAGCACATGTGGCACGACGGCGCACCGCACCAGGGGCAGTGCGAGGGCTGCACGCTCACCGCGTGGCACCAGAAGGACGCCGTCTACCTCAACGCCCGCGGGGTGTCGTTCGCGATCCTGACCACCGGCCCGTGGGACGAGGTCGCCCCGTACGTCGACTTCATGGGCTACACCCAGCCCTGGTACTCCGTGCGCGGCCTGGACGAGCCCGTCGGCGGCGAGATGGGCCACCTCACGTGCTTCCTGCGCGACGGGGACCAGGTCTTCCTGACGTACGACACCACGGGCCGCGGCACGGAGGTCGCCGACTCGTCGTTCGGGCTGCTCGACCTCACGCCCTACGGCCGCGGTGAGGCGTGGCAGGACGACCCCGACGGCTGGCCGCAGGGCAACGACCCGTGCTGGTACTGGAGGTCCGACGCCGAGGGCCGGGCGGGGTGGGGGCCCACGACCCGGCCCGTGCCGCAGTGGACGCGGCCCGGGGTGACCGCCGAGCAGACGCTGGGGCGCCGCGGGCACCACTGACGGCCGACCGGGTCGGCCGGGTGGACCGGCGGTCCTACGCGTCGGGGGCCGCGGAGGGCGAGCCGCCCCCGGGGACCAGGTCGACCTCGTCCGCGTCGGGCTCCGTGCGGGTGGTCGGCGGCCCGCTGTGCCGGCGCGGCGGGGAGCCGAGGCGGAACGACATGTGACCGCCCAGGTACCCGCTGGCCGAGACCGCACCTGTCGCGAGCAGCGACGCCACCACACCGGCCGGGTGCGCCCCGCGGCGCCGCAGCACCCAGGACCCCGCGTAGAGGCCCAGCGCCACGGAGTTGAGGGCGGCGTGCGCGACCCCGACGCGCTGCGTCCGGCGGCCGGACACGGCCCAGTCGGCCAGCCCGGTGAGGGAGGTCGGCAGCGCGGCCAGGATGCCGAGCCCGAGCAGCCGCTCGGCATGGGGTCGTGCGGAGTTGCCGCCCACGAGGTCCAGCGTGGTGGCGGACATCCACAGACCCAGCGGCAGGTCGGTCATCAGCGGGTGGAGCGCGTGGCCGAGGTCGCGCCCGTGCAGCCGCGCGGCGAGCTCGGGTCGGCGCTCCAGCGCGGCCGCGAGGCGGGGCTGCCAGCGCTCGATGACGGCGTCGAACGCGTCCGAGCGCTCGAGGGAGCGGGCGGCGCGCAGCGCGGGGGACGTCCGGTCGTCGGTGTCGCTCATCGGGGGACCTCCCTGGGGTGACGGTCTGCTCCGGTGGTCGTCGAGCATCGCACGGCAGGTCGACGCCCGCCCGGGCAACGTCGCCGTCCCGGCGGGGGAGGCAGGGACGTGCAGGCCGCGCCGGTGGGCGGCGTCCTGCAGGGAAGATAACGGAACCTGGCGTGCACCCAGCGCGAAGGAAGACGACAAACCAGCAGGGAAGCCCGGAGGGGAGCGACGACGCGGGGGACTCCAGTCCCACCTCGGCCACCGCGCCGGGTGGGAGCCTCGAGGCGCTGGACGCCCGCACCCCGTGGCGTCCGTGACACGGAGGTCAGCGGTGGCAGTCCCGACCAGCACGCGTCCCGAGCCCGGCCGGGTCCCCGCCGTCGCCCGTCCCGCCCCGACCCCGCCGCCCCGCCCGGCGACCTGGGCACTCAAGGCGGTGATGGCCGTCACCGGACTCGTCCTCGTGGTGTTCGCGGTCGTGCACCTCGTGGGGAACCTCAAGATCTTCCTCGGCCCCGAGCAGCTCGACGGCTACGCCCACTGGCTGCACGAGGACCTGCTGGCCCCGCTCGTGCCGCACGGCTGGTTCATCTGGATCTTCCGCGCCGTCATGGTGACGAGCCTCGTCGCCCACGTCGCGGCCGGCGTGGTGCTGCGGCGCCGCGCGCGCGCCGCCCGCGGGCCGTACCGCCGTCAGGGACTGCGGGGACTGCGCGGGTTCCAGGCGCGCAGCATGCTCGTCACGGGCGCGGTCCTCCTCTTCTTCGTCGTGTTCCACGTCCTCGACATCACGACGGGCACGCAGCCCGCCGCGACCGACGAGTTCGTCGCCGGGCAGGCGTACGCCAACATCGTCGCGTCCTTCCAGCGGCCGGCGGTCGCCGCGTTCTACGTCCTGGCGATCGGGACGCTCACGCTGCACCTGGCGCACGGGCTGTGGAGCGTGGTCAACGACCTCGGGGCCACCGGACGTCGGCTGCGCGCCACGGGCGCGGCACTCGCCGGTGGCGTGGGCCTGCTGGTCCTCGTGGGCAACCTGCTCATCCCGGTCGCGGTCCTGACGGGGCTCGTGGCATGAGCCGCACGGACGCACCCGGCACCGACGGCACCGACGCGATGGGCAGCGACATGACCGGCACGACCGCTCCCGGCACGACCACCGACGCCGGGGCACCGACGCTCACCCCCGAGGACGTGCGCCGGGTCGGTGAGCCGCTCGACGGCCGCGTGCCCGAGGTGCCGGCCGAGCAGGCGTGGGACGACCGCCGCCTGCACTACGACCTCGTCGCGCCCGCCAACCGCCGCAAGTTCACCGTGATCGTCGTCGGCACCGGCCTTGCCGGCTCGGGCGCGGCGGCCGCGCTGGGCGAGCTCGGGTACCAGGTGGAGTGCTTCACGATCCACGACGCACCACGCCGCGCGCACTCCGTGGCAGCGCAGGGTGGCATCAACGCCGCCCGCGCGCGCAAGGTCGACAACGACTCGGTGCACCGGTTCGTCAAGGACACCGTCAAGGGCGGCGACTTCCGCGGCCGCGAGGCCGACGCCTACCGGCTCGCGCAGGAGTCGGTGCGCGTCATCGACCACATGAACGCGATCGGCGCGCCGTTCGCCCGCGAGTACGGCGGCCGCCTGGCGACACGGTCGTTCGGCGGGGTGCAGGTGTCCCGCACGTACTACACCCGCGGCCAGACCGGCCAGCAGCTGCAGGTCGCCGGCGCCAACGCGCTCCTGCGTCAGGTGGCACGGGGGACCGTCACCCTCCACACGCGCCAGGAGATGCTCGACCTGATCGTCGCGGACGGACGCGCCCAGGGGATCGTGGTGCGCGACCTCGTCACGGGGGAGGTGCGGGCCGTCACCGCGCACGCCGTCGTCCTGGCCACGGGCGGCTACGGGAACATCTACTGCAAGTCCACGCTGGCGAAGAACTCGAACGCGACGGCCGCGTGGCGCGCCCACCGGCGCGGCGCCCACTTCGCGAACCCCGCCTTCATCCAGTTCCACCCCACGGCGCTGCCGCTGATGAGCGAGTGGCAGTCCAAGACGATCCTCATGTCGGAGTCGCTGCGCAACGACGGGCGGATCTGGGTGCCGGCACGCGCCGGCGACGACCGCGCCCCGGCGGACATCCCCGAGGACGAGCGCGACTACTACCTCGAGCGGCGCTACCCGACGTACGGGAACCTCACGCCCCGGGACGTCGCGTCCCGTGCGGCCCGCGAGCGCATCGACGCCGGCCACGGCGTGGGCCCGCTGCGCAACGCCGTGTACCTCGACTTCGCGGACGCCGTGGCGCGGCTCGGCCGCGAGACGGTGGTGTCGCGGTACTCGAACCTCTTCCACATGTACGAGCAGGCGACCGGTGACGACCCGCTGCGCACGCCGATGCGGATCGCGCCGGGTGCGCACTTCGCGATGGGTGGGCTGTGGTCGGACTACGACCTGATGACGTCGGTCCCCGGTCTGTTCGTCGGGGGTGAGGTCGGCTGGGGCTACCACGGCGCCAACCGGCTGGGTGCCAACTCGCTGCTCTCGGCGTGCGTCGACGGCTGGTTCACGCTGCCGTACGCCGTGCCGGGCTACCTGGCGCCCCTGCTGGGGTCGCACGTGCTGCCGCCGGACCACGAGGCCGTGCTCGACGCGCTCGAGGCGGTGCGCGCCCGGACGCAGCGGCTGCTGAGGAACGACGGCACGCAGGGTCCCGACCGGTTCCACCGCCGGCTGGGGGAGATCCTCTACCGCTGCGCCGGCGTCACCCGCACACCCGAGGGCCTGGCGCAGGGCATCGCCGAGATCCGGGCGCTGCGCGAGGAGTTCTGGCGCGACGTCCGCGTGCTCGGCGAGGGGTCGGCCCTCAACCAGGAGCTCGAGCGCGCGGGGCGCGTCGCGGACTACCTGGAGATGGCCGAGCTGCTCTGCGTCGACGGGCTGGACCGTGACGAGAGCTGCGGCGCCCACTTCCGCGCCGACCACCAGACGCCCGACGGCGAGGCGCTGCGCGACGACACCACGTGGTGCCGCGTCTCCGCGTGGGAGTCCCCGGCCCCCGACGCCCCCGACCAGCGGTTCGTGCGGCACGACGAACCGCTGACGTTCCAGGCCGTGCCGCTGCAGACGAGGAACTACGCGTGAAGCTCACCCTGGACGTCTGGCGCCAGCCCGACGCCGCATCGCCCGGCGCGTTCGAGACCTACGTGGTCACCGACGCGACCCCCGAGATGACCCTGCTCGAGCTGCTGGACCGGCTCAACGACCAGCTCGTGGCCGAGGGCCGCGAGCCGGTCGCGTTCGAGTCCGACTGCCGCGAGGGCATCTGCGGGTGCTGCGGGGTGAACGTCGACGGCCGGCCGCACGGCCCGGAACGCGGCACGCCGTCCTGCGAGCAGCACGTGCGGTCCTTCGCGGACGGCGACCGTGTCGTGATCGAGCCGCTGCGCTCGGCCGCGTTCCCGGTCGTCAAGGACCTCGTGGTCGACCGGTCGGCGCTGGACCGGGTGATCCAGGCGGGCGGGCACGTCGCGGTCGACGCGGGCACCGCCCCGGACGCGGACGTGACCACCATCGACCACCGGACCGCGGAGATGGCGCTGGACTTCGCTGCGTGCATCGGGTGCGGCGCCTGCGTCGCGGCCTGCCCGAACGGCTCGGCGTCCCTGTTCACCGGAGCCAAGCTCACCCACCTGGCGACCCTGCCGCAGACCCGTGCCGAGCGGGGGCGCCGGGCCGTGGCGATGGTCGACCAGATGGAGCACGACTTCGGGCCGTGCTCGACGTACGGGGAGTGTGCGCTGGTGTGCCCGGCGGGGATCCCGCTGAGCGCGATCGCGGCGGTCGGCAAGGAGCGGATGCGGGCGTTCCTGCGGGGCCGCGCGACCTGACGCCGGGGGGTGCGCTCGGCGCGACGGCACGGCGCCGCTAACGTCGTGCCGTGACCTCGTCCGACGGCCCGCCGGCGCCCGGCACCGCGCGGCCCGGCCTGGGCGGCGGCGACCTCGTCGACGTGCCGCGGCTGCGGCGGCGCACGCTCACCGTCCTGGTGGCCGCGCAGGTCTGCGGCGGTCTGGCCGCCGGGTCCGCGGTGTCGGTCGGCTCGCTGCTCGCGGTCGCGCTGTCGGGGTCGCCGACGTGGGCGGGCGGGGTGACGACCGCGACGACGCTCGGCGCGGCGCTCGCGTCGCTGGGCCTCGCACGCCTGGCGACGGCCCGGGGCAGGCGTGCCGCGCTGTCCACGGGCCTGGCGCTGGCGGCGCTCGGCGCGACGGTCGTCGTCGTGTCCGTCGTCCTGTCCGCGTTCGCGCTGCTGCTGGTGGGAAGCGTGCTGCTGGGCGTCGGGGCGGCCGTGAACCTGCAGTCGCGCTTCGCGGCGACGGACCTCTCGACGCCCGCGACGCGCGGCCGCGACCTGTCGCTGGTCGTGTGGACCAGCACGGTCGGCGCGGTCGTGGGCCCCAACCTCGTGCACCTCGACGGTGCCGTCGGTCGCCTCACCGGGCTGCCGCCGCTGACCGGTGTCTTCGTGCTGGCCGGTCTCGGCATGCTCGTCGCGCTGCTCGTCGTGCAGGTCGGCATGCGGCCCGACCCGCTGGACGTGGCGGGGCGGGCCGCGGGGACCGCGCGCCGGCACGTGCCCGTGCGGGTCGCCGCTGCCACGCTGCGCCGCCACCCCCGGGCCCTCGCGGGCGTCCTGGGCGTGGTCGTCGCCCATGCCGTGATGGTCGCGGTGATGTCGATGACGCCCGTCCACCTGGCGGAGCACGGTGGGTCGGTCGAGCTCGTCGGTCTGACGGTGAGCCTGCACCTGGCTGCGATGTTCGCCCTCGCGCCGGTCATGGGCGCGCTGGTCGACCGGGTCGGGGCGCGGCCCGTGCTCCTCGCCGGCCTGGTGGTCCTCGCGGCGGCCACGGCGGTCTGCGGCCTGGCCGGCGGGGACGCCGTGGGCGTGACGGTCGGGCTCGTGCTGCTCGGCCTGGGGTGGTCCGCGGCGACGGTCGCGGGCTCGGCGTCGGTCGCCGCGGACGTGACGGGCGTCGAGCGCGTCGCCGTCCAGGGGCTGTCCGACGCGGCCATGTCGCTCGCCGGCGCCGTCGGCGGCGCCCTGGCCGGCGTGTGGCTGGGCCTGGTGGGGTACGGCGGGCTGAGCGCGGTGTCGGGGGTCGTGGCGACCCTCGGCGTGCTGGTGGTGCTCGCCGCGCACCGTGGCGGGCGGTCCCCGCGCGCGGACGCGGGCACCGGTGCGAGGGTGACCCCATGACCTCTCCCACCCTCACCCTGAACAACGGCATCGTGATCCCGCAGGTCGGCTTCGGCACCTTCCAGGTCAAGGCCGAGGAGACGCAGCGCACCGTCGAGGACGCGCTCGAGGTCGGGTACCGCCACATCGACACCGCCGCCGGCTACTACAACGAGGCGGGCGTCGGCGCCGCGGTGCGGGCGTGCGGCCTGCCGCGTGACGAGGTGTTCGTCACGACCAAGCTCCGCAACGGTGACCAGGGCTACGAGCAGGCGCTGCGCGCGTTCGAGGACAGCCGCCGGGCGCTCGGCCTGGACGTCGTGGACCTGTACCTGATCCACTGGCCGGTGCCCAGCAAGGACCTGTACGTCGAGACGTGGCGCGCCTTCGAGAAGCTGCTCGCGGACGGTGCCGTCCGGGCGATCGGCGTCTCGAACTTCCTGCCCGAGCACCTCGAGCGGCTGCTGCGCGAGACCGACGTCGTGCCCGCGGTCAACCAGGTCGAGGTGCACCCGACGTTCCAGCAGCGGGCGACGCAGGACGCCTCCACCCAGCACGGGATCGCGGTCGAGGCGTACTCGCCGCTGGGGCAGGGCAAGGACCTGCAGGCCGACGCCGTGACGTCGGTGGCGGAGCGGCTCGGTGTCACGACGGGCCAGGTGGTCCTGCGCTGGCACGTGCAGGCGGGACGCATCGTCATCCCCAAGTCGGTCACGCCCGAGCGGATCCGCTCCAACCTCGACCTGTTCTCCTTCGACCTGACCGACGAGGACGTCGCGGCCGTCGACGCGCTGGACAGCGCGGAGCGCATCGGCGCCGACCCGGCCACCGCCGCGTTCACCCAGATGCGCTGACCCGCACGCGCCGACCTCGGCGCGCCCCGGACCCGCGCCCCGGCGGACCTCACGTCACGGCGGGGCGCGGCGTCTGCACACTGTGGGGATGACCGGACCGTTCGAGGACGTGGTGCGCGCGCACGGGGGCACCGTGCTGCGCGTGTGCCGCGCCGTGCTCGGGCGCCGTGACGCCGACGACGCGTGGTCCGAGACGTTCCTGGCCGCGCTGCGCGCCTGGCCCGACCTGCCGCCCGACGCGAACGTCGAGGCGTGGCTCGTGACGGTGGCGCGGCGCAAGGCGATCGACGAGCTGCGCCGCCGCGCCCGGCACGCGACACCCGCCGCCGAACCGGGCGCCCTGCGGGGTGACCCGCTGGTCGCACCGGCGCCACTGCCCGGGGACCGCGACCTCGACCTGTGGCGGGCGGTCGGCGCGCTGCCCGCCAAGCAGCGGCGTGTGGTGGTCCTGCACCACCTGGGCGGCCTGCCGTACGCCGACGTCGCGGCGCTCGTGGGCGGCAGCGACGCCGCGGCACGGCGCGCCGGTGCCGACGGGGTGGCCGCCCTGCGCCGCACGTACGGCGCGACCATCGACGACGGGGGCCTGCCATGACCATCGACCCGACCACGCGCACCGGTGACGAGCGGGCCACGCTGCGCCGCCTGCACGCCCGCCTCGTCGCCGAGGCGCAGGCCGACGGGCTGCTCGACGTCACCTACCGGGTGGTCGACTCCCCGGTGGGTCGGCTGCTGGTCGCCGCGGGGGAGTCCGGGGTGCTGCGGGTCGCGTTCGAGGTCCAGGGCCACACGGCGGCGCTCGACGACCTGGCCGCACGCGTCGGCCCGCGGGTGCTGGAGGGCGGCGCCCGCCTGGACCCCGTGCTGCGCGAGCTCGACGAGTACTTCGCCGGTCGACGCCGCACGTTCGACGTGCCGGTGGACCTGCGGCTCACGCGGGGGTTCCGGCGTGACGTCGTGGCGTCGCTGACCGCCGTGCCGTACGGCGCGACCGCGTCCTACCGGCAGGTCGCGGCGGCCGCGGGCCGCCCCGCCGCGGTGCGCGCCGTCGGCACCGCGTGCGCCCTCAACCCCGTGCCGCTGCTGCTGCCGTGCCACCGGGTGGTGCGGTCCGACGGGTCGCCCGGTCGCTACGCCGGGGGCGAGGCGGCCAAGCGTGCGCTGATCGGCCTGGAACGGGCGGGTGGCGGCCCTCTCGCCACGGCACCCGCCGAGGCGTAGGTTCGGCAGGCATGTGCCGGAACATCACGACGTTGCGCGGCCTGGAGCCGCACGCCACCGACGCGGAGATCGAGGCGGCCGCGCTGCAGTACGTGCGCAAGGTGACCGGGGTGCAGCAGCTCTCCGACGCCACCCGTGGGCCGGTCGAGGCGGCGGTGGCACAGATCGCGCACATCACCGCGCACCTGCTCGACGAGCTGCCGGAGCGTCGTCGCCCGCCGGCGACGGTGCCGCCGCTGCGCCGCCCCGAGGTGCAGGCGCGCATCGCCGCCCGCCGGACCGGCTGAGACCGCCACGACGTCCGCACGTGCGGGCGGGCCCGTCAGTCGTCCGCGCGGCCCGGTGCCCTCACGAGGCGGGGGATGCCCGCCGGGGCGACGGCCGACAGCGCGAGGAACCGCGCCTCGGCGCGGTGCAGGCGGATGTGCTCGTCGAGCGACCACCCGGGCCCGTTCGTCAGCGTCATGCCGCACGCGCACCCGATCGTCACCGCGCCGTCGTCGTCCACGACGACCTGCCCGACCGTCGTGTGGTCGGTGAAGGCCCGCACCTTGGCGTGGCGCATCGGAGCGCTGACGGGCTCCGGCAGCGTCTCCTGCAGGTCGGTCGTCGGCTCGCCGTCGGTCAGGTGGTCGTCGGGGAGGTCGTGGTCGGGCACGGGCTCAGTGTCCGCCCGTGAGCGTCCCGTCGTCCACGAGCTGGCGCTCCAGCGCCGCGTCCCACTCGCCGCCGCCCAGGCTGGGCATCAGCTGCTGCAGCCGCGGGCGCCACGTGTCGGCCCGCTCGGGGAAGCACCGGTCGAGCAGGTCCAGCATGGTCGCCACCGCGGTCGACGCACCCGGGGACGCGCCCAGCAGACCGGCGATCGAGCCGTCGGCCGACGCCACGAGCTCGGTCCCGAACTCCAGGACGCCACCGCCCTTGCCGCGCTTGATGACCTGGACGCGCTGGCCCGCGGTCACGAGCTCCCAGTCCCGCGGGTCGGCGGTCGGCATGTACGCGCGCAGCGTGCGCAGCCGCGCCGTGTCCCCGGCGGTGACCTCGCGGATCAGGTACGTCAGCAGGTCGAGGTTGCGCATGCCGACGGCGAGCATCGGCACGAGGTTCGCGGGTCGCACCGAGCGCAGCAGGTCCGTCCAGGAGCCGCGCTTGAGGAACTTCATGCTCCAGCCGGCGTAGGGGCCGAACATCAGCGCGCGGCGCCCGTCGACGACGCGTGCGTCCAGGTGCGGGACCGACATGGGCGGGGCACCGATGGCGGCCTTGCCGTAGACCTTGGCGCGGTGCTGGTCCACCACGTGCGGTGCGGTGGTGCGCAGGAACTGCCCGCTGATCGGGAAGCCGGCGTACCCGCGGATCTCCTTGATGCGGCTGCGCTGCAGCAGGTGCAGGGCACCGCCGCCGGCGCCGACGAACACGAACCGGGCGGTGGTCGTCCGCGGCGGGCGGCCGTTCCAGCGGCGGTCCGCGACGGTGACCCGCCACCGCCCGTCGCGCAGGCGCTTGAGCCGCGTCACCTCGCTGCTCGTGTGCAGGGTCGCACCGCGCTCGACCGCGTCGGCGAGCATGGCGCGCGTCAGCGACCCGAAGTCGACGTCCGTGCCCCAGGCCGCGCGCGTGGCGGCGACGGGCTCGTCGTCGGCCCGGTCGGCCATGAGCAGCGGCGCCCAGCGGGCGATGACGGCCGGGTCGGTCGTGAACTCCAGGTCGGCGAACAGGCGGTGCGCGCGCAGCGCCTCCCAGCGCCGGCGCAGGAACTCGACGTCCTGCGCCCCGCGGACGAACGTCAGGTGCGGGGTCGTGGTGACGGCGTCCTCACCGCCGGGCAGCCGGCCCGCCGCGGCCAGGTGGTGCCACAGCTCGCGCGACAGCTCGTACTGCTCGTTGATCGTGACGGCCTTGGTCACGTCGACCGTGCCGTCGGCGCGCTGCGGCGTGTAGTTCAGCTCGCACAGCGCGGCGTGGCCGGTGCCCGCGTTGTTCCACGCGTTCGAGCTCTCGAGCGCGGGGGCGTCCAGCCGCTCGTGCACCTCGATGCGCCACCCGGGCTCGAGCGTGCTCAGCAGCGACGCCAGCGTCGCGCTCATGATGCCGCCGCCCACCAGCAGGACGTCGACGTCGGCCGCGGTCTCGTGCTCTCCAGGTGCCACGTCCGCGATGCTAGGTCGACGTCGAGAGACCTCCCACCACAAGTCATGTGATGTTTGTCTCGTGGGACTTTCGTCACATGCGGTGCGCTGACCTGCGGCGCAGTCGTCGCCGACCGACACCGCGCCGTGCACCCGTCGCGGCGCCCGGGCCGTACCCGGCGCGACGACACGCCGCCGCCGGCGCCCGACACGCCCGGGCCGGGCGCCGAGCGGGTGCGCGACCCGCCCGGCGCGGGGTAGAACCGGTGCATGAGCCCCCACCGCGCGCGCGACCTGACGTCCGACCCCGCCGCCCACGGCCTGGCCGACCAGCCCCTCAGCCAGGCGGACCTGGACGCCGCCGACGCCCGCACCGGAGGCGACGCCGCACGGGCACCGCGGTCGCTGCGCGCCGCCGAGCTCGAGCCCGACGACGAGGCGATCGCCTCGAGCGACGACTGGGACGACCCCGAGCGGCTCTGACCGCGGCACCCGCGCCGAGACGCCGCGCCGCCCGGGCCTCGATGGCCCGGGCGACCCCGGACGGACGTCAGCGCGCGAGCCCGGCCTCCCGCGCACGCTGCAGCAGCTGCTCCCCGTCGTCGCCCGTGAGGACGTCGAGACCGGGTTGGTCGTCCGCCCGCTCCTCGGACTCCTCCTGCTCGGGCGTCGCGAGGGGCGTGCCGTGGGCGAGCACGTGCTCACCGGCCGTCAGCCGGCGGATGAGGACGGCCTCGACGCGGTCCGGGTGGTGCTCCACGGCCCCGGCGTAGATCTGCGGGTCGTGCTGGCCGTCGTCGCCGACGAGCACCCACCGCACCTGCGGCAGGTCGACGAACAGACGGCGCAGCTCGGACACCTTGTGCCGCGGGCCGCTGCGGAACAGCCCGGTGTTGGTCGGTCCCCAGTCCGTGAGCAGCAGCGGCCCGGCGGGGTAGTCGTGACGCCGCAGGAACCGGCCGATCGCCGGTGCCGCGTTCCACGCCCCGGTGGACAGGTACACGACGGGGGCCCCGGGGTGGTCCGCCCGCAGGGCGCGGTAGAGGCGAGACATGCCGGGCACTGCCTCGCGCGCGTTCTCGTGCCGCACGAAGACGTTCCACGCGGCGACGAGGGGACGTGGCAGGCGCGTGACCATCACGGTGTCGTCGATGTCGCTGACGATGCCCACCGTCGGCTCGGGGCCCACCACCACGACGCGCGCGGTGGTCCGGGCGTCGTCCACCGACGTGAGCGTGATGTCGTGCCAGCCGGGCGCGAGGTCGGCGTCGACCATCGCGTCGACGTAGCCACCGCGGTCCGTGGTCAGCCGGTGCGTGCGGCCACCTACCTCGACCTCGACCGGGGCACCGGCCACGGGCGCGGTGAAGAACGACCGCCAGCCCCGGACGGTCGGCGCGGGCCGCTCCCCGGTCTGCGCGCCGCCGCCGGCGTCGGGCAGGTCCCGCTGCCGCACGGTGGGCGAGGCCAGCAGGGTGCGCGCGAGCACCCGCACCTTGCCCCCGGAGCCGTACCCGGCGTACCCGACCACGCGCACCGTCCAGCCGCGCCGGCGCAGCACGCGGGCGAGGACGGCGTCGAACCGGTCCTCCAGGCGTGCCGCCACGTGCAGCCGCTGGACCGGGCTGCCGTCGGGGTTCTCGAGCCGGGGCGTGACGCGTCCTGCGCGCAGCCCGTCGTCGTCCGACCCGCCGCCGGCGGCGGACCCGGTCGAGGCAGGAGCCTCGGCGTGCCGGGGCGTCACGGAGCGGTGTCCGAGGTCACGGCGGACCTCGCGGCCTCGGCGGCACCCTTCTCGGTGGAGGCGCCGGCCGTCGACAGGGCACCACCGGACGACTCCAGGTGGGCGCGGACGAACCAGTGGAACAGCTCGAGCTCGCGCAGGTGCCCGACCAGCAGGTCGTTGGTGACGGTGTCGAGCTCCTCGGTGTCGGCCGCCGCCCGGCGGTGGTCCGTGATGACGCCGACGTAGACCTCGTCCAGGGCGCCGAGGTGCTCGGTGGTGCTCGCACGACCGATCGCGTAGTCGTCCCACGTGCGCGCGGCGACCAGGGCGCCGGGCGTGCCCACCGGCGCGGCACCCAGCGTCGCGATGCGCTCGGCCGTCGCGTCGACCATGAGGCGGACGGCGTCGACCTGGGGGTCGAGCATCTCGTGCACGGCGATGAAGTGCGGGCCGACGACGTTCCAGTGGATGTGCTTGAGGGTCAGCGCCAGGTCGTTCAGCGCGTCGAGCCGACCCTGCAGGATCGCGGCCACCCGCGCGCCGTCCTCCGGCGTCAGCGACGGGACGGTGTACTTCGGGAGATCGCGGGCCATGACCACTCCTTCGCAGACGCGCCGGGCTCGTCCGGCCCGGGGTGACGTCCACGCTGCCAGGAGCCGCGACGCCCCGCCATCGGAGCCGGTGGCCGGGTGCGCGACCTGGTCGGGGGTCGTGCGAGCTGCTCAGAGGTCGAACGGGTCGCCGTCGCGTGCGAGGCGGTCCGCCGCCTCGTCGGCCGTCAGCTGCCGCAGCCCGGGACCGATCTCGTCCCAGTCCCGTGGTGCCGCGACCGTGGGTCGGTCCCGACCGCGCAGCGACCACGGCGTGATCGTGGTCTTCGCCGGGTGGTTCTGCGACCAGTCCAGGAGCACCTTCCCGCCGCGCAGGTCCTTGCGCTGCACCGCGACCACCAGGTCCGGGTGCTCGCCCGCGAGCGCGTGGGCCAGGTCGTGCGCGAGCTGCCGCACCTCGGTCGCGGGGCGGGGCCGGGGCAGCGGCGCGTAGAGCTGCAGGCCCTTGGAGCCGGAGGTGACGGGCACCGTGCGTCCGAGCCCTTCGGTGGCGAGCCTCTCGGCGACGAGGTGCGCGACGCGGGCGCACTCGTCGAGCCCGGCGCCGGGTCCGGGGTCGAGGTCCACGACGAGGCGGTCGGCGCCCCGCAGGCCTCCGCGCGGTCCGACGGTCCACTGCGGGGTGTGCAGCTCGAGGGCGCCGGAGTTGGCCGCCCACATCAGCCCTGCCAGGTCGTCGATGAACGGCAGGTCGAGGGTCGTGCCCTCGTCGTCCGTGCCGGGGGACGCGGGCAGGCGCTGGTGCCGCAGCCAGGACGGGGCGCCGCGGGGGACGTTCTTCTCGAAGAACTTCTCGCCGTCGACGCCTCCGGGCCAGCGGATGCGTGTGACGGGTCGGTCCCGCAGCTGGCGCAGGATCGCCGGCTCGACGCGCACGAGGTAGTCCATGACCTCGGCCTTGGTGGTGCCCGTCGCGGGGTACAGGACCCGGTCGAGGTGGGTCAGCCGGACGGGACGGCCGCCGACGTCCACGGTGCGGCGCTCGGCGGTCATGCGGTCGGCGTCTCCTCGGGTTCGCGGGGCGGGTCGGGTGTCAGGTCCGCGCGGGGTGTCAGGGCTGGTCCCACGGGTCGGCCGTGGTGTCGGTCCGCACACCGCGCACGACCGGCTGGCGCAGGCGCCCGGTCGGTGTGCGACCCAGGTAGAGGATGTCGGTCACGACCACCGGGTCGCACCAGATGGTGCCGCGGGCGTCGACGGCGGGCACGTCGTCGGCGAACGGGCTGGTGGCGCGCTCGAGGGGGGCGAGGCGCTCGCGCATGGCGCGGGCCGCGGGGCCGGCGAGCCCGGAGCCGGCGCGGCACAGGTAGCGCAGGGCGCCGTCGGCGTCCGGGGCACCCAGCAGCACGGCGCCGAGGCGCCCTGTCCCGGTGGACTCCGGGCGCCAGCCGCCGACGAGTGCCGTGCGGGTGCGCCGGTGCGCGGACTTCACCCAGTCGGGCGACCGCCGACCGGGTCGGTAGGTGGAGTCGGTGCGCTTGGCGACGACGCCCTCGAGCCCGTGGGCGGCGGTGACCTGCCAGAGGTCGTCGCCGTCGTCGTACCAGGGGGAGACCTGGACGTGCTCGGGCAGGGGCAGGTCCTCGAGGACGGCGCGCCGTGCGCGCAGCGGCAGCGGCGCGAGGTCCTGGCCGCTGCGGCGCAGGACGTCGAACACGAGGTACGTGACGGGTCGCGCCGCGGCCAGGGCCTCGGCGCGCCGGGCGTCGCGCACGTGCATGCGCTCGGCGAGGGCCGGGAAGGACGGCCGGCCCCGCTCCATGAGCACGACCTCCCCGTCGAGGAGCACGTCCCCGAGGTCGGCCAGGCCGCGCAGCTCGGGGTACGCCGGGGTGACGTCGCGCTCGTTGCGGCTGCCCAGCCGCACGGTGCCGTCGCGCACGTCGGCGAGGACGCGGACGCCGTCCCACTTCACCTCGTAGACCCAGTCCCGCCCGTGCGGCAGGGCGGCCGGTGCGGGCGCAGGGGTGGCGAGCATGGGCTCCACGGGTCCATCCTGCCCGTGGACGGCGCAGCGGTCGCGTGGGGCGGCCCGTGGGGGAGCGGTGCTGTCGTCACGACGAGGGAGGACGTGCCGTGCGGGCGATCTGGAAGGGCGCCGTGGCCTTCGGCCTGGTGAACGTGCCCGTGCGGCTCTACGCCGCGACGGGGGAGCACGAGGTCCGGCTGCACCAGGTGCACCGCGAGGACGGTGGCCGCATCCGGTACCGCAAGGTGTGCAGCATCGACGGTGAGGCCGTGGAGTGGTCGGACATCGCGAAGGGCTACGAGACGGAGGACGGTGAGCTGGTCGTCCTCACGGACGAGGACTTCGAGCAGCTGCCCCTGGCCACCGAGCGCGAGATCGAGGTGCTCGAGTTCGTGCCGGCCGACCAGGTCGACCCGATCATGCTGCAGAAGACGTACTACCTGGAGCCGGACCGCACGGCCGCCAAGCCGTACGCGCTGCTGCGCGGTGCGCTGGAGGAGACGGACCGGGTCGCGGTGGTGAAGGTCGCGATCCGGCAGCGGGAGTCCATGGCGGTGCTGCGGGTGCGGGACAAGGTCATCGTGCTGCAGACGCTGCTGTGGCCCGACGAGGTGCGGGAGGCCGACTTCCCGGTGCTGGACGACGACGTGACGGTGCGCCCGCAGGAGCTGACGATGGCGTCGTCGCTGGTGGAGTCCCTGGCGGGGGACTTCGACCCCTCGCAGTACGAGGACGCGTACGTGGCGGCGCTCGAGCAGCTGATCGAGACCAAGGTGTCGTCGGGGGACACGCAGGCCCGTCCCGCACCGCCCGAGGAGGAGGCCGGCGAGGGCGGCGGCGAGGTCGTCGACCTGCTCGCGGCCCTGCAGCGCTCCGTCGAGAAGGCGCGTGCGGCCCGGGGCGAGGACGCCGACGACGCCCCGACCGAGAAGGAGAAGCCGGCGGCACGCACGCGCACGACCTCCGGCACACGCACGCGCGCGACGAAGGACGCCGCCGGTGAGGCGTCCACCGACAAGGGCGCGAAGGGTCGTGGCCGCAAGGCGGGTGCGGCGACGAGCGGCACGGGTGACGACGCGACGAGCGGCACGGGCACGAGGCGTCGGTCCGCGGCGGCGAAGGAGGGGGCCGACGAGCAGGCCACGCCGCGGCGGCGGGCGCGCAGCAAGGCGTCGTGAGCGCGCAGGACGACCAGGAGCGGGCCGTCGCGACGCTGCGTCGCATCGCGTTCCTGCTCGAGCGCGAGCAGGCGGGCCGGTACCGCTCGGAGGCGTACCGGGCGGCCGCCCGCACGGTCGAGCGGCAGGACCCGGCGCGCCTGGCGGCCCTCGCCGCGGCCGGGTCCCTGACGGACCTGCCCGCGGTCGGCAGCAGCACCGCGGGGGTGGTGTCACGCGCGATGGCAGGACGTGCCGTGCCGACGCTCGACGAGCTGGAGGCCCGTGCGGCCGAGCAGGACGCGGGCCTCACCCCGCAGGGGGCTGCCCTGCACGCCGCGCTGCGTGGTGACCTGCACACCCACACGGACGCCAGCGACGGGTCGGCCCCCGTGCAGGAGATGGTCCTGGCCGCCGTCGGGCTCGGACGCGAGTACCTGGCCGTCACGGACCACTCGCCCCGGCTCACGGTCGCGCACGGCCTGTCGGCCGCGCGGCTGCGCGCCCAGCTGGACCAGCTCGCCGCGCTGCGCCCGGTGGTCGCCCCGTTCGAGGTGCTCAGCGGCATCGAGGTGGACGTCCTCGAGGACGGCACGCTCGACCAGGACCCCGAGCTGCTCGACGAGCTGGACGTCGTCGTGGCGTCGGTCCACTCGAAGCTGCGCATGGACCGCACGGCGATGACACGCCGCATGCTCACCGCGGTGCGCGACCCGCGTACCGACGTGCTGGGGCACTGCACCGGTCGGCAGGTGGGCGACAAGCACCGGCCGCCGAGCGAGTTCGACGCCCGCGCGGTCTTCGACGCGTGCGCCGAGCACGGCGTCGCGGTCGAGATCAACTGCCGCCCGGACCGGCTGGACCCGCCGCACGAGCTGCTGCAGGTCGCGGTCGACGCCGGGTGCGACGTCACGATCGACTCCGACGCGCACGCACCCGGCCAGCTCGACTGGTTGCGGGTGGGGTGCGAGCGTGCGGTGGCCCACGGGATCGGCCCCGAACGTGTCGTGACGACCCGTCCGGCGCACGAGGTGCGGCAGCGTGCACGACGCTGAGCGCCGAAACCGGCCGCGTCGGCGGGCTGTACAGGGGTGGCGAGGCTAGGGTCGGTGGCCGTGCGCACGCCCGACGTGCCGCACCGCCCCGGCCCGTACCCGGCCGGGGAGTGAACCGAGTACCGAGGAGCAGACTCCGTGAGCGTCAACCGCACCGAGCTCGTCCAGGCCGTCGCCGCGAAGGCCGGGCTCACCAACGCCGACACCGACAAGGCGCTCAAGGCCCTGCAGGAGGTCGTCGTCGAGCAGCTCGCCGCCGGCGGCGGCGTGTCGATCCCCGGCTTCCTCGCGGTCGCGCGCGCCGACCGTGCCGCGCGCACGGGCGTCAACCCGCAGACCGGCGAGAAGCTGGAGATCCCGGCGGGCCACCGTGTGAAGATCACGGCCGGCAGCGCCCTGAAGCGCGCCGTCCAGGACTGAGTGACCCGACGGCCCCGGACCTCACCGATCGGTGCGGTCCGGGGCCGTCGCCGTCCCGTGGTCAGGGCGTGCTGCGCTCCGCACGACGCGCGATCAGCCGGGGCAGCACCAGCCACGCGAGCACGATCACGAGCAGCAGCGCGCCGCTGACGAGGCGCCCCGCCGTCCGCGAGAGCACGACGTCGAACAGCAGCATGGTCGCGCCCGACAGCACCAGTGCGAGCGCTGCCAGCCCGGCGCGGGCGAACCAGTGCGCGGCGTCCACCAGCTGCGGCTTGAGGCGGCGGCGGAAGAGCAGCCGGTGCAGGCTGACCGGCGCGACGATCAGCACGGTGGCCAGCGCGGCGAGCACGACGAGCACCAGGTAGACGTCGCGCTGGTAGTCGTCGAGGTCCGCGAACCGGGACTGGAAGGGCAGCGTCAGCAGGAAGCCCGTGAGGATCTGCGTGCCGGTCTGCGTGACGCGCAGCTCCTGCAGCAGCTCGTCCCAGTTGCGGTCCATCCGCTCGATGTACGTCTCGTCGCGGCCGTCCGGGTCGGTGCCGCGGCCCTCCGGGGTGGGGACGTCCGTGCTCCCGGTGTCGGCGGGTCGGGCGTCGCCGCCGGTGCGTGCCATGCGGGCTCCTCTGGTGGGTGGGCTGCACGGATCATGCCGGTCCGAGGGAGGTCGCGCACGCCCGGGTGCCGACCCGTCCGACGCGTCGGGGACACTGGGGGCGTGAACGATCCGCACGCGCCCGGTACCCGTCACTTCGCCTCCGACAACTACGCCGGTGTGCACCCCGAGGTGCTGGCCGCCGTCGCGGCCGCCAACGTCGGGCACGAGCCCGCCTACGGGGACGACCCGTGGACCGAGCGGCTGCAGGAGGTGGTGCGCACGCACCTCGGCGATGCGGCCGCCGCCTACCCGGTGCTCAACGGCACCGGCGCCAACGTGGTGGCCCTGCAGGCGATGCTGCCGCGCTGGGGTGCCGTGGTGTGCGCCGAGACCGCGCACGTCAACACCGACGAGAACGGCGCACCGGAGCGTGTCGGCGGACTGAAGCTGCTGACCGTGCCCACGCCGGACGGTCGCCTCACACCCGACCTGGTCGCGCGCCAGGCCTGGGGGTTCGGTGACGTGCACCGCGCGCAGCCCGGGGTCGTCTCCCTCACGCAGGCCACCGAGCTGGGCACGGTGTACACCCCGGACGCGGTCCGCGAGCTGTGCGACCAGGCGCACGCGCTGGGCATGCGGGTGCACGTGGACGGGTCCCGGATCGCCAACGCGGCCGCGCACCTGGGCCTGCCGCTGCGTGCGCTGACCACCGACTGCGGGGTCGACGTGCTGTCCCTCGGGGGCACGAAGAACGGGCTGCTGCTCGGCGAGGCGGTCGTGGTCCTCGACCCCGGCGCCGTCGACGGGGTGGAGTACCTGCGCAAGGCCGGGATGCAGCTGGCCTCGAAGATGCGGTTCGTCTCGGCGCAGCTGGTCGCGCTGTACGAGGGCGACCTGTGGCTGCGGTCCGCGCAGCGTGCCAACACGATGGCGGCACGCCTGCGCGCCGGGCTGGACGCGCTCGGGCTGGAGATCGCCCTGCCGACCGAGGCCAACGGGGTGTTCGTGCGGCTGCCGCGGCCGGTCGCCGCCGCACTGCGGCGCACGTGGCGGTTCTACGACTGGGACGTCGCCGACGGCACGGTGCGGCTCATGTGCGCGTTCGACACCACGGAGCAGGACGTCGACGACCTCCTCGCCGCGCTGGGCGAGGCCCTGCACGGCACCGCCGCGCCCTGACCTGCGGTCGGCTGCCGCACCTCGGGGTGCGGCAGCCGACCGGGTCACGGGCGCTCGGTCCGTCCGGACGGGCCGGGCAGCCTCAGCCGACGACGCACCGGGCACCGTTGAGCGCGAAGCCCGTGGGTGTGCCGGCGGTGCCGCCGTGCGACGCGTTGAAGCCGATCTCCGCCGTGCCACCGGCTGCGAGGGCGCCGTTCCAGGTGGCGTTGGTCACCGTGACCGCAGTCCCGGACTGCGACCAGGTGCCGCCCCAGCCCTGCGTGACGGTCACGCCCGCCGGGGCGGTGAAGGTCAGCGTCCACCCCGACAGGGTGCTGCCGGTGTTGGTCAGCCGCACGGCGCCGGACAGGCCCGTGCTCCACGAGCTCGCGCTGTACGTCACGGTGCAGGCCCCGGTCGGCGGGGTCGTCGGGGTGGGCCCCGCGGTCGGCGGGGCGGTGGGGGTGGCGGTCGGGCCGGGGGAGACCGACGCGGACGGCGTCGGGGTCGGGGTCGGGGTGAGCGTCGGACGCACCGTGGGGGTGACCGACGGGGTCGGTGTGGCCCCGGTCCCGGTCGCCTGCGAGAGGGAGATGCCGGTCGTGCTGCCGGCGCCGCCGAGCGGGACGTCGTGGTCGAGCCCGACGAACTTGCCGCCCTGCTGCCACAGCGCCGGCTCCAGCAGCGCGTACTTCTCCTCGTCCCAGGTCGCCCAGTCGTACCCGAGCAGGCCGCCGGTGTCCCCCGAGTTCGGGTTCAGCACCCAGAAGGTGTGGCTCAGGCGGCGGTCCACGATGAGGTCCCGCAGCGCGAGCATCCACTTCTCGTTCTTGCCGCCGTCCATGAACCCGCCCCACTCACCGATGAGCAGCGGCGCGATGCCCTCCTTGTGCAGGTACAGCCAGTTCGGGTCCCACACGTCGCGCTCGAGGCTGGCGCGGTCGAAGTCGCCCGTGAACCACGGCTGCTCGTACACCAGCGGTCCGTAGTCGTGCGGGGAGTACACGAGCTGGTCCTGGTTCGCGCCCAGGTCGATGGGGAAGTCGCGCACGCCGCGCAGGTTGCCGCCCCACCACGTGCCGTAGTAGTCCGTCAGACCCTTCGACGACCACGACACCCCGGGCTTGGGGTAGATCTCGATGCCCTCGATGAAGACGAGCCAGTTCGGGTTGATCGCGAGGACCTTGCGTGACGCCGTCTCGGCGAAGTGCTTGAAGTTGTCCTTGTCGGTCGAGCCGTCCCACTTGGCGCGCTCGGTGTCGCCCTGGGTGCCGTGCGGCTCGTTCTTGATGTCGGCACCGATGATCGTGTCGTCGTTCTTCCAGCGGGTCGCGGCCCACTCCCAGCCCTCGTAGACCTTCTCGGTGGTGATGTCGCCCTTCCACCACGTGGGGTAGACGTGTCCGGAGTTGTCGGCCTCGGCGCTGTGCACGTCGAGGAAGACCTTGATGCCGTACTCCTCGCACATGTCGAGCCACGTCTCGAAGACCTGCAGGCTGTTGAGGCCCGCCAGCTCCGGGTTGGCGAACTCGTTGACGTTCGGCTTGGTGAACGTGCCGGCCTTCCACTCCAGCAGCAGCTGGGTGGAGATGGGCACGCGCACGACGTTGAGGCCACGGGCGGCGATGTCGCGCGTCAGGGTCCGCATGTTCGCCGACCACAGCCCGTGGAAGACGCGTTCGGTGGCGTTGAACCCGAACCAGTTGACGCCGGTGAGCCACACCTCCTTGCCGGAGGCGTCGACGATCGTGCTGCCCTGCACGTGCAGCCAGTCGTCGGTGGGCGCGGCCTGCGCCGGTGCCGCGGACAGGGCGAGCGGGAGGGTGAGGGCGCCGGCGGCGACGAGGCTGCCGAGCGCGGTGCGCAGGCGGCGCACGCGTGAGGTGGACACGGTTCTCCTGGGGAGTGCACGGCGGGAGGGGAGCGGGGCAGGAGTGCGGGGGCGTGTCGGCCCCCGCCGCCGAAGGGGCCCTCCCGGACTGGTCCGGGAGGGCCCCTTCGTCACGTCGGGCGCGTGCGCGCCCGGCTCGTCAGCCGGTCTGTCAGCCGATCGAGCAGGTGGCGCCGTTCAGCGTGAACGCGGTCGGCGCGTTGTTCGTGCCGGAGTGCGAGCCGTTGAAGCCGATGTCCACCGAGCCACCGGCGGCCAGCGTGCCGTTCCAGGCCGCGTTGGTGGCCGTCACGGTCGTGCCGGACTGCGACCAGGTCGCGCTCCAGCCCTGCTGGACCTGCTGGCCGTTGGCGAAGGTGAACTTCAGGTTCCAGCTGCTCAGCGCGGACGAGGAGCGGTTGGTGACCTTGACCGACGCCGTGAAGCCGTTGTTCCAGCTGTTGGCCGTGTACGTCACGGCGCAGGCGCCGGCCGGGTTCGCGGTCGGCGACGGCGTGACCGGCGGCGGCGTGGTGACCGTCGGGCTCGGCGTGACCGGCGGCGGCGTGGTGACCGTCGGGCTGGGCGTGACCGGCGGCGGCGTGGTGACCGTCGGGCTCGGCGTGACCGACGGGGTGGGGCCGGGGGTGGCACCGCTCGTCGGGATGACCGGGTAGGCGTTCTTGACGAGCGTCTTGAACTGGGCCTCGAACCACTGGCCGGCGAGCGGGGCGTCCGGCGTGGCGCCGGTCAGGTTGTTCGCCAGCTTGGAGGCGACGTAGGTCGGGTCGCACATGCGGTCGAAGCTCTTGCCCTGGTCGTTCGGGATCTCCTTCGACGCACCGTCGGACTCGCCCGGGGGCTTGATCCAGACGTACGCGTCGAGGTGGGCGGCGGCCGGTGCGCTGGACGGCGTGGCCACGGGCAGCTCCCCGATGCCGGCACCCAGCGGGTTGCACCAGGCGCCGCGGTGGGTGCGGCGGTCGATGCGCGACTCGTTCACGTACGTGTCGAGGTTCGTGCTCGTCGAGACCCTCGTGGGACGGTCCGGGCCGCCCCAGCCGTTGCGGGACGTGTCGATGAGCATGCCGGTCGAGGCCGGGAAGCCCTCGGCCACGAGCAGGCGGTGCAGCTGCGCCGTCCACGCGTGCTCACCGAAGTCGGAGTTCCACTCGTAGAACTTCGACGAGCGGACCGGGTTGCCGCCGACGTTCAGCGTCGGGTCCGGCAGGAACGGCTCGGCCAGCGGCGTGCTGTTGGCCGTGTTGGTCACGAAGCCGTCGATCGACGCGAAGCCCTTCTTGGTGGACTTGGCGACCTCGGCGAAGAGCTTGGCGGTCGGGCCCGAGTTCGAGTCCCAGCCGAGCCAGCCCGAGTGGGCGGCGTCGATGTACGTGTAGACGTTGTCGAGCGTCTTCAGCTCGTCCAGCGCGTACTTCACGCCCTCGCGGTAGTACGGCGCCGACGCCTGGCAGGTGGCCTCGGACATGTTCGTGACGAGGTTCGGCAGGGAGTCGGGCTCGATCGTCGCGGCGATGCGGATGTCCGCGTACTTGGAGTCCGAGAGCAGGTCGACGATGGGGTCGATGTACTCGGTCTTGTAGCGCGCGAGCCCCGCGTCGCTGGCCGGCAGCTCGCCGTTGGACGCCAGCGCGAAGCAGTCGCGGCCGGGCAGGTTGTAGATGACGAGGTTGAAGACCAGGGGAGTGCTGCCGGTCTTCTGCTTGAGGGCCTCGTCGAGGTGGAACTTCAGGCCGTTGCCGTCGGCGTTGCCGTTGATGGCGCTGATGCGGTCCATCCAGACGGCGGTGGGCTGCTGGGCGACGGTGCGCATCTGGGCTGCGAGCGTCGGGTCGCCGGCACGTGTGGCAGCGCTCTCAACCGTCGCTGCCCACGTGGGGTTCACGTACTGCTTGGCGCCGGCGTAGGGGTTGTCGACGTGCGCCTCGGCAGCGGTCGCCATCGTGCTGCTGAGCGTCAGGGGCACCGCGACGAGCGCCGTTGCCGTCGCGACGGTCGCGACGGCGCGCCAGCGCCCTCGCTCCGTTCGATTGCCGTGTGTGGACACGCGGGTCCTCCGGGGGGTGGTCGGTCGCACCCGGCCCTCGGCGGCGACGGGTGCGTGCCGCCGCGGACGCAGTCCACGACGACTGTGGGGAATCCATCACGCGGACGGCGGGGTCGAACGGGGGCAAATCGTTTAGGCAAGCCGCCGTTACCAGATCGTGATCTGGCCCCGATCGGCCCCGGCAGGGCGAAGCAGCAGGTCAGGAGGCAGGTGAACGCACACATCGGGTGCACGGCGCCGTTCGGCTGTGCCGCGCGCGGTCAGCGGGACCGCGGCCCGGTGCTGCCCCGCACGGCGAGACCGCCGACCTCGATCAGACGCACCGGCGCCCCCTGGGCGTCGAGGACCGTGAGCACGGCCTCGCCGACCGCCGTGCCGAGCTCCGCCTGGACCGACGGCAACGACGTGATGGACGGCGTCGCCAGCCGGCACAGCGCGGAGTCCGACAGTGCGACGATCGAGACGTCCCACGGCACCGCCAGCCCCGTGCGCCGCGCCACGTCGAGCGCCGCCACCGCCATGTGGTCGGTGTCGAACACCACCGCGGACGGCGGACGGTCCCCGGTCAGCAGGCGCCGGCAGGAGGCCGCCGCCTCCTCGGGGGAGCCGCCCGTCGGCTCGTGCGTGAGCACGCCGCCGCCGGCGTCCAGCGCACGCTCGAGGCCTGCGACCCGCGAGCGCGTGCGGTGCAGCGACGCCGGGCCGGTCACGGCGCCGACGTGACGGTGGCCGAGCTCGATGAGGTAGCGGCCCACCCGCTCGGCCGCCTGCTCCTCCTCGACGCGGACGTTCGCCACCTCGCCCGGGACGTCGCCCGCGCCGACCACCACGGCGGGGATCCGCAGCCGACGCAGCGCGTCCAGCCGGGGGTCCTCGGTCCGCACGTCCGTCACGACCATGACGTCGAACCGGCGCTCGGCCCACCACTCGCCGTACAGCGCCACCGCCGCCGGCAGGTCGTCGACCACCTGGAGGACCAGGGCCAGCCCACGCGTGGCGAGGACGTCCTGCAGCGCGACGACGAACTCCAGGACGTGGGCGCCGTAGCCCACCGCGCCGGTGAGGCCCCGGTCGACCACGAGCCCGACCGCCCGGGGCCCGCTGCGCATGGACCGCGCTGCCGCGCTCGGGCGCCAGCCGAACTCGTCGGCGACGCGCAGCACCCGTTCTCGTGTGGCGGCCGAGACGCCGGGGCGTCCGTTCAGCGCGTACGACACGACGGCGATGGACACCCCCGCGGCCTTGGCGACGTCGGTGATCGTCGGTCGGCGGGCGCCAGGGCCGCCGAGGACGGGCTGTGCCCCGGTCGCCGGAGAGACAGCATCTTTGCCAGTGTCATGTGCAGGAGTGACCACGATCACCTAGTGTTGCGCCCGATGTGGGTCAAAAGCATCAGCTCGACTCCGACGGTGTGGGCGAGGTGTGGCAGATGGTGACGGTCCGACGCGGGGTTCCCGCCACGGTGCGTCGGACGATCGGAGTCCTGTCGCCGGTCGTCGGAGGGTTCTACTTCGGCGCACTGATCGCCGGCGTGGCGCGGGCCGCACGGGGCGTGGGCCACCGCGTGGTGGCCGTCCAGACCTATCCCGCAGGGCTCGACCGCGAGCGCTACCCCGAGGAGTCGGTGCTCGACACCCCGGTGGCGCTGGGCGCCGTCGACGGGCTCGTCGTCATCGGCAAGGCGCTGAGCCCGGAGCGGCTCGCCGCGGTGCGCGAGTGGGGCGTCCCGGTGGTCCTCATCAGCGAGGACCCCGCGCACCCGGACGACCCGGTGGTCGTGCCCGACAACGTCGGCGGCGTCCGTGCGGCCGTCGAGCACCTGATCTGGCACGGGCACACGGCCATCGGGTTCCTGGGGAACCTGGGGCAGCGTGACATGCGCGAGCGCTTCGCGGCCTACCGGACGACGCTCGCCGAGCACGGCATCGACTCCGACGACTCCTGGTGGTACGAGGCGTCGGACAACCAGGAGCAGGGCGGCGTCGACGCGGCTGCCCGCATGCTGCAGGCCGGGACGCCCACCACCGCGGTCATCGCGGCGACCGACCGCAACGCCGTCGGGTTCCAGCGCGCGCTGCGCTCGCACGGGCTCGTGCTGCCGCGCGACCAGGCGGTCGTGGCGTTCGACCACGCGGACTCGGGCGCCCGGGTCAGCCCTCGGCTGTCGACCGTGGACGCGCACTTCGGACGTGTCGGCGAGCACGCCGTCGGGCTGCTGCTGGCGCGCATGCGGGGTGACGACGTGATGCCGGGGGAGCACCGTGTGCCGTCGTCCCTGGTGGTGCGCGAGTCCTGCGGGTGCACCGAGGTCACCTCGCCGGGCCAGGAGGGCGGGGACGTCACGGGCTCCGAGCTGCTGCGCCGGTTGGCGGACTCCGCCTTCGCGGGCCCTGCCGGGTCGGCCGTCTCGCGGCGCACCGGTCCCGACGCCCGCGAGACGTGGTGGCGTGCCGTGGAGGAGCCCGTCGAGGTCGCCGCGGAGCGGGGCGTCTCACCGGCGCCGGCCGCCCTGGGACGCCTGTCGGACCTCACCGCGGCGCTGCAGCCGCACCCCGAGGCGCTCGAGCAGATGGTCGCGGTGCTGCGCGCGGTCGAGCGCCGTCGCGTCGCGTCCCTCGACGAGGCCCGCGCCGGGCACGAGCCCGCGGTGCGCCGTGCGGTCACCGACGTCCTGCTCGCGGTGACCAAGGGGTGCACCCGCGCGATGCTGGCCCGCAGCGGCCAGCTGGAGCGCACGATCGTCGACCAGTACGAGGTCGACATGGACCTGCTGCGGGGCGACGGCGCCAGCCCGCGCGCGCTGGGGTGGCTGCCGCGCGGCGTCCGCGGGCACGCGTGCCTGGGCCTGTGGGTCGGCACGGACCGCGGCCCCGGGGACCGGGAGATGGAGATCGTCGGCGTGCACGACACCAGCGGGACGCTCTCGCGGCTCGTCGGGGTGCGGACCACGGCGAGCCAGTTCCCGCCCCCCGCGCTGACGCGCGCGGGGACCGTGGGGTCCAACGAGCTGACGTTCGTCGTGCCGGTCACCTTCGGCGGCAGCGACTGGGGCCTGCTCGCGATCGACGGGACCGTCGAGACGCGCGCCACGCAGCCGCGGGACCGCTTCAACCACTGGGCCGCGCTGCTCGCCGTGGCGCTCGACCAGGAGCGGTTGCTGGGCTCGCTGCGTGAGCAGCGCAAGGCGCTGGAGCAGGCGGCGGCCCGCGAGCGCGCGCTGGCCGACACGGTCCGGGAGAGCGAGGAGCGGTACGCGCTCGCGTCGATGGCCGCGCACGACGGGACCTGGGACTGGGACGTCTCGGCCGGGGCGGTGTACTACTCGCCGCGGTGGAAGCAGACGCTCGGGTACGCCGAGGACGTCATCGGGGACCAGCCGTCGGAGTGGCTCGAGCGCGTGCACCCCGCGGACCGGGACGAGCTGTCCGCCGCGATCGCCGCGCAGCTCGCCGGGTGCGGGACGCCGCTGGAGCTCGAGCACCGGGTGCGCACGCAGTCGGGGGACTACCGCTGGATGATGTGCCGCGCGGTGACCGTGCTCGACGACGCGGGGTGCCCCTCGCGGCTGGTCGGGACGCTGGTCGACGTGACCGAGCGCAAGGAGGCCGAGATCGCCCTGCAGCGCGACGCGCTGCACGACCCGGAGACGGGCCTGGTGAACCGGCTGCTGTTCCTCGACCGGCTGGGGGCCGCGCTGCTGCGGTGCCGGCGGTCGGCGGCGTACGACTGCGCCGTGGCGTTCGTCCGGGTGGTGGACGGCGGGGCGGTCCAGCGCGACGAGGACCACGCGCCGGACGTCCACCGCGAGGTGGTGCGGCAGCTGCGCCGTCCCCTGCGGGAGGGCGACACGACCGCCCGCACGGGGGAGGACGACTTCGCGATCCTCGTCGACGACGTCGGCGCCGGCGGGATGCCGGACCGGCTGACCGAGCTGCTGGAGCGGCTGCGGCGGGAGATCGGCCCGCGGATCGCCATCGGGGTCATCGGGTCGGTGCGCGGCATGCGGGACGTGAGCGAGGTGCTGCGCGAGGCCGACATCGTGCTGCTGCGCGGACAGGCACGCAGCGACCCGCGCAACACCGCCGTGCGCTGACGCCGGCGCACCACCGGCGCACCACGGACGGCCGGACGGACGACGGACGGGGCGTCACCGTGAGGTGACGCCCCGTCCGGGCGACCGGGTGCCGACGTGTGCCGGCGGCCGGGTCAGGCGTGCGCGCGGTGCGTCCGCTCGCCGCGCGACGGGCCGCGCGACGCCTGCGGACCGGTGTCGAGGCGGATCCGCAGGGGGCGTCCGGCGACCCGCGTGCGGCCGAGCCGGTCGACGACGTCGGCGCTCAGCCCGTCCGGGATGTCGACGAGCGCGAAGCTGCCGTAGATGTCGATCTTGCCGACGTCCTTGCCGGTCAGGCCGCCCTCACCGGTGAGCGCGCCCACCAGGGCGCCCGGCTGCAGGCCGTCCCGCTCGCCGATGGCGACGCGGTAGCGCGGCCGCCCGCTGGGGCCGGTGGTACCGGCGCGGCGACGGGCGCCGCCGGTGCTGCCGCGGACCTCGTCGGTGCGGGCCTCGCGGGCGCGGCGCACCGCGTCGTCGAGGTCCTCGACCTCGGACGCCGCACCGGGCCCGGTGTCGCCGACGGCCAGCGCGGTGACCGCCGTCAGCACGTCGACCGGGTCGAGGTCGGGGTTCGCGGCGAGGTGCTCGACGACGGCCTGGCGCACGACCTCCAGGCGGCCGGCGGCGAGGCGCTCGGCGGTGCGCGCCAGCATCGCGGTCGCACGGTGCGCGCTGACCTCCGCCGGCGTCGGGATGGCGATCTCGGTGAGGGTGGTGCGGATGGTCCGCTCGATCTGCCGCAGGCGGGACCGCTCGGCAGGGGTGACGAACGTCAGCGCCTCACCGGTGCGGCCGGCGCGACCGGTGCGGCCGATGCGGTGCACGTAGGACTCCGCCTCGCGGGGCAGGTCGAGGTTCACGACGAGACCGATGCGCTCCACGTCGAGCCCGCGGGCGGCGACGTCGGTGGCCACGAGGACGTCGAGCGCGCCGGAGCGCAGACGCTCGACGATCCGCTCACGGTCCGACTGGGCGACGTCCCCGGAGATGTGTGCGGCGGCGATGCCGCGCTGCACGAGCGCGTTGCCCATCTCCTCGGCGGCCTCGCGGGTGCGGACGAAGACGATGGCGGCGTCGGCGTCGCTGACCGCGAGCACGCGGGCCAGCGCACCGGCCTTGTGACGGTAGGGCACGACCGCGAAGGACTGCTTCACCGCGTCGACCGTGGACGACTGCCGCGTCACGGACACCGAGACGGGGTCCTTGAGGTGCTTGTCCGCGACCCGGCGGATCGGCGTCGGCATCGTCGCCGAGAACAGGGCGACCTGCCGTCCGGCCGGCGTGCCGGACAGGACCTTGTCGACGTCCTCCGCGAAGCCCATGCGGAGCATCTCGTCGGCCTCGTCGAGCACGAGGAAGCGCACGTCCTCGAGGCGCAGGGTCCGACGCTCGATGTGGTCGATGACGCGCCCGGGCGTCCCGACGACGACCTGGGCACCACGGGCCAGCGCCCGCTGCTGCGGGACGAAGGGCGCACCGCCGTACACGGGCACGACCTGCAGGCCCGGCATGTCGGCGGCGAACGAGGTCAGCGCGTCGGCGACCTGCATGGCGAGCTCGCGGGTGGGGGTCAGCACGACCACCTGCACCGCGGCGAGCTCGGGGTCGACGGCCTGCAGGAGCGGCAGGCCGAACGCGGCGGTCTTGCCGGTGCCGGTCTGGGCCACGCCGACGACGTCGCGACCGGACAGCAGGGCGGGGATGGTGCGTGCCTGCACCGGCGTGGGCGCGGTGAAGCCCAGGCGGGTCACGGCGCTGAGGATCTGGGGGGCGAGTCCGAGCTCGGCGAACGTGCTCGTGTCGGCCTCGGAGGTCGTGGGCATGGCAGAGGGCATGGGGGTGCTCATGGATCACCGTTCGGTGGCAGTGGGGGAGAGCCGGGGCGTCGTCAGACGACCCGGACGTCGCTCACCCCGAACCAGACCACGCGCCGCCAGGGGCGGCGCACGCAATGTGCACGAGACGGGAGGTGGCTGCCGGCTGACCGGCGGACCGCCCTACGAGAGGGGATGCGACACGACTCCAGATGTCCCGGACACTCTACCTGCCCGGTGGTCGCGGCGGCAGGTGCGGCGGGGTGACGTCGCACACGCCCCGGTGATCCGTCGTGGTGACGACCCTGGTCAGCCGAGCCCGCGCGCCCTGCCCTCGATCGCCGGGCACGCGTCCTCGACGACGACCAGGCCCGCGGCACGGGCGCGTGCCACGGCGTCGTCGGCGTGGACGCCGAGCTGCAGCCACACCGCGCGCGCACCGACGGCGACCGCCTCGTCGACCACGGCTCCCGCGCGGGAGCTGTTGACGAAGACGTCGACGACGTCGGGCGGCTCCGGCAGGTCGGTGAGCCGTTCGACGCCCGTCGCACCGTGGACGGTGGGGGCGCTCGGGTGCACGGGCACGATCGTGTGGCCGAGGCGCTGCAGGTACGCGGACACGCCGTACGCGGCACGGTCCCGGTTGGTCGACAGGCCCACGACGGCCCACGTGCCGGGGGTGCGCAGCAGGTCGTCGATCGTGCGGGCGTCGTCCATCCCCCGAGCGTGCCACCCCGTCGGCGGGCGTGCCCCGGGACCCGCACGCACGCTCGTCGGGTGTGCGCACCGACGGCCCCGTGCCGCGCCCCGCGGCCCGGGACATAGGATCGCGCCAGGACGACGACGGGGGAGAGGGTGACCCAGGACCCACCGGTCAGCACGCGTGTGCTCACGGTGCCGAACATGATCAGTCTCGTGCGGCTGCTGCTCGTGCCCGTCTTCGCGTGGATGGTCGTCGAGGGGCACGACGCCTGGGCGCTGGCCGTCCTCCTGGTGTCCGGCGCCAGCGACTGGCTCGACGGCGTGCTGGCGCGCCGCATGAACCAGGTCACGCGGCTCGGTCAGATGCTGGACCCGGCGGCGGACCGCCTGTTCATCCTCGTGACGCTGCTCGGTCTCGCGTGGCGCGACGTGATCCCGGTGTGGCTCGTCGTGGTCCTCGTGGCACGTGACGTGGTGCTGGGCGTCATGCTCGTCGTGCTCGCCCGGGCGGGCTACCCGCCGCTGCGTGTCCACCTGGCCGGCAAGGCCGGCACCTTCGCCATCATGTACGCGTTCCCGCTGCTGCTGCTCTCCGAGTGGCCGCCCCCGGTCGGTGACGTCGCGGGCGTGCTGGGATGGGCGTGCGCGCTGTGGGGGGTCGCCCTGTACTGGTTCGCCGGGGCGCTCTACCTCACGCAGGCGGCCACCGTCCTGCACCGTGACGCGCGTGACGGGCGTGCCGCGAGGACCACGTGAGCCGCCGGCACGCCGAGGCGCTGCCCGTGCGTGAGGCCGACGCGTCGATGACGCTGCTCAAGGAGGTCGACCGGCGACCGCTCGACCCGGGGTACCAGGAGGCGGCGGACCGCCGGGCGGCCGGCACGGCGCCGCGCCGCACGGTCGTGTCCGCGATCGGGCTGCTGGTCCTCGCCGTGGCGCTCGGCATGTTCGCCACGACGTCGGCGACGGCGCTGCGGCGGCCCGCGCCGGCGGCGATCCAGGCGCGCGCGCTGCTGGAGGCGGAGATCCGCGAGCGCACCGCGCAGGCGGACGAGCTGCGGGTGCTGAACGCCGACCTGTCGGCGCAGATCGCCCAGCTGCAGGGCCGGGCGGCGGCCACCGACGACCCCGAGCTGTTCGCGCAGCTGCAGCACGACGCGGTCCCGGCCGGTGTCGTGCCGGTGTCCGGGCCGGGTCTGCGCATCGTCGTCACGGACGGGGACGAGGAGGCCGTGGCGGACGACATCGGCGCCCTCGTGCTCGACGTCGACCTGCAGATCCTCGTCAACGGGCTGTGGGCGGCGGGGGCGGAGGCCGTCGCGCTCAACGGCGAGCGCGTGATCTCCACGACCGCGATCCGCAGCGCCGGGGACGCCGTGCTCATCGACAGTACGCCCCTGAGCAGCCCGTACACCGTCGAGGCGATCGGTGACGCCGCCACGATGCAGACGCGCATGGCGCGGCAGTACGCGGGGCAGCACCTGGCGTCCCTGGCCGGCTACGGCATCGACGTCCAGGTGTCCGCGCAGCGGATGCTCGAGCTCCCCGGACGCGGTCAGCTCACGCTGCGCTCCGCGCGCGTGCTGGGCGGCGACGACGCGGACGCCGGCACCGGCACGGCCGGCGCGACGTCCGACCCTGGGCCGACGCCGTCCGATGTGGCAGGGTCGGGGAGTCCCGACGGAGAGGAGGCGCCGTGATCGCGGTGATCGGGCTGGTGCTCGGCGTCGTCGCGGGGCTCCTCATCGAGCCGACCGTGCCGGCGAACCTCCAGCCGTACCTGCCGATCGCGGTCGTCGCCGCGCTGGACGCGCTGTTCGGCGGTCTGCGCGCCTACCTCGACGGGATCTTCGACGAGCGCGTCTTCCTCACCTCGTTCCTGTCGAACGTGGTGGTGGCCGCCCTCATCGTCTTCCTCGGTGACCAGCTCGGCGTGGGCTCCCAGATGACCACGGCCGTCATCGTGGTGCTCGGCATCCGCATCTTCTCCAACGCCGCGTCGATCCGCCGGCACCTGTTCAAGGCATGACCGGCACCGAGCCCGACCGGCCGCAGGACGACGTGCCCGTGGAGGACGCCGTCGGCCACGGCCCGGCACGCGACGACGACGACGTACGTGACGACGGTCCCGTCATCGACCCGCGGGACCCGCTCGGGCTGGGCGACCTCGATCCGACGGGCGCCACCGGCCCGCCGCCGGCGCCGCCCGTCGGGGCGGGACACGACGCCTCGGATCAGGACTCCGCCGACGAGGAGTCCGCCGACGAGGAGTCCGCGGGAGGCGACGGCCCTGGTCCCGACGCCCCCGACCCCGACGCCCCCGGCCCCGACGTCCCGCATCCTGCCGAGCCGGCGCCGGTCGCGCCGCCGGCACCTGCCGGCCCCGCGACCGCGACCCTGCCGCCCGCCACGGACCCGCACACCCCGGCGACGGGGGCTGGTGCGCCGGCGGCGGAGACCCCGGCTGCCGCGGGCACACCGACCCCCGTGCCCGCGGGCGCGGCCGTCGACGACACGCCCGGGGGAGCAGCGGGCGCCCGACCCCCGCGGTCCGGCTGGGCGCGCCTCGGCCACGCCATGCGCCCGCGCACCACGCAGGGCCAGCTCATCACGGCCGGCCTGTGCGCCCTGCTGGGCTTCGCACTGGTGGTGCAGGTGCGCCAGACCACGGACACCCAGCTGGGCGCGCTGCGGCAGAACGACCTGGTGCGGCTGCTCGACGAGACGACCACCCGCACCGACGAGCTCGAGCAGGAGTCCCGTGACCTGCAGCGCGAGCGGGACGAGCTGCTGTCCGGCTCGGACCGGCAGCAGGCGGCGCTGGACGCCGCGCGGCGCACGGCCGCGATGCAAGGGATCCTCACGGGCCGGCTGCCCGCCACCGGCCCGGGGGTGCGGGTCACCCTGACGGAGCCGGACGGGGGGATCCGTCCCACCACGCTGCTGCACGTGCTCGAGGAGCTGCGCAACGCGGGTGCGGAGGCGATGGAGCTCAACGGGCAGCGGATCACGGCGAGCACCGCCATCACCGGTGTCCGTGGCGCGATCGAGGTCGACGGCACCGTCATCACCTCGCCGTTCCGCTGGACGGTCATCGGCGACCCGGACACGATCGCGCCGGCGCTCGAGATCCCCGGCGGCGCGCTGGCACGGGTGCGCAGCGACGGCGGGCGCGGCACGGTCGAGAAGGCCGACCGCGTGGACGTCGAGGCCGTCCGCGAGCTGCCCGACCCGGTCTACGCGACGCCGGACACCGACGAGGGATGACGCTCGGCGCCGCCCCGTGGCGGTGCGTCGGCCGCCCCACCGCGCGCCCCCGGAGGGCGGCCGTCACCCGACCGGCCGTGCCGGTGTGCTGCGCACTCGCGCCGAGACCGCATAGGGTGAGTCCGCAAGGCTGGGTCGACGGCGAGCGCGCTCGCACGGGTGCCCGCGACCGACACGGGAGGTGCGCATGAGCGACGATCGACGGGCGCCGGACGGCGGGCTCCCCGCCTACCGGGGCGACGGCCCCGACACGACGGTCAGCTTCGGCTCGCTGGACCCGTCCGACACCGAGGCGCCTCCGGTCGGCCTGACGTCCGACGAGGCCGCGGCAGTCCAGGCGCTGCCCCCCACGTCGGCCCTGCTGCTGATGCAGCGCGGCCCGAGCGCCGGGGCGCGGTTCCTGCTCGACGCCGAGCGCACCACCGCGGGCCGCAGCACCAGCGCCGACATCTTCCTCGACGACGTGACGGTCTCGCGCAAGCACGCGGAGTTCGTGCGCGACGGGAACCAGTTCCTCGTGCGGGACATCGGCTCGCTGAACGGCACGTACGTCAACCGCGAGCGGATCGACGCGGCCGTGCTGCGCCCCGGGGACGAGGTGCAGATCGGCAAGTACCGGATGACGTTCCACCCCAGCCCCCACCGTGACGCGTCCTGACCGCGCTGTGAGCGGCGCCCTCGAGCAGGAGGGCGACGCGGCCGAGGGCGGCGACAGGGCCGTCGAGCCGTGGCCACGCGGGATCTCTCGCCGTGCCTCGATGCGGATCTCCGACGTCCTGGCCGCGCTGCGCATCGAGTTCCCCGCGGTCACCACGTCCAAGCTCCGGTTCCTCGAGGAGCAGGGGCTGGTCGCGCCGGTGCGGACACCTGCGGGGTACCGGCAGTACTCCCCGGCGGACGTCGAGCGGCTGCGCTTCGTGCTGCGTCAGCAGCGTGACCGGTACATGCCGCTGAAGGTCATCGGGGAGCGGCTGGCGGCCCTCGACGCGGGCGAGGACGCCGAGCCGCCCGTGCGGGCACGGCTCGCGACGCGCGACGGGGTCGTGCCGGACACCACCCGGCTCACCGCGGAGCGGCTGGCCCAGGAGGCCGGTGCCGACGTCGAGCTCGTCGCGGAGCTGGTGACCCAGGGTGTCCTGCGTCCGGGACCGCGGGGGGTCTTCGACCCGTGGGCGCGCGAGGTCGTCGCGGTGGCCGCTGCGCTGGCGGACCACGGCATCGACCCCCGCCACCTGCGCACGTTCCGTGCGGCAGCGGACCGTCAGGCCGACCTGGTGGACCAGGTCGTCGCCCCGTGGCGCGGTCAGCGCAGCGTGTCGGCACGAGCACGGGCCGGCACCCTCGCCGCCGAGGTGGGGGAGCTGTGCGCGCGCATGCACACCGCGCTGGTGCGCTCCTCGGTCCACGACATGGCGCCCTGAGCGGCCCCGCGCTCGTGTGACCTGAGGGCTCTCGCCGCTGTTCCGCTCCCGGGCAGACGTCGCGCGCTGCGCGACGTAGCGTGGGTGCGTGGGCGTGGAACCCGAGATGGTGCCGGTCGAGGTCGTCGGTGTGCGGACGCACCTGGCCGACGACGAGATCGTCGTGCTGCTCCTGGACCCCGACGCCGCGCTGCTCGTGCCGATCCTCATCGGGCCGGCGGAGGCGTCGGCGATCGCGTCGGCCCAGGCCGGGATCGTGCCGCTGCGACCGATGACGCACGACCTGCTGCGCGACGCGCTGGTGGCAGCGGGCGCACCGGTCGACCACGTGGAGATCAACCGGCTCGAGGACGGTGTCTTCCACGCGGCGCTCGTGCTGTCGACGGGTCGGCACGTGGACGCGCGCGCGTCCGACGCGATCGCGGTGGCGCTGCGCTTCGGGTGCGACGTGCTGTGCTCGGCGGAGGTGGTCGCCCTGGCCGGTGTGGAGATCCGGCCCGCGGCCAGCGAGGAGGACATGGCGCAGTTCCGGGAGTTCCTGGACCACGTCTCGGCCGAGGACTTCGAGTCCGGGCCCGATCCCGGGCCGGAGGGTGGGGCGCGTGAGGGTTGAGCCGTTCGGGTGGCGACCTTCGACGTCGACCTGAAGGTGAGGCGATCGACACCGACACGCCGGGCGTCGTTCGTTGCGCCCCCGTCATGCCGGGCCTAGCGTTGCCGACGTACCAGCACAGCGCGGACGCCCTCGGGTGCCGCCGAGGGAGGGCCCCGTGATCCGCAACGAGAGTGCCGACGACACCGGCGCTGTCCCTCAGCATGCGCAGGGCCTGCTGTTCGACGACGACCTGCCCGACCTCGACGTGACGACCGGGTACCGCGGGCCCACGGCCTGCCGTGCCGCCGGCATCACGTACCGCCAGCTCGACTACTGGGCCCGCACCGGGCTCGTGGAGCCGTCGGTCCGCCCCGCGACGGGGTCCGGCACGCAGCGCCTCTACTCGTTCCGCGACATCCTCGTGCTGAAGGTCGTCAAGCGGCTGCTCGACACGGGCGTGTCCCTGCAGCAGATCCGCGCAGCGGTGGGTCACCTGCGCGAGCGCGGGGTCGAGGACCTGGCGCAGATCACGCTGATGTCCGACGGCGCGAGCGTGTACGAGTGCACGTCGGCCGACGAGGTCATCGACCTGGTCCAGGGCGGTCAGGGCGTGTTCGGCATCGCCGTGGGTCGCGTCTGGCGTGAGGTCGAGGGCACCCTGGCCGAGCTGCCGCGCGAGCGTGCGGACGACGACGCCCCCGCCGCGACCGGTCACGACGAGCTCGCCCAGCGCCGCCGCGCCCGCACCGCCGGCTGACACGACCCTGGGGCGCCACGCGCCGGTCGGACCGCCCGCGGTCCGACCGCTCGCTCGCGGGGACGGTGCGGCGCGCCGCACCGTCCCCGCGGTGCGCGGCACACGGCCGCCTGCTCGGCGCGCCGTCGGCCGCACCGACGGGGGAGCGGGCGTGGCCCGAGCCTCTGCGCAGCAGGTGAGGGCGCGGTGCCCGTCAGCGGGGCGGCGGCCCGTCAGCGGCGTGGTGCGCGCAGGGCCCGGTCGAGCAGCTGGTCGAACACGTCGGCCAGCTCGGCGGCCGCGGCGCCCGGCCACACGTGCACGGGCTGCGCGGCGCCCTGGGCCTGCTGCAGCGCGGCGCGCTCGGGGATGTTCGGCGTCAGCACCAGCGGGCCGTACAGGGTCTGCAGCTCCTGCAGGCGGTACGCCTGCTCGACCGAGCGCGCCCGTACGCGGTTGACCGCGATCCCGAGCGGCTGCAGCGACGGCGCCGGCCCGCGGCGCAGCTCGTCGATGGTGCGCATCGCCCGGCCGACCGCCATGACGGCGAACAGGCCGGGCTCGGTGACCACCACGGCGCGGTCGCACGCCGTCAGTCCCGTGCGCGTGAGCCCGCCGAGCGACGGGGGGCAGTCGATGAGGACGAGGTCGTACCCCGCGACCCAGGACAGCGCGTAGCGCAACCGGTCGGCGTCGGCGTCGTCGACGCGGTCGTGCATGACGGACCGCTCCGAGCCGACCAGGACGTCGAGCCCGTGGTCGGCCCACGAGGACGGGGCCGTCGCCGCCGCCACGGTCTGCGCGGACGGTGCGTCGAGCACCGACGCGACGTCGCCCTGCGCGCCCGCCGCGCCCAGCGCCATCGTGGAGTCGCCCTGCGGGTCGAGGTCGACGACCAGGGTGCGCAGACCCCGTTCGAGGGCCGCCGAGGCGAGCCCCAGCGTCACGGAGGTCTTGCCCACTCCACCCTTGAGGCTGCACACACCGAGGACGAGCACGGCGCCCACCGTAGTGGGACCGGTCGCCCGTCACGAAACCCCTGGCCGACACGCCGACGCGCAGACGGGTGCCCTCGGCACCCGGGAGGTGGTTGTGCGGTGGTCTGACCTCCGGTGGGCGGTTCCCCGGTGTCCGGCCCCGGCAGGGTCGCCTCACCGCGCCGGGCGCGGGCGGGGGAGGGGGCCTCTCGCCTCGCCGGGTCGGGCCCGTCCGGTTAGCGTGGGCGCCGCCGGAAGGAGGCGACATGACCGAGTCGTTCGACGACACGCAGGTGCCCGAGCTCGAGTACGACGAGACGATCCCGCCGCGCCCCGAGGAGGAGGTCGCCGACGCCGCCCGCGCCGTCCCCGACGCGGCGGGTCACGGGGGAGACGGCGCACCGCAGGCGGGGACCGCGCGCACGGACGAGCCGACGGCCCGCGAGGTCGGTTGAGCGCGCCTCGACACCGGTGCCCGGCGGATGGGGCATGCTGGCACGCGTGCTGATCCGACGCGTCGACGAGGACGACTGGCAGACCGTGCGCGACATCCGGCTGCGGGCCCTGCGGGAGTCACCCGACGCGTTCGGGTCGTCGCTGGCCCGCGAAGGGCTGTTCGCCGAGTCGCACTGGCGCATGCGGCTGCGCACGAGCCCGACGTGGGTCGCCCTGGACGAGCAGGGCACGCCGCGCGGCCTGGTGTCGCTGGTGCAGGAGCCGGGCTCGCCGGACGACGACCGGCACGTCGTGTCGCTGTGGGTCGCACCCGAGGTGCGTCGGCGCGGGATCGGCTGGTCGCTGCTGGACGCCGTGGTGCGCGCCGGTGCCGCCGACGCGGCCCGGACCGTCTCGCTGTGGGTCGTGGACGACAACGCGTCGGCCGTCGACCTGTACGTGCGCGCCGGCTTCGAGCGCACGGGTGAGCGCCAGGTGCTGCCGCGCGACCCGCAGCGCACCGAGGAACGGTACGTCCGGCGCACGGACGTCCTCGGGCTCGCCGGCCGCTGAGCGACACGTCAGCGGCGACCCGGGCGACCGGAGCGGGCCGACGGCAGGGGACGTGGTGCGCGGCGTCATGGTGACGCTGGGGGCTTTTGGTTCCGACGTTCTGACATAATGCACATTATCGGCGTTTGATCGCACGTCCTCGGAAGGGGCCGCCACCGCCGGGTGCGCCGCTCCGTGCACGTGCGCCGGGCGTCGTCGCACGACCACCGGTGGCCCCGGCTGCCCGGGATGGTTGAATCGCGGGGTCAAACGTCGACCCGAAGGGGCTCACCGTGGACGTCGTCGTCGTCGGCTCGGGACCGAACGGACTGGCCGCGGCCGTGACGATGGCGCGTGCCGGGCTGGGCGTCACGGTCCTCGAGGCCCAGCCGACCGCGGGTGGCGGCGCGCGCACGCTCGACCTGGGGCTGGCCGACGGCCTCGTGCACGACGTGTGCTCCGCCGTGCACCCGATGGCCTGGGCGTCACCGTTCTTCCGGGCGTTCGGCCTGGAGCGCCGTGTCGAGCTGCTCGTCCCGGAGGCGTCGTACGCCCAGCCGCTGCCCGGTGGCCGGGCCGGCGTGGCGTGGCACGACCTGGAGCGCACGGTGGCGGACCTGGGCGCGGACGGGCCCGCGTGGCGCGCGCTCGTCGGTGGGTTGGCCGGTCACGCGTCCGACGTCGTGCGTGTGGCGCTGGGTGACAAGCGCAGCGTCCCGACCGGGTTGCTCCCGGGTGGCGTCGGCACGGCCGCGCGGTTCGGGCTCGGGGTGCTCGAGCAGGGCTCGGCCGCGTGGGGCCTGCGGTTCCGCGACGAGGTCGCGCCCGCGCTGCTGACGGGCGTCGCCGCGCACGCCATCACTCCCCTGCCCAGCCCGGCCGCCGCCGGGACCGCGCTGCTGCTGGCGTCCCTCGCGCATGCCGGGCAGGGCTGGCCGATCCCCCGCGGTGGGTCCGGCGCGATCGTCGCCGCCCTGGTCGAGGACCTGATCGCCCACGGCGGCACGGTCGTGACCGACCACCCGGTGCGCAGTCGCCGTGACCTGCCGGACGCCCGGTGCGTCCTGTTCGACACCACGCCGCGCACCCTCGTCGAGGTCCTCGGTGACGAGCTGGCCCCGGGGCGGCGCGCGGCGCTGGAGCGGTACCGGTACGGCGACGGTGCCGCCAAGGTCGACTTCGTCCTGTCCGGGCCGGTGCCCTGGGCGCATCCCGACGTGGCCCGGGCCGGCACGGTCCACGTGGGCGGTACGCGCGCGCAGATGGTGCGCGCCGAGGCCGAGGTGCATGCCGGACGCCACGCCGAGCTACCGATGTGCCTGGTCAGCGACCCGGCCACGGTCGATCCCGGGCGGGTGCGGGGCGGGTTGCGGCCGCTGTGGACGTACGCGCACGTCCCCGCGGGCTCCGACGTGGACGTGACGGAAGCGGTCACCCGCCACATCGAGCGGTACGCACCGGGGTTCCGGGACGTCGTCGTCACGTCCCGGTGCGTCCCGGCGGCGCGCATGGCGGACCACAACGCCAACTACGTCGGCGGGGACATCGCCGCCGGTGCCGTGAGCCTGCGGCAGGTCCTGGCGCGCCCCACGGCGGCGGCGGACCCGTACGCGACCGGTGCCGACGGTGTCTACCTGTGCTCGGCCGCCACACCGCCGGGGCCCGGGGTGCACGGGCTGGGCGGGTGGTTCGCGGCGCGGCGGGCGCTGCGCCGCGAGTTCGGGATCCGCGTGCGGCCGCTGGGCGGGGTCTGATCCCCCGCCGCCGGCGGGTGCGGGAGCCGTGGACGTCAAGCCCGACGGCCGACGTGCCGATCGTCCCCCCGTGACGAGTCCCGTGCACGCCCACCGCGGCCCGCCGCACGGGTGCGCCCCGAACCGACCACAGACCCGGTGCCACCGTGCCGTGTCCACGACCGGTCGTGCGGCGCGCCCGCACCCCGCGCCGCGCCCCCAGGGTCGAGGCATGGACACGCCCGACACGGCCGGCTGGGCCGCCCCCGGCCCCGACGACGACCTGCCCGTGCTGCCCGCGCACCCGTTGCGCGACGTCGACGACATCCTCGCGGTGATGCTGTCGCTCGTCGGGCCCGAGCGGGCCGGTCCGCCGGCGCTGTGGCTCGTGCTGCTCGACGCGGACGGCAGGATGCTGCCGGTCGTGCTGCCGCTCGTCGGCATCCCCCTGCACCCCGACCCGGCGCAGGTCCGGCAGGTGGTGGTCGCGATGGCGGACATCCTCAGGCACGACGCGCCCGGCGGGTCGGTGGCGGTGGCCGTCGTGCGGGCCGCCGGCGGCGACCGCGGGTCCCTGGAGCGTGCGTGGGAGCACGCCCTGCGTACGACCACCGCGGACCACGGTGTGCGGCTCAGCGCCGTGGTCGCGATCGGCGAGCACCGCGCACGCGTGCTCGGCCCGTGAGGTCGACCCGTGACGCCTGCGCGCTGCCGCTCGTCAGACGGGACCGGGCGCGGCCTCGTCGATGGCGGCGAGCTGCTCGAGCGTCGGCTCCCACAGGGCCGCGGCCACGTTGGCACGCACCTGCTCGGGCGTGCGGGCACCGGAGATGATCGATGCCACGGCCGGCTGGGCGGCCAGGCCACCGAGCGCGACGGTGGGCAGGTCGACCCCCCAGTCGGCGGCGAGCGCGGCGAGCGCCTCGATGCGGTCGAAGTCGGCCGCGGCCAGCCGATGCGGCATGCGCGCCAGCCGGCTGCCCACGGGCGCTGCCTCGCCGCGGCGGTACTTGCCCGTCAGCAGGCCGGACGCGAGCGGGACGTACGGCAGGAGGCCGACGCCCACGTGCTCCGCCGCCGGCACGAGCTCGGCCTCGGCCTCGCGGTCCAGCAGGTTGTACCGGTTCTGGGCGGAGACGAACGGGGTCGTGCCGGCGGACCGGGCCACCCAGTCGGCGTCGACCACCTGCCAGGCCGCGAGGTTGGAGGACCCCAGGTACCGGACCTTGCCCTCGACGACGAGCTCGTGCAGCGCGGCCAGCGTCTCCTCGACCGGGGTGCCGGGGTCGGGTGCGTGCAGCTGGTACAGGTCGACGTGATCCGTCCCCAGCCGGCGCAGCGAGCCCTCGATCGCCCGGCGGACGTACCGCCGGGACCCGCGCGCGCCCCAGTCGGCGCCGTGCAGCCCGCGCACGTCCATCCCGAACTTCGTGGCCACGACGACGTCGTCGCGCCGGCCCCGCAGCGCGGCGCCCAGCAGCTCCTCGCTCTGCCCCGGTACTCCCCCGTACACGTCGGCGGTGTCGAACAGGGTGACGCCCGCATCGAGCGCGGCCGTGACCACCGCCCCGACGCCCGCGGGATCCAGCGTCGCACCGAACGTGTTGCACCCGAGGCCGGCCGTGGAGACCGTCAGTCCGCTGTCGCCCAGCCGGCGGTACGTCATCGTCATGCGCCCCACCCTAGGGACCGGTCGATCCGCGCGCCGCGGGACGGGCCCGGCCGGCCAGGAGCGCACCGCAGGTCGCAACGCAGCTCCCTGCTGCGGGTCGCGGGTCACGTCGCCGACCGGGCTGCGGCCGTCCCCCGTCCGGCCCTCCCCCGACGCGCGACGCGCGCCGGGACCTGACAGGGTGGGTCTCCACCACGACGTGCGGGCACCGCACCGAGGGGTGTTCACCAGACCTTCACGGTCGGCCGGAACACCGGGGTCCCCGGCCACGTTGACAGTCAGGTAGCAGAACGATTCGACACACGATCTGGCGGGGCCCACCACGAGCGGGTCCGCCGGGACGACACGGCACGGAGGTCCACATGGCCAACAGGTCCCTGCGCGGCATGCGCATCGGGTCCCACAGCATGGAGACCGAGGAGGGCGTCGACTTCGCCCCTCGGCTCCAGGCGCACTACGACTGCCCCAACGGCCACACCATCATCCTGCCGTTCTCCGTCGAGGCGGACGTGCCGGTGGTCTGGGAGTGCCGCTGCGGCGCCGAGGCTCTGCTGCGCGACGCGGCACAGCCCGAGGCGAAGACCGGCAAGCCCCCGCGCACGCACTGGGACATGCTCCTGGAGCGGCGCACGGTGAACGAGCTGCAGGAGCTGCTCGACGAGCGCCTGGGCCTGCTGCGCGCGGGCAAGCTGCGCCGCAGCGCCTGACGGCGCGCACCGCACAACCCGACGACGCCCCGGTGGAGACACCGGGGCGTCGTGCTGTCCGGCCCCGGCGGTGAGCCCCCGGGGGGGACGGACGCCCCGGCGCGGCAGCCGCTCCCGACGGCGGGGCCGGCCTGGGGAGCCTGGGTGGCGGGCGTCAGGCGGGGCCGTCGGGCCGTTCGGCCCGCGGCAGCCGGGCTGCGCCCACCATGCCCGCCAGGACCACCCACACGGCGAGCACGTCGGCGACCAGGGCGGGCCGGTCACCCGCCCGCGTCGCGGGCGTCAGGGAGTCGCGCAGCGGCAGGTTCGCGATCATCTGGGCGTCCGTGAACAGCTCCGTGCGCTGCGTGACGACACCGTTGGGCTCGATGACCGCGCTCACGCCGACGGTCGAGATCTGGACCGTCGCCCGCCCGTGCTCGATCGCGCGCAGCCGGGACATCGCCAGCTGCTGCGTGGACTCGTCGGACCACCCGAACGACGCGTTGTTGGTCTGCACGACGAGCAGCTCGCCACCCTCGGTGACCGCCTCGCGGACGATGGCGTCGTACGCCACCTCGAAGCAGATCACGTCCCCCACGACGACCGTGCGGCCCAGGCGGGGCGACTCGAGCGGGATGACGCCGGGCTCGGTGCCGGGCAGCATGTCGCGCGACACCAGGTCGACGGCGTCCGAGAAGTGCCGCACGAACGAGCGCAGGGGGATGTACTCGGCGAACGGCGCGGGCCGCTGCTTGGAGTACCGGGCCACGGGCCCCTCCCCCGGCTGCCACAGCAGCGCCGTGTTGTACCGGCCACCGGAGTCGGGGTACTCCACGGTCCCGACGAGCAGCGGTGCACCCACCTCCTGCGCGACGCCGTCGATGAGTCCTGCGGCCTCGGCGTCGACCTGCGGGTCGATGTCGGTGCCGTTCTCGGGCCAGAGCACGAGGTCCAGGTCGCCCGGCTGCACGTCCTCGAGCAGCGCCCGGGTGCCGGCGACGTGGTTGTCGAGGACCTGGCGGCGCTCACCGAACGCGTCGAGCTTGCCGGGTTCGGGCACGTTACCCTGCACGGCGCCGACCCGCAGCGTCCCCTGCTGCGCGACCGTGTCGAGCGGGATGAGCAGGGACCCGACGACGAGGGCCCCACCGGCCGCCAGGGCACCGACGGTCCGGCCCAGGGCGACCTGGCCCGCCGCGAGCACGGCCCGGCCCAGCAGCACGCCGAGTGCCGCGACGACGCCGCTGAGCAGCGGGGTGCCGCCGAGCCACATGTACGCGGACAGCGAGGAGTCGGCCTGCGAGAAGGCCAGCCGACCCCACGGGAAGCCCCCGAACGGCCAGGCGGAGCGCAGCTCCTCGACGCCGACCCACAGCACGACGAACGCCGCGAGCTGCCACGCGCCGCTGCGCCACACGGCGTGACCGCGCCGGGCCCACGCCCACGCGGCGCCGAACAGTGCCACGTAGCCCGCCTCGAACACCGTCAGCGCCAGCCACGGGACGGGCCCGACGGCGTCGTTCGCCCACGTGATCATGGGGCCGAAGCACGTCAGGCCCCACACGAGGCCGACCAGGGCGTTCCAGGCCGCGGAGTCGCGGCGCAGCGCCAGGTACAGCAGGGCCATGCCCACGGGTGCCAGCAGGGACAGGCCGGGGTCCGGGAAGGCGAGGCGCGTGATCAGGCCGCCCGCGGCGGCCAGGACGAGCGTCAGCCAGCGGGCGGACGGTGGGACGGGCACCGCAGCAGGGTACGTCAGCCTGCGCAGGTGCCTCGTCCGCGCCCCGGATGGGACCGGGGACCGCACGGCCGGCCCGACCGACCGGCCCGCGCGCCCTTCGTACCGGCGAGGACGAGTCCTGCCGTTTTCTGTTGAGCGCGCGGACCCGGTCGGAGCTCGGACCGTGCGGCACCGGTCAGTGGCTCGTGGGTCCCCCTCCGGTGCCCGCAACGACGGGCCACTGCGAAACTACCCGTCTGACCGACCCTGTCAAGGGGACGAACGGCCAGGTCAGGGAGATCGGCGCAGGCCAGCACGGGTGTGCCGCTGCCCGCACGCTGCCCCCGTGCGGCGTGTCGCCCGCGTGTCGGCCACGGCCGTGATCTGGACGGTTCACCGGCTGCGCGACCGGCGCCGTTCTTCACCCGGGGCGTCCCCCGGCGTGACGTCCGCAGCCCGCTGCCGCCGCGCCGGGCCGCGGGCACAACCCTCACAGTCAGCCCAGGGTGTCGTGCAGGACGACACCCGCGCGCACCGTGCGCAGGCACTGCGGTGCGGGCTCGTCGGGGCCGAGGTCCGGCAGCAGCGGGCTCCCGGCGCGCGCGTCCGCGCTCCACGTCGACGTGCGCGACGCCTGGACCACGAGGTGCTCCGCCTGCCACACCGCCAGGTGCGCGGGCGCACCGACCCGCAGCTCGCCGGCACCGCTGTGGTCCAGCCCGGCCAACCGCCAGCCGCCGCGGGTCGCGGCCCGGAACGCAGCCCGCACGCTGATGCGCTGGTCGGCCTGGCGGTGCGCCGACGCGGCCCGCACACCGCCCCAGGGGTCGAACGGGGTGACGGGTGTGTCCGACCCCAGGGCGAGCGGCACACCGGCGGCCGCGAGGTCCGCGAACGGGTTCAGCGCCGCCGCCCTGCCCCGGCCCAACCGAGCGGCGTACATGCCGTCGGGGCCACCCCACGTCGCGTCGAACGCCGGCTGCACCGACAGGCGCAGGCCCAGCAGCAGGATCTGCGCGAGCGAGTGGGCGTCGACCATCTCGGCGTGCTCGATGCGGTGGCCGGCGGCGGCGATCGCCGCCGAGCCCTCCACGTCCGCCGCGGCCCGCAGCCCCAGCAGCAGCTCGTCCAGGGCGCGGTCCCCGATGACGTGGAAACCTGCCTGCGACCCGGCGCGCGTCACGGCCGTGACGTGGTTCGCGATCTGCTCGGCCGTCAGGTGCAGGGTCCCGGACGTCCCCGGCGCGTCGGCGTACGGGTGGCGCAGGGCGGCCGTGCGCGAGCCCAGGGAGCCGTCGACGTTGAGGTCGCCGCCGATGCCCGTCAGCCCGGGCAGGTCGGCCAGCAGCGCCCGCGCGTCGTCGACCGTGACGCACGCCTCGGCGCGGTAGCCCACGACCAGCGGCAGGGCGGACGCCGCGTCCGCGGTCGTGGTCAGCAGCTCGCGCAGCCCGTCACGGGTGTCGACGTGGGGCGCCGACTGCTCGTGCACCGCGACGATCCCGGCGGCCGCGGCACGCCGCAGCGCGTCCCGGTACAGCGCGGTGCGCTCGCGCGCGTCGACCGCGAGCGCGACGTCGCGGGCTGCGTGGTGCGCGGCGCCGACCACCAGGCCGTCCTGCGACCACCCGGGAAGGTCCCGCAGGCCGGCCAGGTCGGCCAGCGCGCTCGACACCACCGCCGAGTGCACGTCCACCCGCGCGAGGTACACGGGCAGACCCTGCCCCGCGGCATCGAGCTCGGCGCGGGTCGGCGGCCGGCCCTCGGGCCACGCACCCTCGTCCCAGCCGGTGCCGTGCACGACGCGGCGGTCGCCCGCCCCGCGCTGCGCGGCGACGGCCGCGACGGCGTCCAGGACGCCGGGCAGGTCGGCGCCGGTCAGGTCCAGGCCGGCCGCCGCGAGGGCGGTCTCGAGCAGGTGCACGTGCGCGTCCACGAACGCGGGCGCGACCAGCGCACCGCCCAGCTCGACCACCTCGTCGACGCCGGCGACCAGGCCGTCGGCCGTGTCGTCGGAGCCGAGCCAGGCGACGACCCCGTTCTCGACGAGGAGCGCTTCGGCGAAGGGGTCGGCCGGGGAGTGCACGACGCCGTGCCGGTACAGGGTCGAGCTCACATCAGCACACGATAGGGCCCCGCCGCGCCCGTTGCGGTCCGCACACCGGCGGTAGATCGCCGGGTCAGGGCCTCAGACCGCCGAGTACGCGACCACGCCGCGCCGCACCGCGGAGACCGCCCGCCCGGCCGTCGTGCGCAACCGCTCCGTCGGCGCGGCGCCGGCGACCTGGTCGAGCACGTCGACGACCTGCTTGCACCAGCGCACGAAGTCCCCGGCCGCCAGGTCGGACCCCCGCAGCACGGTGTCCAGGCTGCGCCCGGCCGCCCACCGGTGGATCGGCTCGACGAGCCCCAGGTCCAGCGGCTGGATCGTGTCGAGGCGCGCCCCGTGCTCCAGGTCCTCCAGCTCCGACCACGCCCGCACGGCGGCGTCGAGCGCACGGCCCAGCCGGCTGTCCGTCCCGCCCGGCACGCGGGGCTCCGTGTCCTCCTCACGGCGCGACCGGTAGACGATCGTCGAGACCGCCGCCGCCAGGCCGGGAGGGTCCAGCTCGTCCCACACGCCACGACGCAGGCACTCCGCGAGCACGAGGTCGTTCTCCGCGTACAGGCGGCGCAGCCAGCGGCCGTCGTCGGTCACCCGCAACGCCCCGGTGTCGTCCGTGGCGAGGTACCCCAGGGTGCCCAGCACGTCGCAGATGCGGTCGAACACGGCCGCGATCGAGCCCGTTCGTCCCGAGATGCGGCGCACCAGGGCGGCGTGCTCGTCACGCAGCCGCTCCCACCGCTCCGCCCAGCGCGCGTGGTCCTCGCGGTCGGGGCACCGGTGGCAGGGGTGCGCTCGCATCCGGCGCCGCAGCGACTCCAGCTCGGCGTCCTCCGTGGCCGCCGACCGGAGCTCCGCACGTCGCCCCCCGGAGCGGGCGGGCGAGGGCACCACGTCGAGCTCGTCCAGGCGGGCACGCAGGCGCGCCGCCAGGTCACGCCGCGCAGCCGGCACCCGCACCTCGAACCGTCCCGGCACCCGCAGGCGTCCCACCGTCCGCAGACCCGTCCCGACGTCGGCCACCGTGAGCCGGCGCACGCGGCGGTCCGTGGTCAGCACGGTCGGGCGCGGGCCGTCGAACCCGCCGCCACCCCCGGGGTCCACGACGACCGCGTGCTCCGCGCGCCGACCGACGGGGATCTCGACCACGTCGCCCACGTGCAGCCCCTCGAGCGTGCGCGTGACGTCCGCCCGCCGGGCGGCGGCCGCCGCCTTGGCCATGCCGCGCTCGCGGTCGGTGAGGGCCCGGCGCAGGCCCATGTACTCCGCGAAGTCCCCGAGGTGGCACTGCATGGCCTCGGCGTACCCCTCGAGGGCCTCGGCGTGCGTCTGGGCCTGACGGGCCAGGCCCACGACGCCACGGTCCGCCTGGAACTGGGCGAACGACGTCTCCAGCACGTCGCGGGCCCGCTCCCGGCCGACCTGCGCCACGAGGTTCACGGCCATGTTGTACGTCGGGCGGAACGACGAGCGCAGCGGGTAGAGCCGGCGCGACGCCAGCCCGGCGAGCTGGACGGGGTCCAGCCCGGGGTGCGCGACGACGACCGCGTGCCCCTCGGTGTCGATGCCCCGGCGCCCGGCGCGACCCGTCAGCTGGGTGTACTCCCCCGGCGTCACGTCGACGTGCGCGCTGCCGTCCCACTTCACCAGCTTCTCGAGCACGACGGAACGTGCCGGCATGTTGATGCCCAGGGCGAGGGTCTCGGTGGCGAACACGACCTTGACCCAC
>Ga0233375_1000094_pt1 | contig 56927 bp, 47 predicted proteins | sample ElkDunMinimDraft_10_FD_191539 | JGI IMG/M metagenome (GOLD analysis project Ga0233375, IMG submission 191539) | Fecal eukaryotic communites from dung pellets of Tule Elk in California, USA - Elk Dung E16 | ecosystem: Host-associated > Mammals > Digestive system > Large intestine > Fecal | place...
CCGCGACGGTGCCGCCGAATTCCCATTCGGTGAACCACAGCTCCTCGGTCACCAGCCCCATCGAGCGCGTGTCGAACACGCCGTTGTGGTTGACCAGGCACTTCCACGGGCCGTTCCACTGGCTGGCGATCCAGTTGACCATGTAGCCGCCATAGCTGGCGCCGAGCGCGCAGGCGCGGTCGCCGTCGAGGAAGTCGTACTTCGCCAGCGCCGCGTCCCAGCCCTTCTGCAGGTCGACCAGCGGCTTGCCGCCCCAGTCGCCGGTGATCGCGTCGGTGAAGGCCTGGCCGTAGCCGGTCGAACCATGGAAATCGATCATCACCACCGCGAAGCCCTGGCCCGCGTAGGTCTGCGGGTTCCAGCGATAGCTCCAGCCGTTGCCGAAGCTGCCCTGCGGCCCGCCGTGGATCAGGAAGGCCACCGGATAGGTCTTGCCTTCCTCGAAGCCGGCGGGCTTGACCACGTAGCCGTGCACGGTCTCGTTGCCGGCACCCTTGAAGGTGAACTGTTCGTAGTCGCCGAACTCGACGTCCGGCAGGCGCTCGGCGGCGGTCGGGGTGATCTGGCGCAGGCCCTGGCCCTCGCCCATCGCCACGTACAGGGTGTCGCCGCTGTCGATGGTGTTGCGCGTCAGCGCGAGCGTGTCGCCCGCCACGTCGAAGGCCGAGACGCTGCCGTCGCCCACCACTTCTGTCACCTCGCCGCTGTCGATATCGACGCGGAACAGCGGGTATTCGCCGACGCTCTGCGCAGCCACGTACAGCGACTTGCCGTCGACCGAGGGCTTGAGGCTGCTGGGCGAGCGGTCCCAGCCGGGCGCGATCTCGCGCGAGCGGCCGCTGGCCACGTCCATCGCCATGATCGCGTAGCGGTCGGCCTCGAAGCCGGGGCGCTTCATCGCGCGGTAGAACAGGGTCCTGCCGTCGGCGCTGTAGACCGGGCCTGCGTCCCAGGCTTTGTTGGCGGCGGTGAGGTTGACCGGCGCGCTGCCGTCGAGCGGCAGGCGGTAGAGATCGAAGTTGGTCGACCAGGGCTCGTCCTTGCCGGCGATGCGCACGCTGGCCACCAGGTGTCCGCCATCGGGCGACCAGGTGTAGTCGCCCGCATCGCCGAAGGGCTTGCCCGGGATATCGCCGTCGAGCGCTCCGCTGAGCAGGGTGGCGCTGGCGACCGGCGCACCACCGGCTGCGGGCAGGTCGGCGACGAACAGGCGGCTGCGGCGGCCGTCGCGCCAGGTATCCCAGTGGCGCACGAACAGCTGGTCGTAGAGCCGCCCGCTCGCCTTGTCCGCGGCGCGCTCGTCGAGCTTGCGCTTGCTGCAGGCCAGGTCGGCCGCGCATTCGGCGAAGGTGCCGGTGCTGAACGCCACGCGCGTGCCGTCGGGCGAGAGCTGGTAGCTCTCCACGTCCAGCACGAAGTCGGTCAGCTGGCGCGGCTCGCCGCCCTTGGCGGGCATGGCGTAGAGTTGCTGGGTCCCGTCGCGCGCGCTCAGGAAATACAGCGTCTGTCCGTCGCTGGAGAACTGCGCCGAGTTGACGCTCCAGCCTTCGGGCGTGATCCGCCGCGGCGGCGCGGCGTCGCGGGTGACGAGGTTGCGCGCGTACAGGGCGGTGCTGGCCTTGAGGTCGGCGTCCACGCTGCGCTGGGAGAACACCACCACCCGCCCATCGGGCGAGAGCAGCGGCGCGGACACGCGGTCGAGCTTGACCAGATCACGGACATCGAGTCCCCGCGCCTGCGCCAGGGAGGGCACGGCAAGGAGCAGGGCAAGCGGCAGCAGCGCGTGGCGCAGCAACATCGGATCTCTCCGGCAAGGAAAGGCCCGATGGTAGGCGTTCACGCCTGCGCGACGCAAAGGCGCGAAGTCATGCCCCCGGAGCGTCAGCTTCCGCGTTCAGCGCGGCCCGGGCTCCACGCTGCCCAACGCAGGGCGGGCGCGGGCGCCGGTCCGGTACAGCAGCCAGCCCACGATCGCGAGCACGCCCAGCCCCACCAGGCCGCCCTGCTGGAACCGCTCCGGCAACACCAGGACGTCGCGGTCCTTGCTGGCGTAGATCGCCACGCCCACGGCGATGCCCATCAGCGCCTCGCCGGTGATCAGCCCGGCCGCGAACAGCGTGCCGGGACGGTGCAACCGGTCGCGGGCCGCCTCGTCGTGGTGTCCGGCCAGGCCGTGCCGCCGCTCCACGAGGTAGGCCAGCAGGCCGCCGAGGAAGATCGGCACCATCAGTTCCAGCGGCAGGTAGATGCCGATGGCGGCGGCGAGCACCGGCACGCGGAAGCGGCTGCCGCGCGCGCGCAGCGCCTCGTCCAGGGCGATGATCGCCGCGCCGATCACCGCGCCGATCGCGATCACGCCCCAGGGCAGTTCGCCTCCGAACAGTCCCTTGGCCACCGAGGCCATCAGCGTGGCCTGCGGCGCGGACAGCGGATTGGGATGCTGGGCGGTGGGCGCGCCGATGCCGTAGGCCTCGGCCAGGACATTGAGCACCGGCGCCATGATCAGCGCGCACGAGAACGCGCCGATGCCGAGCATGAGCTGCTGCTTCCACGGCGTGGCCCCGACGATATAGCCAGCCTTGAGGTCCTGCAGGTTGTCGCCGCCGACCGCGGCCGCGCAGCACACCACCGCGCCGATCATGATCGCCGCCACCGCGCCAAGCGGCGCCCCGCCCACGCCGACCGCCGCCCGGCCGTTGTCGCCCAGCAGCAGCAGGAGCACCACGGAAGCGAACAGGATGGTGGCGATCGTGATCCCCGAGACCGGGTTGTTGGACGAGCCCACGAGCCCGGCCAGGTAGGCCGACACCGAAACGAACAGGAAGCCGGCCACGATCATGATCAGCGCCATCGGGATGCTGACCAGCCACAGCCCCACGATGGCCTGGTACAGCAGCAGCAGCGGCACCACGAACGCGGCCAGCGCCACCAGCATCCACTTCATCGGCAGGTCGCGCTCGGTGTGCGGCAGCTGGCCGTGGCCGCTGCCCGCGCGCGCGGCGGCGATTCCGCTGCGGACCCCCGACAGCAGCGACTTGCGCAGCGAGAACAGCGTCCACACCCCGCCCACCAGCATGGCGCCGACACCGAGGTAGCGGATCTTCGCCGACCAGATCGCGCCAGCAATCTCCTCGGCACCGGCACCTGCAAGGCTCGTCGCCAGCGCGGGATCGCTGCCCAGGAAGAAGGCGTCGTACACGGGAATGGCGATGTGCCAGGACAGCACGCTGCCCGACAGCACCACGATGCCGATGTTCAGGCCCACGATGTAGCCCACGCCCAGCAGCGCCGGCGACAGGTTGGTGCCCATGTAGGCCAGGTAGCGGCCGAAGAAGGTCGCGCCCGCGGCGGTGTCCGGGATCAGCCGCATGCCGCTGTAGGCCGCCACCTTCACCGCCGCGCCGATGGCGGCCGAGACCGCCAGGATCCGCAGGCCCGGACCGGGATTCTCGCCGGCCCTGAGCACCTCCGCCGCGGCCTTGCCCTCGGGAAACGGCAGCGGCTCCTCGACGATCATCGAGCGGCGCAGCGGCACCGAGAACAGTACGCCTAGCAGCCCGCCCAGACCGGCGATGGCCAGGACCCAGGAATAGCGGAAGTCGTCCCAGTAGCCGAGGATGATCAGCGCCGGGATGGTGAAGATCACCCCCGCCGCGATCGAGGAACCGGCCGAGGCGCCGGTCTGGACGATGTTGTTTTCCAGGATGCTGCCGCCGCCCAGCAGCCGCAGCACGCCCATCGACACGACCGCCGCGGGGATGGCCGTGGCGACGGTCAGCCCGGCGAACAGGCCCAGGTAGGCGTTGGCCGCGGACAGCACCACCGCCAGCACGATGGCCAGCAGCACCGCGCGGAAGGTGAGCTGGGGAACGCCGTTCTCGGCCATGGTACGGATCCCGGTTCTGCGCGCGGATGCGCCACGCTAGCGGCCGCCGGTGTCCAAGTCCAGCGCCGCCCGGCGGCATCGGGTGCGCGCCGGGCGGGCGTGCGCGTCAGCGCTGCCCGTGTCCGATGTGGCTGTCCAGGAAGGCCAGCACCCGGGTATAGAACTCGCGCCGGTGCGCGGTTTCGTAGAAACCGTGGCCTTCGCGGGGGTAGTACAGCGCCTCGACCGGCACGCCCGCCTTCGCCAGGGCCGTTTCCATGCGCCGGGTGTGCTCGATCGGGGCGATGAAGTCCTCGCCACCCGCGGCCAGGAAGATCGGCACCCGCACCTCCGCCGCGCGCCTGGCCGGCGAGGCCTGCGCCAGTGCGTCGATGTCGTCGCCGATCCAGTCGCGGACGAAGGTCGCCATCGAACGGCCCGCGCGCGTGTCCTCGCGATGCAGCAGCGGCAGGTCGTAGACGCCGACATAGCCGATCGCGCAGCGGTACAGGTCCGGCTCGCGCACCGTGCCCATCAGGGCCGCGTAGGCCCCGTAGCTCGCGCCGTAGATGCAGATGCGGTCGGGGTCGGCGATCCCCTGCCCGATCGCCCAGCGCGTGGCGTCGGTGACATCGTCCTGCATCGTGCCGCCCCACTGGCGGGCGCCGGCCTGGCGGAAGGCCCGGCCGTAGTTGCCAGAGCCGCGGAAATTGACCTGAAGCACCGAATAGCCCGCGGATGCGAGCAGCTGGACTTCGTGGTTGAAGCCCCAGTGGTCGAACACGCCGTACGGCCCGCCATGGGGCAGCACGACCATGGGCAGGGCCTTGCCCTCCGAACCGGCGGGCACGGTCACGAAGCCGTGCAGTTCCAGGCCATCGCGGGCCTGCAACCGGATCGGCCGCATCGGCGACATGCGTCGCGGATCGATCTGCTCGTCCCGCGCGAGGATCAGGCTCGCGCGCATGTCCTGGGTGTCGAACAGATAGAACGATCCCGGATCGATGTCGCTCTCCACCAGGACCACCCGGTACCTGCCATCGCGCGAGCCCGAACGCACGCTCGCCATCGCATCGGGGAACGAGCGCTGCAGGGCCTGCTGCAGGCGCGCCTCGTCGCTCGCCTCGTCGAAGAACGCCAGCTTCGGCCTGGGGCCGTGGTACCAGGCGCCGACCGGCTGCTTCCAGCCATCCAGGTACACCGGCCGCGGATCGACTTCGCCATGCGCCACGTCCCGGCGCTTGCCGGTGCGCGTGTCCATCGCCACGATCCGGTCGGGCCCGGCCGGCCGGGAGACGCGCAGGTAGGCGGTGACATCGTCGGCAGCGAAGCCGAGCGGTGTCTCCACGCGATCGCTGACACGCTCGTGGTTGACCGATTCCCAGGGCGCGCCGTCCTCCGGACGATGCAGCAGCTGGCTGTAGTTGTCGGCCTCGGAACCGAAGGCGAACCGCACCCGCCCCTGCCCATCGGTGAGGAAGTCGCCTCGCACCAGATTGGCCCACGCCATGCGGACCCGGCGTCCGTCGTATACGTTCATGCGATGGACGCTGGCGAAGGGGTCCTTGCCGAACGGATGGACCGAGACCAGGACGTGCTTGTCGTCCTCCGGCAGCGGATCGACGAGGTAGGCGACCAGGTTGCCGTCCTTCTTCACCCCGATCCTGCTGCCGGTCTGCATCCCGACGGCCCGGTAGCCGACCAGCAGTTCGCGCCGGCCGCCATCGGCGTTCATGCCGTACAGCTCGCCGGTGGGCACGGGGTCGTCGCGCGTGCCGAAGGTTTCGGCCATCGACATCAGCAGGCGCTCGCCGTTGACCCACCAGAAATCGTGGACATGGGTATCGCGGCCGAACCGCATCGCCGACAGCACCCGGTTGTCGGCACGGGCCAGGACCGCGATGCCGGTCTGGCCGTCCTTGCGCACCGACATCGCCAGGTACTCGCCGGTGGGCGAGATCTTGATGTCGCGGACGCCGCCTTCCTCGATGAACGCATCGACTGCCGGCGGCGCGGCGCGCAGGCCAGGCGCACAGACCAACAGGCCAACGAAAAAGATCGCCAGCGTCCGCTTCAACATGGACCCACCCCCTGTCGTGGATCCGGCGCCGCCAACGCGGAGCCGGTGGCGCCCCCCTTCCCCGGAGGCGCCGGCTGCCACGCTACACCAGGACGGACTCGAGTGCGTGCCTCCAGTCCGGCAGTTCGATCGCGAACTCCCGCTCCAGACGGGCGCAGTCCAGGCGCGAGTAGGCCGGCCGTGGCGCCGGCGTGGGGTAATCGGCCGTGCTGATCGGCAGCACCTTCGGCGCGCGCTCGACCAGGCCGAGTTCGACCGCGCGCGCGATGATCGCCGAGGCGAACCCGTGCCAGCTGGTCTCGCCGCTGGCGGTCAGATGGCGGATGCCGGACCCGTCGAACGGGCGCGCCAGGACCTGGGCGGTGGCGTCCGCGATCAGCGCGGCCGGGGTGGGGGTCCCCACCTGGTCCGCGACCACCCGCAACTCGTCGCGCTCGCGCGCCAGACGCAGCATCGTGCGCATGAAATTGTGGCCATGGCTCGCATAGACCCAGGCTGTGCGCAACACCAGGTGGCGTGCGCCACTGGCCGCGACCGCCTGTTCGCCGGCGAGCTTGCTGGCCCCGTACACGCCCAGCGGCGCCGTCGGGTCCTCCTCGCGGTAGGGCCTGTTGCCGCGCCCGTCGAACACATAGTCGGTCGAGTAATGCACCAGCAGCGCGCCAGTGCGCGCGCAAGCCCCGGCGAGTTCGCCCGGCGCCAGCGCGTTGGCACGGAAGGCCGCCTCGCGCTCGGATTCGGCCCGGTCCACCGCCGTATAGGCCGCGGCATTGACCACCACGTCGGGCGCCAGCGCGGCCACCATGGGGGCCAGCGCCTGCGGGACATCAAAGTCGGCGGACTTGCATGCAGTGCCGTCCGCCAGCGTCCCGGAACGCGTGGCGCAGATCACCTCGCCAAGCGGCGCGAGGGCGCGACGCAGTTCATGGCCGACCTGCCCGTTCGCGCCGAACAGCAGCACCCTCATGGGGTGTAAACCGGCAGGCGCTCAGGTGCGACGTCGGCGAGGAAAGGCGCCTTGGCGTCCTTGGGCGAGAGCAGCGGCTCGGCCACGGGCCAGTCGATCGCCAGCTCCGCGTCGTCCCAACGGATACCGGCATCGGCGGCGGGGTCGTAGGTGGCCGTGCACAGATAGCTGAACACCGCGCGCTCGCTCAGGACGACGAAGCCGTGCGCGAAGCCTTCCGGAATCCAGAAATGCCGCCTGTTCTCCGCGTTGAGCAGCACCGCCGTCCACTTGCCGAAGTGCGGCGACCCGCGACGGATATCGACCGCGACGTCCCAGACCTCGCCTTCCAGGACCGACACGTACTTGCCCTGCGGGTTCGGCTGCTGGTAATGCAGGCCGCGCAGGACGCCGCGCGCGGAACACGACACGTTGCCCTGCACGAAATCGGGCGACAACCCGTACTCGGCCAGCCGGTCGCGGTTGAAGGATTCATAGAAGAAGCCGCGCTCGTCCTCGAACACCCTGGGTTCGATGATCACGCAGCCCGGCAGATCCGTTTCGATCAGCTTCACGGCACGAACCCCCGCTCGCCCAGGCCCAACAGATACTTGCCGTATCCGTTCTTGGCCAGCGGCTTCGCCAGGGCCTCCAGCTGCGCCTCGTCGATCCAGCCGTTGTTCCAGGCGATCTCTTCGGGGCAGCACACTCGCAGCCCCTGGCGCGCCTCGATCGTCTCGATGTAGTTGGACGCCTCCAGCAGCGACTGGTGAGTGCCGGTGTCGAGCCAGGCGTAGCCCCGACCGAGGCGTTCGAGGTGCAGTTCGCCGCTATCGAGGTAGCGGCGGTTGAGGTCGGTGATTTCCAGTTCGCCACGCGGCGACGGCTGCAGCGTGCTGGCGAAATCGCTGGCACGGCCGTCGTAGAAGTACAGGCCGGTGACCGCGTAGTTGGAACGGGGTTCCGCTGGCTTCTCCTCCAGCCCCACGACGCGCCCGCTGTCATCGAACTCGGCCACGCCGTAGCGCTCCGGATCCGATACCCAGTAGCCGAACACGGTAGCCCCGGTCTCGCGCGCGTCGGCGCGCTTGAGGATGTCGGTCAGCCCGGGACCGTGGAAGATGTTGTCGCCCAGCACAAGGCAGCTGGGCGCGCCAGCCAGGAAGTCCCGACCGATCAGGAAGGCCTGGGCCAGCCCATCCGGGCTCGGCTGAACGGCGTACTCGATGCGCATGCCCCACTGCGAGCCATCGCCCAGCAGCGCCTGGAACAGGTGCTGCTCATGCGGGGTATTGATGATCAGCACCTCGCGGATGCCCGCCAGCATCAGCACGCTGAGCGGGTAGTAGATCATCGGCTTGTCGTACACCGGCAGCAGCTGCTTGCTGATCGCCTGCGTGATCGGATACAGACGCGTGCCCGAGCCGCCGGCGAGGATGATGCCCTTGCGCACGGTCATGCCGCCGCCCCCATCCGCTCCAGTCGATAGCTGCCGTCGAGTACGCGATCGACCCAGTCCTGGTTGTCCAGGTACCAGTCGACGGTCTCGGCGATGCCCTGCTCGAAGCTGTACTTCGGCTCCCATCCCAGCTCGTCGCGCAGCTTGGAGGCGTCGATCGCGTAGCGGCGGTCATGCCCCGGGCGATCGGCGACGAAGCGGATCTGGGTCTCGCGCGCCGCGCCATCGGCGCGCGGGCGGCGCTCGTCGAGCAGGGCGCAGATCGCCTTCACCACCTCGATGTTCTGCTTCTCCGCATTGCCGCCGACGTTGTAGGTCTCGCCGACCCGGCCCTTGGCCAGCACGGTGCGGATCGCTTCGCAATGGTCGGCCACGAACAGCCAGTCTCGGACCTGCCGGCCATCGCCATAGACCGGCAGCGGCTCACCGGCGAGCGCCTTGGCGATCACCAGCGGGATGAGCTTTTCCGGGAAATGGTAGGGGCCGTAGTTGTTGGAGCAGTTGGTGGTGAGGGTAGGCAGGCCGTACGTATGGTGGAAGGCGCGGACCAGGTGGTCCGAGGCGGCCTTCGACGCCGAATAGGGCGAGTTGGGCGCGTAAGGCGTGGACTCGGTGAACTTGCCGGTCTCGCCCAGGGTGCCGTACACCTCGTCGGTGGACACGTGCAGGAAGCGGAATGCGTCGCGGGCGTCGTCCTCGAGCGACTTCCAGTAATCGCGCACCGACTCCAGCAGCCCGAGGGTGCCGACCACGTTGGTCTGGACGAACGCGCCCGGCCCGTCGATCGAACGGTCCACATGGCTTTCCGCCGCGAAGTTCACCACCGCATCGGGCCGGTGTTCGGCCAGCAACTGCGAGACCAGGGCCCGGTCGCCGATGTCGCCATGGACGAAGACATGGTCGGAAGTGCCGTCCAGTCCCCTGAGCGTGTCGAGGTTACCGGCGTAGGTCAACGCGTCCAGGTTGACCACGCGCACGCCGCGCGATACTGCATCGATGACGAAGTTGCCGCCGATAAAACCGGCTCCGCCGGTGACAAGCCAGGTTGGCATCTGATCTCCTTCTCTAGGGGGGGTAACCGGCCGCAACGCCTGAGCCGGCGCGACGCGTCTCCGGCGGGGGGACCCGGGCTCAGAACGGGATGTCGTCGTCGGAGAAGTCGTCCACCGGCGGCGGCTGGCGCGAAGGTGCCGGCTGCTGGCGCGGGGCCGACTGCTGCGGGCGCTGCGGACGCGGGGCGCGCTCGTAGCCGCCACCGCCACCGCCACCGCCACCGCCACCGCCACCGCCTTCACCGCGGCCGCCGAGCATCTGCATCTCGTCGGCGACGATGTCGGTGTAATAGCGCTTCTGGCCGTCGTCGCCGGTGTGCTCGCTGTAGGTGATCCGGCCTTCGACGTAGACCTGCGAACCCTTGCGCAGGTATTCGGCGGCGATCTCGCCGAGCTTGCCGAAGAAGGTCACCCGGTGCCACTCGGTCTTTTCCTGGTTGTTGCCGTCCCGGTCCTTGCGGACCGAGGTCGTGGCCAGGCTGACCTTGGTGACGGCCATGCCGCCCTGGGTGTATCGGGTTTCGGGGTCGTTGCCGAGATTGCCGACAAGGATCGCCTTGTTGATGCCGCGGGCCATGGTGTTCCTCAGATGTCGCCGGCGGACCCGGCGAGGGGCATTGGATTATAGCCCGGCCACCCGGGGCGTCGGCCCGCGCCCCGCCACCGCGTAGGACTGCGCCGCAGCGCCCGCACGGCGCCCCCGCGCCGCTCCGTATAATCGCCGCCTGCCCTGTCCGGATCCGCCATGCAGTCCCCCGCCACCGCCGCCGCCACCACCTCCGTCCCCGGCCTGCCCGCCATCCAGGCGCTGGCCGCCGGCGACATGGCCGCCATCGACGCCCTGATCCGCCGGCGCCTGGCCTCGGACGTGGTGTTGATCAACCAGATCGCCGAGCACATCGTCTCGGCGGGGGGCAAGCGCCTGCGCCCCATGCTGGTGACGCTGGCCGGGCGGGCCACCGGGGCGGTCGGCCCGCGCCACCACCAGCTGGCGGCGATCATCGAGTTCATCCACACCTCCACCCTGCTGCACGACGACGTGGTGGACGAATCCGACCTGCGCCGCGGCCGCAGCACCGCCAACGCGCTGTGGGGCAACGCGCCCAGCGTGCTGGTGGGCGACTTCCTGTACTCGCGCAGCTTCCAGCTGATGGTCGAGCTCGACGAGATGGCGGTGATGCGGCTGCTGGCCGACACCACCAACCGCATCGCCGAGGGCGAGGTGCTGCAGCTGCTGCACGTACGCAACCCCGATACCGACGAGGCCGCCTACCTGCGCGTGATCGAGCGCAAGACCGCGGTGCTGTTCGCCGCCGGCACCCGGCTCGGCGCGCTGGCCTCGGGCGCGGACGCGGCCACCCAGCAGGCGCTGTACGACTACGGCATGCACCTGGGCTACGCCTTCCAGATCGCCGACGATGTGCTCGACTACAGCGGCGACGCCGAGGCCCTGGGCAAGAACCTCGGCGACGACCTGGCCGAGGGCAAGGCCACCCTGCCGCTGATCCATGCCATGGCCCATGCCGATGCCGGCACCCGCGCCCGCCTGCGCCAGGCCATCGAGCAGGGCGATACCGGGGCGATGCCCGAGGTGATGGCGGCCATCGAATCGGCGGGCAGCCTGGGCTACAGCCTGGCGCGCGCGCGCGAGTACGCCGCGGCGGCCGAGGCCGTGCTGGACGGCCTGCCGGACAACGAGGCGCTGGCAGCGCTGCGTGGCCTGGCCCGCTACGCGGTCGAACGCGGGCACTGAGCGCGCCCGCCGCGGCTCAGTCCGCGCCGAAGGCTTCCTCGAAGAAGTCTTCCATCATCCGGTAGGCGCGCCGCGCCGCGCGCTCGTCGTAGCGGCAGTTGCTGGAGGGATCGTTGCCCGCCGAGGGTTCGGCGAAGCAGTGCACCGCCCCGCTGAAGTCGACGAACTGCCAGTCCGCGCCGGCCGCGTCCATCTCCTGCTCGAAGGCCAGGATCTGCGCATCGTCCACCGCCCGGTCGTCGGCGCCGTTGAGCACCAGCACCGGCGCGGACACGCGCCTGGCGGTCGGCGACTGCGCGCCCGGCGCCAGGCCGCCATGCAGGCTGACCACGCCGGCGAGGTCCGCGCCGCTGCGTGCCAGTTCCAGCACCGCCGAGCCGCCGAAGCAGAATCCGAAGGCGCCGATGCGCGCCGGATCGACCGGCGCCTTGCCGGCCTGCGCCTTGAGCGTATCGACCGCCGCCTGCATGCGCGCCCGCAGCGCCGAGCGGTCCGGTCCCCGCAGTGCCCCCGACAGGCGTCCGGCCGCCTGCTGGTCCGCGGGCTGCCGGTCCTTGCCGTAGACGTCAGCCACCAGCACCACGTAGTCGTCGCCGGCCAGCTCCCGGGCGCGCTCCACCGCGTCCTCGGTCACGCCCATCCAGTTGGGCACCATCACCAGGCCCGGGCGCCGGTCGCCTTCCGAATTGTCGTACACCAGGAACCCGCTGAAACTGTCCTCCCCCACCGTCCATTCGACCGGATCGGCCTTCATCGCGGCGGCGGCGGAACCGGCATACAGCGCGGAGGCAAGCACGGCGGACAACACGGGAAAGCGCTGCATGGTCGGACTCCGGGCGGAAAGCCGGCAGCCTAGCGCACGAAGTCGCGGCCGGTGCAGGCACCCGACCGGCGGCGGCGCGGTGCCCGCCCATGGCGGGCGCTCAGGCGATGCCGATCCCGGGAATGGCGGTGATCGCGGCCGGGTCGAAGCCGGCCAGGGCGGCGAAGTGCCGGCCGCGCTCGGCGTAATCGCGGTAGGCCCCGAAGCTCGGCGCACCCGGAGAGAGCAGGATCACGCCCTCGCCGCCCAGGGCGGCGCGGGCCTGCTCGATTGCGCCAGCCAGGTCTGCGGCCTGTCCCAGCGCGAAGCCCGCGTCGGGGGCCACCGCGGCCAGCAGCGCATGGATGCGCGGACCGTTCTGGCCCATGGTCACGATCGCCGCCGGCGGATGGCCGCGGATGGCCTCGGCGAAACCGTCCCAGTCCAGGCCGCGGTCATGACCGCCGACCAGGATCGCCACCCGGCGCCCATGGAAGACTTCCAGCGCCGCCAGGCTGGCGTAGGGCGTGGTGCTGATCGAATCGTTGACGTACTCGATGCCGTCGCGCACCCCGAGCCTCTGCAGCCGGTGCGGAAGCGGCTGGAAGCCGGCGGCCTCGGGCGCCAGCGCCTCGGCGTCCAGGCCCAGCGCCTCGAGCGCGGCGAGCACGCCGCACAGGTTGCCGCGGTTGTGGCGCCCGGGCAGCGGCAGCGCGCGGGTGTCCAGGATCTTGCGGTCCGCGCGCCAGAGCATGTCGCCGCGCAGGTGCCAGCCCGCCCCGTCGCCGAACCACAGCACCCGCTGCCCGGGCAGCTCCCGGCCCAGCGCGGCCAAGGTGGGATCGGCCGCGTTGAGCACCGCCAGGCACGGCCTGCCCTCGCGCACCAGCGAGAGCTTGTCCTGCACGTAGCGCGCCTGCCCGCCATGCCAGTCCAGGTGTTCGGGGAAGATGTTGGTGACCAGGGCCACGTCGGGCCGCGCCCCGCTGACCGCCACATCGCGGGTCTGGTAGCTCGACAGCTCGACCACCCAGTAGTCGGCCTGGCCGGCGACCAGCTCCAGCAGCGGCTGGCCGATGTTGCCGGTCAGCGCGGTGCGGTGGCCGGCCGCGCGCAGCAGGTGCGCCAGCAGCGCCGAGGTGGTGCTCTTGCCCTTGGTGCCGGTGACGCACACGGTGCGCGCGCCGCCGTGGCCGGCGAACCACAGCGCCGTCCCGCCGATGAAGCGGGTGCCGCGTCCGGCGGCCTCCAGCGCCTCGGCGCGGTAGGGGCTGATGCCGGGCGACTTGATCACCACGTCGAAGGTCGACAACCGCCCGGCTGTGGCCTCCGTCTCCACCCGCAGCGCAGGATCGCCCAGCGCGCGCGCCTCGGCGGCCTCCTCCTGGGAACAGAACAGGGTCAACGCCGGCGGATACGTGTCCGCGCCGCCCGGCTCAGCCGCTGGCAGCCGCGCCGCGCGCAGCGCCGCGTATGCGGCGCGGCCCTCGCGGCCCCAGCCCCACAGCGCCACGCGGCGGCCCGCGAGCGAGGCGATGTCAGGCGGCGAAGCGTTCACGCAGTCGCTCCCACAGCGGCGCGGGGATTCCGTGGGTCTCGTCGATGGCCAGCAGCGCGGCCACGTTGGGTGCGTCCGGGCCCAGCTGCGGGGCGATCTCGCGGGCGAAGCGCGCCACGATCGCGTCCTCGCGCCATTCCGGGCGCGCGGCGAGCGCGGCCATGGCCGCGCGCGACTCGCGCGCTTCGCCCACGCATTCGAAGGGCTTGTGGTCGCGGTATTCGAGCAGGGCGTCGTAGCCGCCCTGCTGGCCGGCATCGTCGAGCAGGTTGCGCCCGAAGATCTTCACCAGCCGCGGCTTTGGCATGAACGGCGCCAGCGCCAGGAACACGAAGTGGCACTTGGGGCAGATGCCGCACCAGCGGTTCACCGGGCGCTCGCCCAGCAGGTGGAAATTGCGGTTGCAGCTGGAAAACCAGGCGTCGTAGTGGTCGGTCCTGGCGAACTGCCGCGCCACCGCCAGCTCGCTCAGCGGTCGCAGCAGCGAGTAGTAGCGCAGGTCCGCCGCCACGTGCGAACGCAGGTGCGCGGCGAAGGCCTGCTCGAAGCCCCAGCCCTTGGACCACTGGTGGTTCACCTCGCCGGTGCCCTCGATCAGGCTGCCGTAGCTGGCCGAGCGCTCGTTGGAGAACACCACCTGGTCCACGCCCAGCACCACCGCGGCGAAGGCCAGGATCGCCGAGTTCACCGCGGTCACCGGGATGTGCCCGTTCCACGCGCCCAGGCGGTTGTATTCGAACAGCTCCGGCGCCAGCTGGCGACCGATGTTGAGCGTCGGCAGGCCGGTGCGCTCGGCGCAGGCGCGGATCAGCTGCGAACCGCCGATCCAGCTCACCGTCTGCGGCACGCCCAGCGCGCGCAGCGCCTCGATGCTGACCAGCGAATCCTTGCCGCCGCCGATCGCCACCAGCGCATGCTCGCGCAGGCCCAGGACCGGCGCGGCCGCAGCCGGGGCGGCCGCCGGGAAGGCGATGCGGCCGTGCAGGTCCAGGCCATTGCGATACGCGAACTCGCCCAGGCCCTGCAGGTAGACCTCGTCCAGCAGCTTCGCGGTGGCCGCATCGATGCCTTCGCCCTCGATGCGGATGGCGGCGCCGGCCGCGGCCTTGTAATAGCTCACCCCGGCGACCAGGTGCAGCAGCCGCAGGGCCCGATCCGCCGCGGCCGCGCGCGTGGGTTCCAGCGTGAACGGCGCGCCCGGCAGGGTCACCGTCTCGACCAGTTCCGGGCCCTCGTCGAAGGCGTACACCAGCCGGGCGACGCCGCTGTCGGCGTCGAAGCCGCAGCGCACGAAGCGGAACGTGGCGATCGCGTCGCGGTCGAATACCCACGCGCTCATTCGATGATGTCCTCAGCCGGCAGGGCGCGCAGGTTATAGGTATTGGCCATGGTGTAACCGTAGGCGCCGGCATCGGCCACCAGCATCACGTCGCCCGGCGCGGTCGAGGCCGGCAGCTTCACCCGCTGGCCGAAGATGTCGCTCGATTCGCAGATCGGACCCACCACGTCGAAGCCCACCGTTTCGCCCTCCTCCAGCCGCGACAGGTTGGCGATGTCGTGCCAGGCGTCGTACAGGGCCGGCCGGATCAGCGCGTTCATGCCCGCATCCAGGCCCACGCGGCGCACGCCATCCTTCTCCACCACCTGGCTGCAGCGGGTCAGCAGCACGCCCGCCTCGGCCACCAGGAAACGCCCCGGCTCGATGGTCAGCTGCCAGGCCGGATGGATCGCCTTCACCTCGGCCAGGCCCGCGCCCCAGGCCTCCAGGTCGAAGGGTTCGTCGTCGGCGGCGTAGGGAATCGGCAGGCCCCCGCCGATGTCCAGCACTTCCACCGTGCCGATGCGGCGCGCGAATCCGGCCAGTTCGTCCACCATCTGCCGCCAGTGCTCGCGCGTCTCCACCCCGCTGCCCAGGTGGGCGTGCAGGCCCACGATGGGCGCGTCCAGACTCCGCGCCAGGTCGGCGAACTCCTCGACGCGGCCAGCCGCCAGGCCGAACTTGGAGGCCTTGCCGCCGGTGGTCACCTTCTCGTGGTGGCCGTCGCCGCGGCCCAGATCGATGCGCAGCCACAGGCTGCGGCCCCTGAAGACCTCCGGCCAGCGCGCCAGCAGTTCGCAGTTGTCCACGGTCACGGTCACGCCCAGGGCGAAGGCCTGGGCGTACTCGTCGATCGGCGCGAAGCTCGGGGTGAACAGCACCCGCCCGGGGTCGAAGCCGGGGACGCTGTCGAGCACGTGCCCGACTTCGGCCAGCGACACGCATTCCAGGCCGAAGCCCTCGTCGGCCAGGGTGCGCAGGATCGCCGGATGCGAGTTGGCCTTGATCGCGTAATAGCGGCGATCGACCGCTTCCACCGCCAGCAGCTGGCGCGCGCGCTCGCGCACCGTGGGCAGGTGGTAGACGTAGCGCGGCGTGCCCTCGCCGGCCAGCGCCAGCAGCCGCTCGCGCTCGCCGAGCCACCACGGCAGCGGACGCGCACGGGCGGTGCCGATGATGTCCTTCCAGCGCGGCCCGAACACAGCGGTTTCGTACACAGGCATGGCTCCCGAATCGATCAGTTCAGCGTGCAGCACCGGCAGCAGGCCGTCGGCGTCCGCCTCGTCGATCACGAAGGTCAGGTTGAGGTCGTTGGACGACTGCGAGATCAGGTGCACGCGCTCGCGCCCGAACGTGGCCCACACGTCCGACAGCTTGTGCAGCAGCGAGCGCATGCCCAGGCCCACCAGGGTGATCGCCGCGCAGGGCGCGATCACCTTGACGCGGCAGACCTGGGCGAGGTCTTCGGACAGGCGCGCCAGCACGTCGGTGCTGACCAGGTTGTCGCTGGGGTCCAGCGAGACGGTGACGTTGGTCTCGGCCGAGCAGATCAGGTCCACCGACAGGCCGTGGCGGCGGAACCGCTCGAAGATGTCGGCCAGGAATCCCACCGACTGCCACATGCCCACCGTTTCCATCGAGACCAGCACGATGCCGTCGCGGCGGCTGATCGCCTTGACCCCGGGCACCGGCGCGGCATCGCCGTCGATGCGCGTGCCCGGCAGCTCGGGACGCTCGGTGTCGAGGATCGACATCGGCACACCGCTTACCCGGCACGGCCCCAGCGCGCGCGGATGCAGCACCTTGGCGCCGGTGGTGGCGATTTCCTGGGCCTCGGCGTAGTCGAGCCGCACCAGCAGGCGCGCATCGGGCACCTCGCGCGGATTGGCGGTGAACATGCCCGGCACGTCGGTCCAGATCTCGACCCCGCGCGCGCGCAGCAGTCCGCCGAACAGGGCCGCGGACGTGTCCGAGCCGCCGCGGCCGAGCACGGCCGTACCGCCGTCGCCGTGGCGCGCGATGAAGCCCTGGGTGATCAGCAGGCGGCTGGCCTGCGCGGCGAACCGAGCGCGCCAGTCGTCGTCGGCCTCGCGCCGGCAGGAGGCGGACAGGCGCTTGGCCCAGTCGGTCTGGTTGGGCAGTTCGATCGCATCGAGCCAGTCGCGCGCGTCCACCCAGCCAAGGTCCAGACCCTGCGCGCGCAGGTAGGCCGCGCCCAGGGTCGAGGACAGCAGTTCGCCCTGGGCCAGCACTTCGGCCTGCCAGTCCAGCGTCCGCGCGGCCGCCCGCGCGTCGCCTGCCAGCGCCTGCAACCCGGCCAGCCGCTCTTCCAGCACCGCCTCGGCATCGAGGTCGAGTTCGCGGGCGAAGCGCAGGTGCCGCGCGACTAGCGCGCTCACGCGCGCGGCGCTGTCGTGGCTGCCGCTAGCGATCGCGGTCAGCTCGTTGGTGACGCCCGACAGCGCCGAGACCACCACCAGCACCCGCCCTTCGCACTCGTCCGCGCGTTTGCACGCCGTCCGGCCAATGGTGTCCCAGCGGTGGCGTTGCGACACGGAGGTGCCGCCGAACTTGAGCACGACCCAGGGGGCCGCGCCGGTCGAGGGAAGGGGCATGGAGATGGTCGGTTCCGGTATAACGGGCGGCCCCGTCCGCCAGGCGGGCGGGCCAATCTCCCGATTCTATCCAATCGCAGGCCGCCACCCGCATGACACAACGCCGCTTCCTCCAGCTCGACGTCTTCGCCGACCGCCCCGGCGCCGGCAATCCGCTGGCCGTGGTGCTGGACGCGCAGGGCCTGGACGAGGCCGCCATGCAGGCGATCGCGCGCTGGACGCGCCTGCCCGAGACCACCTTCGTGTTCCCGGCCACCACGCCGGGTTCGGACTACCGCATCCGCATGTTCAGCCCGCGCCGCGAGGTGCCCTTCGCCGGGCATCCCAGCGTCGGCACCGCCCACGCGGTGCTGCACGCCGGCCTCGCAACCCCGCGGGACGGGCTGCTGGTGCAGTCTGGCATCGCCGGCGAACTGCCGCTGCGCGTCCACGGGCAGGGTCCGGCCCGCACGATCGCGGTGCGCACCCCGCGCGCCAGGATCCTGGAGGTGGCCGATTCGGGGCACCCCCAGCTGCAGGCCGCGCTGGCCGGACTGGCGCCGGGCGCGCTGCCGCCTGCGCTGCTCGACGGCGGCCGTCGCTGGTGGCTGGCCGAGCTGGCCGAGGAGGCCCAGTTGCGCGGCGCCACGCCGGACTGGGCGGCGATCGAGCGCCTCGCCCACGCCACCGACAGCATGGGCCTGTGCGTGTTCGCGCGCAGCGCGGCGCCCGGCTACGAACTGGCCGTGCGCGCCTGGGTGGGCCAGACCGCCTGCTTCGAGGACGCCGCCTCCGGCGCGGCCAACGCAACGCTGGCCGCGTGGCTGGCGGCGCGCGACGCCCTACCCGGGCGCCAGGGCCGCTACCGCGTCAGCCAGGGCCGCGAGGTCGGCTTCGATGCCCTCATCGAACTGCAGGTGGACGCCGCCGGCGACGTCTGGTCGGGCGGACGCGTGCAGACGGTGATCGAGGGCACCATCGACTGGTAGCGGCAGCGCGCGCCATCGCACGCGGCCGCGCCGCGCCGCGATGCGATGCGAAGGATCACTCCGGTCGCACGTCCACGCGCACGCGGATGCGGTCGCCGGGGTGGTAGCTGGTGCGGGTGGTGTAGCGGCGCCCGGCGTACTCGTAGGTCACGTCGTAGCGCTCCACGCCGCGCTGCCAGTCGCCGGGATAGCCGCCACTGGTCTGCCGGTACGGGTCCGGCTCGCAGACGGTGACATAGCCATCGCGTTCGCGCCGGCTGGCCTCGTAGATGCCGCGGCCGGCGATGCCGCCGACCATCGAACCGACCGCCGTGCCGACGTAGCGGCCGCCGCCGCCGCCGACCTGGCTGCCCAGCACCGCGCCGGCGATGCCGCCCAGGACCGTCGCCACCATGCTGCCGTTCTCGTCGCGGCGCGAGCGGCCGTAGCCGCCGTCGCGATAGCTGCGGTCGCCCTGGTAGTAGCCATCGTTGCGGTAGCCGTCATTGCGATAGGGATCGTTGCGATAGCCATCGTCGTAGACATAGCCATCGTCGCGGCGGGTGTGGCAGCGCGGGTCGCCGGCCTGGCGGCCGTCGTCGAACACCGGGTCGACCCGCACCACCCGCGCCCAGTCGTACCCGTCCTGCGCGGCCGGGTACGGCACCGGCTCGCGATTGACGTCCTGCACCGGCCTGCGGTGGCTGTAGTCGCCATAGGGCGCGGGGCCGTAGCGGCCGTCGTCGTACTGCGCCAGGGCCGGGCCGGACAGCAGCAGGGCGGTGGCCAGGGCCAAGCCGGAGAACGTCGAAGATGCCATGGGGCGACCCCTGCGCCGGAACCAGGGCGGCGCGACCGACACGCTAGGGGACACGGGCCGACCCGGCGCTGAATCCGCCGGACTGGTCGCCCCCGCGTCCGACCATTTACCTGCCCGACAGCCAGGCCAGCGCCTGGGCGGCGCAGTCCGCCGCGCCGCGCCCGAGCAGCGGGCCGACATGGCTGACGGCCTGCGCGCGCAGCAGCGATGCGTCCCATTCGCGGGCCAGCGCCGCGGTCAGCGCCGGCGGCACGTCCTCGTCCACCATCGAGGCGATGCACAGGACCGGGCAGCCCGGCCGCGCCACCGCCAGGCCCGCCTGGGCCTCGCGCATCGCCCGCCCGCTCTCGTCGCGCCAGTGGCGGAATGCGAACAGGGCGGTGGCCTCGTCGGCATCGGGCAAGGCGGCGCGGGTGCCGGTCAGGCGCGCGTTGCGCTGCCAGGGCACCACCGCCGGCCACTCGCGCGCGGGCAGCTGCACATGCCAGGGCGCGGGCGGCAGCGGGTTCACCAGGACCAGGGCGTCGGCCGCGTCGGCGCAGGCCGCCGCCAACAGACCGCCGAGGCTGGCACCCACCACAGCGCGCGGCCGCGGCAGCGCCTCCAGCGCCGCACGCACCTGTGCGAGGTAATCCTGCAGGCCGGTGGCTTCCAGCCCGCCCGCGGCGGGCTGCAGGTCGGGGGCGTCCACGCGCAGTCCGGCCGATTCGAACACCCCGCGCCAGACCGCCCACTCCCAGGCCCCACCACCGCCGCCGTGGACCATCAGGACCGGACCGGGGGGCTCAGCCAAGCAGTTCGGCCTCCAGGGTCATCGGCACCGCGCTCAGCGCGCGCGAGACCGGGCAGTTCTGCTTGGCGTCCTCGGCGATCTCGCGGAACCTCACCTCGTCCAGACCCGGCACCCGGGCCTGCATCCGCAGGCGGATGGCGCTGACCGCGGGGCCGCCATCCATCGACAGGTCGACCTCGGCGCTGCCATCGAGCGACTGCGGCGGGTGGCCGGCCTCGGTCAGCTTGGCCGCCAGGGCCATGGTGAAGCAGCCGGCGTGCGCGGCGGCGATCAGCTCCTCGGGATTGGTGCCCTTCTCGTCGCCGAAGCGGCTGTTGAAACCGTAGCGGGTGCCGTCGAGCAGGCCGCTGGCCGGGGTGGTGAGGCTGCCGCGCCCGCTCTTGAGGTCGCCTTCCCAGTGCGCGCTGGCCTTGCGTGAGATACCCATCGCTATCGCTCCTTCGCCGTCAAAGGGCGAAGCGTAGCCCGGAACACGTGACCGGCCCGTAAGGTGCAGCCGTGCTGCGTCGCAACGCGCGCGTGCGGCGGCGAGGCGCTAAGGTGGGCGCCCGCCATGACCGCCCCTCGAGCGAATGCTCGGAAGGCAGTGTTCCTCCCGCGGACAGCCATGTCGGCGCCATGCGGTCGGCCGCAGGGCCGGGCCTTGCCCGCCGGCTCCCGGCCGTCCCGCGCCCAGCGCCTTCCCGGCGCGCGCCAGACAGGGAGGGAACGGCCGTCATGCCCTACTCGACACAACACATCCGCAACGTCGCGCTCGCCGGCCATCCCGGCGCCGGCAAGACCACGCTGTTCGAAGCCCTGCTGCAGGCCTGCGGCGCGATCCAGGCCGCCGGCAGCATCGAACGCGGCAGCACCGCCTCGGACTTCGACCCGATCGAGAAACGCCGCGGCCATTCCATCGACGCGGCAATCGCCAGCATCGACTGCACCCGCGACGGGCAGCCACTGCATCTCAACCTGGTCGACCTGCCCGGCTATCCGGACTTCCGCGGGCCCGCGCTGGCGGCGCTGGCCGTGGTGGAAACCGCGCTGGTCGTGGTCGATGCCGCCGCCGGCGTCGAGCACGGCACGCGCCGCTTGATGGAGCGGGCGCGCGAGCGCGGCCTGTGCCGGGCGATCGTGGTCAACCGCATCGATGCCGAGGGCGCCGATCCGGCGCGCGTGCTGGAGCGGCTGCGCGAGGTGTTCGGTCCCGAGGTCCTGCCCCTCAACCTTCCCGCCGGCGGCGGCAGCCGGGTGGTGGACTGCTTCGGCCAGGCCGGGGGCGACAGCGACCTCGGCCCCGTGGCCGACTGGCACCAGCGCATCATCGACCAGGTGGTGGAGGTCGACGAAGCGGTCATGGACCACTACCTGGAAAGTGGCGAAGGCGGGCTGTCCGGGACCGAACTGCACGATGCGTTCGAACAGTGCCTGCGCGAGGGCCACCTGGTGCCGGTGTGCTTCGCTTCCGCGCGCACCGGCACCGGCATCGCCGCGCTGCTCGACGTGGCCGCGCGCCTGTTCCCGCATCCCGGCGAGGGCAACGCTCCACCGTTCCTCAAGGGAGAAGGGACCGGTGCCCGGCCATTCGCCGCCACCCCGGACCCGCAGGCGCATGTACTGGCGACGGTGTTCCGCATCGTGCACGACCCCTTCGTCGGCAAGCTGGGCGTGTTCCGGGTCTACCAGGGCACCGTGCGGCGCGAATCGCAGCTGCTCGTCGGCGACGGCCGCAAGCCATTCAAGGTCGGCCACCTGTTCCGGCTGCGCGGACGCGAGCACGAGGAGATCGAACGCGCCGTGCCCGGCGACATCGCCGCGATCGCCAAGGTCGAGGAACTGCACCTGGGCGCGGTGCTGCACGACAGCCACGACGAGGACCACATCCACCTTGCGCCGGTGGCCTATCCGCGGCCGATGTTCGGCCTGGCGGTGAGCGCAGGCAGCCGCGGGCAGGAGCAGAAGCTTGCCAGCGCCCTGCACCGGCTGTCCGAGGAGGACCCCTGCTTCCAGGTCGAGCACGAGGAGGAGACCAACGAGACGGTGGTCCGCGGGCTGTCGGACCTGCACCTGCGCATCAACCTGGAACGGCTCAAGGAGCGTTTCGGGCTGGAGGTGCAGACGCGTACGCCGCGCATCGCCTACCGAGAGACCATCTCGGTGGCCGCCGAGGGCCATCATCGCCACAAGAAGCAGACCGGTGGCGCGGGCCAGTTCGGCGAGGTGTCGCTGAGGATCGAACCACTGCCGCGCGGCGCCGGCTTCGAGTTCGTCGACCAGGTCAAGGGCGGCGTCATTCCCGGCCAGTTCCTGCCGGCGGTCGAGAAGGGTGTGCGCCAGGTGCTGCGCAGCGGTGCCGTCTCCGGCCACCCGATCCAGGACCTGAGGGTGATCGTGCACGACGGCAAGCACCATCCGGTGGACAGCAAGGAAGTGGCCTTCATCGCCGCCGGCAAAAAGGCCTTCCTCGACGCGGTCGGCCGCGCCGCGCCGCAGGTGCTAGAGCCGATCGTCGACCTGGTGGTGCACGCGCCCGAGGCGGCGATGGGCGATGTCAGCGGCAGCTTGGCCGGCAAGCGCGCGCGCATCAACGGCACCGACGGCGCGGGCGATGGCGAGGTGGCGATCAGCGCGCAGGTGCCGCTGTCCGAACTCGAAGGCTACGCGGCCGAACTCAAGTCGATCACCTCCGGTCGCGGCCGCTACAGCCTGGACTTCAGCCATTACGAACCGGCCCCGCCGCAGGTGCAGCAGGCGCTGGTCGCGGCCTGGACGCCGCGCCACGAGGATGACTGAGGGCTGGGCGACGCCGGCCCGCGCCGCCGCGTTGGCCGATGCGATCCTGGTGCTGCACGTGGGAGTGGTCGCCTTCGTGGTGCTGGGCACGCTGGCGATCCTGGTGGGCGGCCCCCGGGGCTGGCCCCTCGTGCGCAGCTTCGCGCTGCGCGCGGCCCACCTGGCGCTGATGCTGCTGATCGCGCTGCAGGCCTGGCTGGGCCGGCTGTGCCCGCTCACCGACTGGGAGCTAGCGCTGCGGCACCGGGCCGGGCAGGAGACCTACGGCGGCACCTTCATCCAGCACTGGCTGTCGCGGCTGATCTTCTTCGAGGCGCCGTGGTGGGCGTTCGTCGCGGCCTATACCGCCTTCGCCGTGGTGGTGCTGGCGAGCTGGTGGCGCTGGCCTCCCCGGCGGCGCCGCGCCGGCCCGCCGCGCTGAGCGTGGAAAAGGACGCGCGGACCCCTGTTTTTTCGCGTTTTCCTATTGGCGGGGCGTTGCGGATGCCCTACATTGCGCCTGCCGGCACGTTCGGCCACAACAGAACGCAGACCACAGACACAGACGAGGGAACACGTACCCATGGCAAAGAAGAAGGCCCCGACCAAGAAGGCGGCTGCTCCGAAGAAGGCCGCCAAGCCTGCAGCCCCCAAGGCGATCAAGGAAGCCCTGAGCAAGTCGGGCCTGGTCGCGCACATCGCCGAGTCCACCAGCCTGGCGGCGAAGGACGTCCGCGCCATGCTGGGCGCGCTCGAGACCGCGATCCACGGTTCGCTCAACAAGAAGGGCGCCGGCAGCTTCACCCTCCCGGGCGTGGCCAAGTTCAGCGCCGTCAGCGTGCCGGCCAAGCCCAAGCGCAAGGGCATCAACCCGTTCACCAAGGAAGAGCAGTGGTTCGCCGCCAAGCCCGCCTCGGTGAAGGTGAAGGTGCGTCCGCTCAAGAAGCTCAAGGACGCCGCGGCCTGATCGCAGCGATCCCCGCTTCATGTGGCTGGAACGGGACGGCGCTTGCCGTCCCGTTTTCATTTGTGCGGGTAGGATGCGCGATCCCGACCGGAGACGCCCTATGAAGAACCTCAACGGATTCCTCGACCACCTGCTCAAGTCGGCCGCGCCCGGCACCATCACCGGCAACGATGGCCGCGGCGGGCTGGGTGGCATGCTCGGCTCGGACTTCGGCAAGGGCGCGATGAGCGGTGGCGCGCTCGGCCTGCTGCTGGGCAGCAACAAGGCCACGCGCAAGCTGGCCACCTATGGCGGGCTGGCGGCCCTGGGGGTGATGGCCTACCGCGCCTACGGCGACTACCGCGCGCAGCAGGGCGCGCCCGTGCAGCCGCAGACGGTGGACCGGCTTCCCGCGCCGCAGGCCGACATCCATGGCGAGGCGATCCTGCGCGCGCTGGTGGCGGCGGCCAAGGCCGATGGCCATATCGACGCGCGCGAGCGCCAGGTGATCGAAGGCGAGTTCGCGCGCCTGGCCCCGGACGCCGAAGTGCAGCAGTGGATGCAGGCCGAACTGGACAAGCCTCTGGATCCGGCCGAGGTCGCGCGCGCCGCCAGCTCGCCGGAGATCGCCTCGGAGATGTACCTGGCCAGCCTGGTGGCGGCCGACGAGCAGAATTTCATGGAGCGCAGCTACCTCGACGAGCTCGCGCGGCAGCTGGGCCTGGACGATGCGCTCAAGCGCCGCCTGGAGCAGGAATACCGCAACGCGCTGGCGGCCTAGGCGCGCGGGGATGGTGGAGCAGCGCATCGCACGGGGGACCGGCACATTGGACAAGCGTTTCTGGATCTGCGGCACGGCGGTGTCCTTCACCGCCCTGCTGCTCTCGTTCCTCATCCACGGCGTGCTGCTGGCGCCCGACTACGCGCAGCTGGCCGCCGCCTATCGCGACGCCCGCGATGGCGCCCGCCAGCTGCCCTGGGTGCTGCTGGCGCACGCCCTGCTCGGTTTCGCGATGACCTGGATCTTCAGCCAGGGCTTCGCGCGCGAGGGCCACGTGCTGCGCCAGGGCCTGCGCTTCGGTCTGGCCATGGCCCTGGTGGCGGCGGTGCCCGCCACCCTGCTGGCCTATGCCGCGCAGCCACTGCCCGGCGGCTTCATCGCACGCCAGATCCTGCTCGGCGTGGCCAGCATGCTGGTGCTGGGCGTGCTGCTGGCCTGGCTGCAGCCGCGCCGCCGCGCCCTGCCGCCGCTGCGCTGACGCCGACGCCGCGCAGATGCTGACGCCGCGCAGACGCGCGCCATGCACACTCGCAGCGGTCCCACTGCCGCCTGCCCGATGCCACGCCACCGCCCTGCCCCGCCGCCGATGCGCGCACTCGCCCTGGCCCTGCTGACCATGATCGCCCTGGCCGCCTGCCGCGGCGAGGACGAGCCGGCGACAACGGCCGATGCGGCCACGGACCACGCGCCCCTGCCGAGTCCGACCCCCACCGGCGGGTCGGTGACCTCGATGCCGGAGGCGCCCGGGCCCGGCGAGGTGCCGCTGGCCGGGTCGCCCCCCGCCGCCGCAGCGCAACCGGGTGCCCGCGACCTGCCGCCCCTGCACGAGAACCCCGAGGCCGGCCTGGCCGGACCGCAACCGGTGCCTGTCGGAAGCGCCCCGGTCGCGCCCGCCACGGACGGGATGGCGACAGGCCAGGCAGCGGATGCGCCGGTCGCCATCGTCATGCCCGTGCCCGACGCGGCGGCGGCCGCAGGCGATCCGCGCGATGCGGTCCGCGCCTATTACGCCGCGGTGAACGCGCGCGACTTCGGCGCCGCGCAGGCCCTGTGGGACGGCACGCGGGCGGCGGCGCAGCTGGCGGCCGACTATGCGGACGCGGCCTCGGTGGAACTCACCGTCGGTGCGCCGCGCCCTCCGGAAGGCGCGGCAGGTTCGGTCTACGTGGAAGTGCCGGTCACCGTCACCACCCGCCGCAGGGACGGCAGCGTGCAGCGCCAGGCCGGCCGCTACACCCTGCGGCGCGCCCAGGTCGACGGTGCCAGCGCGGCGCAGCGCGCCTGGCACATCACCGCGGTCGACCTGCGCGACGCGGCCGGTTGAGCCGCGCTACAGTTCGAAGCGATAGCTGAGCTTGACCAGCAGCTGCTCGTCGTCGCGCAGGTCGAAGCTGTCGATCAGCGCCTCGCCCACGCCATCGGCCACGCCGCGGCGGTCGAGTCCGCCGCGCCCGTACACCACGTACAGGTGCGACAGGGGCGCCAGTTCGTAGCGGTAGCGGATCTGGAAGGCGAACGTGCGCAGGCTGAAATCGTCCACCGCCTCGTCGCTCGCCAGGGCGCGGCCGGCCGGATCGAAACGCCAGGCCTGGCGCAGGGTCGCGTCGATACCGATCGCCTGCAGCTTGACCCTCAGCTCCTGGCGCTCGCCGATGGCCCAGTCCAGTCCGGCCAGCAGCTTGGCCTCGCTGCCATCGAAGGCGCCGACCAGGTTGCCCGTCTCCGGACCCTGCCAGATCAGCCAGTCCGGGCGCCGGATCAGGGCCGCGCCGGCATTGAGGCTGAAGGCATCGGTGAGGAACAGGGTGGCGCCATACCAGAGCGCCCCGCCCGGCCGGCGGTTGCCCTCCAGCCCGCTACCGAACGCTTCGGCCTCCATCTCGTGCGCCCAGTATCCCTTGCGCGGCCGCTCGTACTCGACGTACAGGCTGGACCGGGCGGGCAGGCGCACCCTGCCGTTGCCGCGCAGCAGCAGGTCGTCCACGCCGGCGCTGTCGATGTTGAGCTGGGCGTAGGCGCTGGCGCCGTCGCGCAGCTGCGCCTGCGCGGACAGGCGCAGCTGGTCCTCCAGCCGGTCGCCGTGGTTGTTGTGGCTGCTGCTGATCCGCCCGCGCCAGTCGATCGAGGCCAGCCGCGATCCGGGTGGCAGGCCGGTGACGCGGCGCGAGACCTGCCAGTGCAGGTAGTTGAGATCGTTGCGCGCCAGGTAGCCCGCATCGTTGATCTCCAGCTCGTCGCCGAAGTGCATGCCGATCCATTGCTGGCGCCAGCCGCCGTCCATCTCGTAATCGGCCCAGACGCTGGCGCCCAGGTCGCTGCTGCGGTCGCCGGCCTGGTCGATGCGGCTGCCGAACAGGCGGCTGCGCAGGTTCCAGCGGGCCGTCGGCCGCCAGTTGTGGTCCAGCCCCAGCACGGTGGCCTCGCGGCCCAGGAACGGGCGCCGCACCCGGGTCAGCATCGCCCCGACGTTCTGGTCGCGCGCATCGCCGACCAGGCGCAGGGCCTGGAAGCTGCGGCCGGCACGCCCGGACTCCTGCGCCGAGAACAGCCCGTACTTGGCCTCGCCCAGGCTGCCGTTGAGCTTGACCGCCGCGGCGATGTCGCTGGGGCCGCCACCGTCGTCGGAAGGCCCGCCGATCCGGCGCGTGTACAGCAGCTGGCTGAAATCCGAAGGCGTGGTGTATTCGAAGATGCCCTGGTTCTCGGTGAAGAAGGGGCGCTTGTCGCTGACGAAGGTCTCGGTGGCGCTGAAGTTCACCACCAGGTCGTCGCTTTCGACCTGGCCGAAATCCGGATTGACCGTGGCCGAGAGCTGGAAGCGCCCGCTGGGTTTCCAGAACAGGTCGGCACCGGCATTGGCCCGGTTATCGCCGCGCACCTTGTCGTGGAGCACCGACGCGTAGGGCGTGACCGCCAGCAGCGACTGCTCATACGCCGGCACCGTGAGCGGCGCGAACTCGGAGACGAAACGCGGCCGTTCGAAGCTGGCGACGGGCCAGGCCATGCGCTCGCCGGTGGAGCCGATCACCCGCGCCAGGAACAGCCTGATCGTGCGCTCGCCGTCCTGGCCCCGCGCCATCGGCGCGGTATGCCAGGGAACCAGCATCTCCACGCTCCAGCCGGCCTCGTCCTCGGACACCGCGTGCTGCCACAGGCCGTCCCAGTCGGAACTGAACTGGTTCTCGTTGGTGATGATCTCGTCGGCCACGCCGCCGCTGGAGCTCACGGTGAAGGCGTAGCCGGTGCGGCCACCGCCGTCGAAGTCGACGAAGACGTTGATCCGGTCCACCTGCTCCTGGAAATCGCGCCGCACCTTCTGCCGCGTGCGCGGCACCCCGGGCGGCTGCAGGTTGCGGAACGCGATCGCCAGGCCCTCGGGCGTGGCCAGCACCCAGGCGCGGGTGGGCAGGGACCCGGGGTCGCCGCTCAGCGGCTGCACCTTGCGGAAGTCGGTGATCTCATGCGCGCCGGCCCACTCGCCCTCGCCGACCAGGCCATCGATCTCGACCGCCGCGGCGGCGACCGGCATTCCTGCCAGGACCAGCGACAGCACGGCAGCGCCGCACCCCTGCCGGATACCCGGTTTCCTGCAACGCTCCAGCATGTCCCCACTCGCCCCTGCGGCCCGGACGACAGGCTGGACGCAGCCGCGACCCGCGGCGCGTCCCATCGGTCATGGCAACCCTGGAGGCCCGGCGGGCATCAGCGCTTGGGCTGCAGCATCGTCCCGGTGCACTTCTTCGAACCGCACTTGCAGGCCCACAGCTTCTTGGCCTTGGCCGTATGCGGCTCGTCGAGCACGATCCCGTAGTTGTAGGTCAGCTCCTCGCCCGGCTTGATGTCGCGCAGCGCGTTGATGAAGACCTTGTCCTTGTCCTTGCGGCCCTTGGCGTCTTCCTCGACTTCGGACTCGCAGTTGGGCTTGCAGCTGTGGTTCATCCAGCGCGCGATGTTGGCGCCCTTGTTGGCGTCGATCACGTACTCGTCGTTGAGGGTGAACAGGAAGGTGTGCCCGTTCTCGTCCTCGTCGCCGTACTCGGCGTCCACTTCCTCGTGGGTGCGCAGCACGCCCTTGTACTGGATCACCCGCTCGCCCTTCTTGATCGGTTCCTTGGCGAACACGCCGTTGCCGTGGATCGGCGACAGGCGGGCTTCGATCTTGCTCTTCTTCGTGGGCATCGCGGGGCGGGGTCTGCGGCGGGAAGGCGCATTGTGGCACGAGCCTGCGGCCGCAGAGGCCCGGCGGAGGCTGAAGCGCGGCCATCGGTCCGATTGAGCCGGGCCGCGACAAAGCGTACAATTTTGGTCCGCTTTTAGACCACCCCGCCGCCGATGCTCCGCGTCACCAAGCTCACCGACTACGCCACCGTGGTGCTGACCGTGCTCGCCGCGCGCCCGGAGGCGGTGCTGAGCGCGAGCGAACTGGCCGAGCAGTCGGGGCTGGAAGTGCCCACCGTGAGCAAGCTGCTCAAGCCGCTGGCCCAGGCCGGCCTGGTGGAAGGCTTCCGCGGCGCCCATGGCGGCTACCGGCTGGCACGGCCTGCCGCGGCCATCAGCCTGGTCGAGATCGTCGAGGCGATGGAAGGCCCGCTGGCGATGACCGAATGCAGCCTCGAGCATGGCGAATGCGGCATCTCCGGGCAATGCGGCGTGCGCGGCAACTGGCGCCGCATCAACGACGTGGTCGCCGGCGCGCTGCGCAGCGTCAGCCTGGCGCAGATGCTCGACGAGTCCCGCCCCCCCCAAACCCCGCCCGGCCGGCGCATCCACGCCCGCCTGGCCAACGCATGAACCCCACAGGCAGCCCCATGGCCACCGAACTCGAACAAGCCCCCCTCGCCAACCGGGAAATCCACGAGCAGCTCGGCCGTCGCTACGACGCCGGCTTCGTGACCGACATCGAATCCGATTCGCTGCCGCCCGGCCTGGACGAGGACGTGATCCGCGCGCTCTCGGCCAAGAAGGGCGAGCCGGAGTGGATGACGCAGTGGCGGCTGGAGGCCTACCGGCACTGGCTGACCATGACCGCGCCGCACTGGGCCAAGCTGCGGATCGCGCCGATCGACTTCCAGGCGATCAGCTACTACTCCGCGCCCAAGGGCCCGAAGTACAAGTCCTTCGACGAGGTGCCCAAGGAACTGCTCGACACCTACGACAAGCTCGGCGTGCCGCTGCACGAGCGCGCGAAGCTGGCCGGCGTCGCGGTCGACGCGGTGTTCGACTCGGTCTCGGTGGGCACCACCTTCCGCAAGGAACTGGCCGAGAAGGGCATCATCTTCTGCTCGATGTCCGAGGCCATCGCCGAGCATCCCGAACTGGTGCGCCGCTACCTGGGGAGCGTGGTGCCGGTGGGCGACAACTACTTCGCCGCGCTCAACTCCGCGGTGTTCTCCGACGGCAGCTTCGTGTTCATCCCCAGGGGGGTGCGCTGCCCGATGGAGCTGTCGACCTACTTCCGCATCAACGCCGGCCACACCGGCCAGTTCGAACGCACCCTGATCGTCGCCGAGGAAGGCGCGCAGGTGTCGTACCTGGAAGGCTGCACCGCGCCGATGCGCGACGAGAACCAGCTGCACGCGGCGGTGGTCGAGCTGGTGGCGCTGGACGATGCGCAGATCAAGTACTCGACCGTGCAGAACTGGTACCCGGGCGACGAGAACGGCGTGGGCGGCATCTACAACTTCGTCACCAAGCGCGCCGAATGCCGCGGTGCGCGCAGCAAGGTGGTCTGGGCCCAGGTCGAGACCGGCTCGGCGATCACCTGGAAGTACCCCTCCTGCGTGCTGCTGGGCGACGACTCCTCGGGCGAGTTCCACTCGGTGGCGCTCACCCACCATCGCCAGCAGGCCGACACCGGCACCAAGATGGTCCACGTCGGCAAGCGCACCAAGAGCAAGATCGTCAGCAAGGGCATCAGCGCCGGCCACGGGCAGAACACCTACCGCGGCCTGGTCAAGGTGGCGGCGGGCGCCGAGGGCGCGCGCAACTACACCCAGTGCGATTCGCTGCTGATCGGCAAGAAGTGCGGCGCCCACACCTTCCCCTACATCGAGGTGAAGAACCCGGGCGCCACCGTCGAGCACGAGGCCACCACCTCCAAGATCAGCGACGACCAGATGTTCTATTGCCGCTCGCGCGGCATCTCCGAGGAGGACGCGGTGAGCCTGATCGTCGATGGCTTCTGCAAGGAGGTGTTCCGCGAACTGCCGATGGAGTTCGCGGTGGAGGCCAAGAAGCTGCTCGACGTGTCGCTCGAAGGCTCGGTCGGCTGATCCGCGCCCGCCTGCACACCCCGACTCCCGGCGGACGACGCGAGCCGCGCGCGTCCGCCCCTAACGAACAATGACGACTTCCCACATGCTCAAGATCGACAATCTCCACGCCCGCATCGGCGAGCGCGACATCCTCAAGGGCCTCTCGCTGCACGTGAAGCCGGGCGAGGTGCACGCCATCATGGGTCCCAACGGCGCGGGCAAGTCCACGCTGGGCAACATCCTCGCCGGCCGCGACGGCTACGAGGTCACCGCCGGCAGCATCGGGTTCGAGGGCCGCCAGCTGCTCGACCTGGAGCCGGAGGAGCGCGCCGCCGCCGGCGTCTTCCTGGCCTTCCAGTACCCGGTCGAGATCCCGGGCGTGAACAACACCTACTTCCTGCGCAGCGCGCTCAATGCGCAGCGCAAGGCGCGCGGACAGGAGGAACTGGACTCGATGCAGTTCCTCAAGCTGGTGCGCGAGAAGCTCTCGGTGCTGCATCTGGACGACAAGCTGCTGCACCGCGGGGTCAACGAGGGCTTTTCCGGCGGCGAGAAGAAGCGCAACGAGATCTTCCAGCTCGCCGTGCTGGAACCGAAGCTGGCGATCCTGGACGAGACCGACTCGGGCCTGGACATCGACGCGCTGCGGCACGTCGCCGACGGCGTCAACGCGCTGCGTTCGGCCGAGCGCGCCTTCCTGGTGATCACCCACTACCAGCGCCTGCTCGACTACATCCGGCCGGACGTGGTGCACGTGCTGGCCGACGGCCGCATCGTCCAGAGCGGCGGGCCGGAGCTGGCGCTCGAACTCGAACAGCACGGCTACGCCTGGATCTCCGACCGGGTGGTGCCGGGGGCGGGCGCCTGATGAATCCGCTGCTCGATTCCCTGGCCAGCGGCTTCGAGGGCGACGCCACGCGTCGCGAACTGCTCGAGGCGGTGCTGCGCGACGGCCTGCCCGGCCCGCGCAGCGAGAGCTGGAAGTACACCTCGCTGCGCGCGCTGGAACGGCGCAGCTTCGCACCGGCCACCCAGGCCGCCGCGATCGACCCGGCCCTGCTGGCGCACGTGCCGGCGCCGCGCCTGGTGTTCGTCAACGGTTGCCACGAGCCGGCGCTGTCGCTGGGCGAGGGCCTGCCGGCGGGCGTGGAACTGCTGGCCGCCGGGCGCGAGACCGCCTACGAGGACGCGCCGCCGGCCGATGCGGTGTTCGCCCGCCTCAACGCGGCCCTGGCCCGCGGCGGGGTGGAGTTGCGCGTGCCCGCGGGCGTGCAGGTGGACACGCCGGTGCACCTGGTCTTCATCGGCGCGCCGGCCGCCGGCGACCTGGCCTGGCACCTGCGCCACCAGGTGCGCCTGGGCGAGGGCGCGAGTCTGCGCCTGGTCGAGCACCAGCTGGCCGCCGGCGCGCACCGCCACCTGGACAACAGCGTGCTGGCCCTCGAGCTGGGCGCGAACGCGACGCTGCGCCATGCACGCATCCAGCAGGCCGACGAAGGCGCGACCCTGTTCCTGCGCACCGAGGCCAGCCTCGGCAAGCAGGCGCAGTACCGCCGCGTCGACCTGGAACTGGGCGGCGCGCTGTCGCGCCACGAACTGAACGTGCGCCTGCACGGCGACCGCGCCGCGCTCACCGCCAACGGCGTGCTGCTGGCCGCCGGCCGCCGCCACGTCGACACCCGGCTGGGCATCGAGCACCTGGGCCGCGACACCCGCTGCGAGCTGGGCTGGCGCGGCGTCGGCGCCGGACGCGGTCGCGCGGTGTTCCATGGCGGCATCACCATCCACGCCGGCGCCGATGGCACCGATGCGCGCCTGTCGAACAAGAACCTGCTGCTCTCGCCCACCGCCGAGGTCGATACCCAGCCGGTGCTGGTGATCCACGCCGACGAGGTCCAGGCCGCGCACGGCGCCACCGTCGGCCAGCTCGACGCCAATGCGCTGTTCTACCTGCGTTCGCGCGGACTGCCGCTGGACGAGGCGCGCCAGCTGCTGACCGTGGCGTTCTGCCGCGAACCCCTGGCCGGGATCGAGGACGAGGCCGTGCGCGAGGCCCTGGTCGCACACATCGACCAGGCCCTGGAGGCGCTGGGCGCATGAGCGGCATCGACAGCGCCAGCGCACAGGCCGCCACCGCCGCGCCGGACTGGGACCGGGTCCGCGCGGATTTCCCGCTGCTGCAGCGGCAGGTGCACGGCAAGCCGCTGATCTACCTGGACAACGCCAATACCGGGCAGAAGCCGGCCGCGGTGGTCGAGGCGATGGACAGCTTCTACCGCGTGCACAACGCCAACGTCAGCCGCGCCGTGCACACCCTCGGCAGCGAGGCGACGGAGGCCTACGAAGGCGCGCGCTCGCGACTGGCGCGCTTCCTCAATGTGCGCGCCGACGAACTGGTGCTGTGCAGCGGCACCACCTTCGCGATCAACCTGGTGGCCTATTCCTGGGCGCTGCCGCGGCTCAAGGCCGGCGACACGATCCTGGTCTCGCGCATGGAGCACCACGCCAACATCGTGCCCTGGCAGCTGGTCGCCCGGCGCACCGGCGCGGTGATCAGGGTGGCCGAGATCCGGGAGGACGGCAGCCTCGACCTGGACGCGCTGCGCGCGGCGATGACCCCGGACGTGAAGCTGCTGGCGCTGACCCACGTGTCCAACGTGCTGGGCACGGTCAACCCGGTGCGCGAGATCTGCCGCGAGGCGCGCCGCCGCGGCATCGTCACCGTGATCGACGGCTCCCAGGCCCTGCCGCACCGGCGCGTGGACATCGCCGCCATCGGCTGCGATTTCTACGCCTTCACCGGCCACAAGATGTGCGGACCCACCGGCACCGGCGCGCTGTGGGGCCGGCGCGAACACCTGCAGGCGATGCCGCCGTTCCTCGGCGGCGGCGAGATGATCCGCGAGGTGAGCTTCGAGGGCACCGTGTTCAACGACCCGCCGCACCGCTTCGAGGCCGGCACCCCCAACATCGCCGGCTTCGTCGGCCTGGGCGCGGCGGTGGACTATCTGTCGGGCGTCGGCATGGATGCGATCGAGGCGCGCGAATCGGAGTTGCTGGCCCATGCCACCGAGGCTCTGGACCGGCTGGACGGCGTGCGCATCTTCGGCCGCGCGCCGGAGAAGGCGGCGGTGATCTCGTTCCTGGTCGAGGGCGCGCACGCGCACGACCTGGCCACCCTGCTCGACCTGGAGGGCGTGGCGGTGCGGTCGGGCCAGCACTGCGCCCACCCCCTGCTGCAGTACTACGGCGTGGCCGCCACCTGCCGCGCCTCGCTGGCCTTCTACAACACGCACGCGGAGATCGAGGCCTTCGTCGAGGCCCTGCAGAAGGCGCGGCGCCTGCTGGCCTGAGCCCTACAATGGGCGCCATGCCGCCGCCCGCCTTCCGCACCGCCACCGAAGCCGACATCGCCGACCTGGTCGAGCTGGTCACCTCCGCCTACCGCGGCGAGGCCAGCCGCGCCGGCTGGACCACCGAGGCCGACCTGCTGGACGGCGCGCGGATCGACGCGCTGACCCTGCGCACCGACATGCGGCGCCCCCGCAGCCGGGTCGTGGTCGCGCCGGACGAGGCCGGGCTGGCGGCCTGCGCGCTGGTCGCCGACGAGGGCGACGCGGCCTACTTCGGCATGTTCGCGGTGCGCCCGACGCTGCAGGGCGGCGGCCTGGGCAGCCGCCTGCTGGCCGAGTGCGAGCGCGTGGCCCGCGAGGAATGGGCGTTGCGGCTGATGCGCATGACGGTCATCGACCTGCGCGAGCCGCTGATCGCCTGGTACGGCCGCCGCGGCTACCGGCGCACCGGCATCCACAAGCCCTTCCCCTACGGCGACGAGCGCTTCGGCGTGCCGCTGCGCGACGACCTGCGCTTCGAGGTGCTGGAAAAGCGCCTGGACGGGCCGGCATGAGCACCGCCGGCTGGACCCGGATCTGCGCCACCGCCGAGCTGCTGCCGGGGGAAATGCGCACCGGCTTCGACGAGGCGACGGGATCCGCGATCGTGGTCTTCAACCTCGACGGCACCCTGTACGCGCTCGAGGACAAGTGCAGCCACGAGGACTTCGAACTGTCCTCGGGCGGCTTCGACGCCGCCAGGGGACAGGTCGAATGCGTGCTGCACGGGGCGCGCTTCGACGTGCGCGACGGACGCGCCCTGTGCGCACCGGCCTACGAGCCGGTGGCCCGGTTCCCGGTCAAGGCCGAAGACGGCGCGATCTGGGCGCGCGACGACCGCGACTGACCCCCGCCCCGGCCTGCGGGGCGCTTGGGCACGGACAAATCGCCCTACCCGAATGGCGCGGCCGCGGTTGAGATTGCGTTTGATAAGGATTCTCGTTTAGCATTTCGCTATCGGGGCGCCCGTTGCCGCCTCCGGGAATCCATGTGACCAGGCGCCACGCGCACTCCATCGAGCACCCCCAGGGCCTTGCCGGCGCGCCCCCCGGGCACGCGCCCCCGGCCCGGCGCTGACGTCCGCCGCTCAGCCTCCGGGCCACCTGCCCGCCCGTTCCGCCGCCCCTGCGTTCCCCTCTTCGACCGACATGCCCAGCCCATCCCTGCGCGGCCTGCTGCGCCACTGCCCGCTTGCCTGCGCCCTCGCCCTCTGCGCCAGCCCCGCCCTCGCCCAACCGGCCCCCGCGCCCGCCGCGGTCGATTTCGACCCGGTGGTGGTCACCGCGACCGGCTTCGAGCAGAAGATCACCGACGCCCCGGCCAGCATCAGCGTGGTCACGCCCGAGGACCTGGCCCAGCGCCCCTACATGACCCTGCTCGACGCGGTGCGCGACCTGGAAGGCGTGGACATCGGCGAGACCCGCGACAAGACCGGCCAGGGTTCGATCTCGATGCGCGGCATGGGCGCCGACTACACCCTGATCCTGGTCAACGGCCGCCGCCAGAACAACCACGGCGACATCTACCCCAACAACTTCGGCGGCAACCAGTTCAACCACATTCCGCCGCTGGACGCGATCGAGCGGATCGAGGTCATCCGCGGGCCGATGTCCACGCTCTACGGCGCCGACGCCATGGGCGGGGTGATCAACATCATCACCAAGCGCGTGCTCGACGCCTGGAGCGGCTCGGCCACCGTCGGCCGCACCTTCGAGACCCGCAGCGAGTTCGGCGACGACACCACCGCCGACCTGTTCCTGACCGGGCCCCTGGTCCCGGGCAAGTTGGGCCTGGCGGTGCGCGGCAGCTGGTATGCGCGCGACGCCTCCAATCCGCGCTACGAGGACGTGGTCGACCCGTCCGGCGAATCGCATTCGCGCGCGCTCGGGTTCGGCGGCGGCGGCAAGACCGTGGACAACACCAACAAGGCCGCCGGCCTCACCCTGACCTGGACGCCGGACGAGCGCCAGACGATCAGCCTGGACTTCGACGCCTCGCGCCAGGAGTACGACAACTCGATCAAGGTCAACGACCAGGGCGTGGAGGAATACCCGGTCGGCACCGTCGACAACTACGGCGCGGTGCTGCGCGTGGGCAACGATGGCCGGGTCGAGCCGCGCGCCGGCTATGCGCCGCAGCAGGAGTTCAGCCGCGACAGCTGGGCGCTCACCCACGAAGGCGACTGGGCGCGCGCCAGCAGCTTCGTCTCGCTCTCGCGCGTGAGCACGCGCAACGACGGCCGCACCCTGCCCTTCACCGTGGCCGAGCGCCGCGAACTGCAGCAGCTCTGGAACACCGCCTGCACGGGCCTGGGCGGCGGCATCGGCGCCAACGGCTACTGCGCGCCCGGCGCGGCGATGGGATTCCGCAACGCCAACGCCTGGAACAACCAGTCCGAGGCGGCCAAGCTGGCGCTGCTGCGCGAGCAGCTGGACCCGGCGCAGTACGAGCGGCTGCTGGGCTACCTGCCTCGCCCGGCGCGGCCGCTGGAAAGCAGCCAGTACACGCTCGACGCCAAGCTCGACGTGCCGTTCCAGGCCGCGGGCGAGCACGTCGCCGTGATCGGCGCGCAACTCATCCGCGGCGAACTCGCCGACGGGGTATTCGGCATGGAGGCCGGTGCCCCCGGCGGCGTGCAGCGCCACGACATGTACTCGCTGTTCGCCGAGGACACCTGGCGACCGCTGCAGCCGCTGTCGGTCACCGCCGGCCTGCGCTACGACGACCACAAGGTGTTCGGCAGCCACCTCAGCCCACGCCTGTACGGGGTGTACGACATCGACGACCGCTGGACCGTCAAGGGCGGGGTCAGCACGGGGTTCAAGACGCCCAAGACCACCCAGCTCTACGACGGCGTGGTCGGCTTCGGCGGCCAGGGCACGACGCCGATGTTCGGCAACCCCGAGCTGCAGCCCGAGACCAGCACCAGCTACGAGCTGGCGCTGTACTGGCAGCATCCGGACGGGCACAACTTCAACGCCACCCTGTTCCACAACACCTTCGACGACAAGATCACCTCGCAGCCGTGCGGGCCCGGCACCGCCCAGGCCTGCAGCGCCAGCGGCGAGTACGCCGAGCTGGGCTACGCCAACAGCACGCGCACGGTGAACATCGACAAGGCGGTGATCCAGGGCGCCGAACTCGCCGCGCGCTGGCGGCTGTCGGATGCGTTCGGCCTGCGCGCCAACTACACCTACACCGACAGCGAGCAGAAGAGCGGGGTCGAGGCCGGGCTGCCGCTGACCGACACCGCGCGCAACATGGCCAACGCCACCGCCGACTGGCAGGTGAACGACCGCCTCGACCTGTTCCTGACCGCGCAGGCGCACTCGAGGCGCTATGCCGACCAGCATCCGGTCACCGGCCAGCCGCGCTACTACCGCGACTTCACCGTGCTGCACCTGGGCGCGTCCTATGCGGTCAGCGACAACGTCACGCTGCACGCGCGGATCAACAACCTGCTCGACCGCGACTTCACCACCTACGACACCGAGTTCAACGACCTGGACGCCGACGGCACCTACGAGGACGGCACCGACGAGGTCCTGTACTTCGATCATTACAACAACAAGGACAAGGCGCGCAGCATCTGGCTGAGCGTCAACGTCGGCTTCTGATCCGCACCCGCGACGCACCCGACGCATGAGCCCGACACCCGCCCCCGACCTCGGCCGCCAGCAGCGACGCGGCTTCTGGCTGCGCACGCTGCACCAGTGGCACTGGATCAGCGCGGCGGTCTGCCTGGTGGGGATGCTGCTGTTCGCGATCACCGGCATCACGCTCAATCACGCCGGCAGGATCGAGGGCGCGCCTCGGGTCGACAACCGCACCGCGACCCTGCCCGCGCCCCTGCTGCAGGCCCTGCCGGCCGAGCGCGATGCGGGCGAGGCGCCGCTGCCGCGCGAGGTCGCGGACTGGCTGTCGGCGACGCTGGATGCGCGCATCGGCCGCCGTCCGGCGGAGTGGTCGGAGGACGAGATCTACCTGTCGATGCCCGGTCCCGGGCACGACGCCTGGCTGAGCCTGGACCGCGCGACCGGCGCGATCGAGTACGAGCGCACCGACCGCGGCGCGATCTCCTACCTCAACGACCTGCACAAGGGCCGCAATGCCGGACCGGCCTGGGGCTGGTTCATCGACATCTTCGCCCTGGCCTGCGTGGTGTTCACCACCACCGGCCTGCTCCTGCTGCAGATGCACGCGCGCCAGCGCCGCACGACCTGGGCCTGGGTGGGCCTGGGGCTGGTGGTGCCGGTGCTGCTGGCCCTGCTGTTCGTCCACTGATCCCGCAACCCGAGGTCCCATGCGCATCCAGCTCACCATCGCGATCGGCAGCCTGCTCGCCCTGCCCGCGCAGGCCGCGCAGGCCGCCGAACTCAACGTTTCCGTGCAGATCCCGCAGCTGAAGGTCGCCGAGTACCACCGGCCCTACGTGGCCGTATTCGTGGAAGGCAGCGACGGCCGGCACGCGGCCAACCTGGCGGTCTGGTACATGAGCAAGGACACCGCCGAAGGCCACGGCACCAAGTGGCTGCCGGACCTGCGCCAGTGGTGGCGCAAGTCCGGGCGCACGCTCGACCTGCCCGTGGATGGCGTCACCGGGCCCACGCGCCCGGCCGGTACCCACGAGCTGGGTTTCGACGATTCGCATCCGGAGCTGTCGCGGCTGCCGCCCGGCCAGTACCAGCTGGTGGTCGAGGCGGTGCGCGAGGTCGGCGGCCGCGAACTGCTCAAGATCCCCTTCACCTGGCCGGCCAGGACGCCGCAATCGGGCCGTGCGCAGGGCAGCAGCGAGCTGGGCACCGTCCAGCTGCGACTGACCCCGTGACGGTCGCCACCCCCATCCAAGGAGTCTCCCCCGTGAAGCGTACTTCCCTGCTCGTCCTGGCCATCGCCGCACTGCTGCCGCTGGGCGCGGCCGCGCACAAGCAATGGCTCATCCCGTCCCAGGCCGTGGTCAACGGCGGCGACGTGTGGGTGACCTTCGACGGCGCGGTCTCCAACCAGCTGTTCTTCCCCGACCACGTGCCGATGCGCCTGGACAACGTCACCGCCACCGCGCCCGACGGCAGCACCATCGCCCTGCAGAACGCCAGCACCGGCAAGTACCGCAGCACCTTCGACCTGCGCCTGGAGCAGGCGGGCACCTACCGCATCGCCAATACCAGCGCGGGTCTGTCGGTGCGCTGGGATACGCCCGCGAGCCTCGCAGCTAAGGCCCGGGCGGAGGCGCAGGGCCAGCCGGTGAGCGGACCCGGCGCTCCGCCGGACACGCGCGGCGGCTTCCTGCGCAACGCCAGCATCGAGGACCTGTCCACGAAGGTCCCGGCGGATGCGCGCAACCTGCAGGTCACCCAGACCGTCGGTCGGGTGGAAACCTTCGTCACCAACGGCGCGCCGGACACCGGCGCCCTGGCGCCGACCGGACAGGGCATCGAGCTGGCGCCGGTGACCCATCCCAACGACCTGTTTGCCGGCGAGGAGGCCACCTTCCGCGTGCTGGTGGACGGCCAGCCGGCCGCCGGCCTGGAATTCGAGATCGTGCGCGGCGGCACCCGCTACCGCAACGCGCAGGAGGACATCGCCGCGACCACCGACAGCGAGGGCCTGCTGCGCGTCACCTGGCCGGAACCGGGCATGTACTGGCTGGAAACCAGCCTCGAGGACCGGCGCCCCTCGGTCCCGCAGGCGACGCAGCGCCGGCTGTCCTACGTGGCCACGCTGGAAGTGCTGCCGCAGTAGGGCGCGGCCGCACCGATCGCCCCCGCATGAGCGCCTCCGTCCCCACCGACGACATGCCGGTCGTGCACACGCTGTACGGCCAGACCATGGGCACGCGCTGGCGCGTGGACCTGTGCGCGCCGCGCAGCCAGGCGCTCGAACCGCTGCACGCGGCGATCCAGGCGCGACTGGACGCGATCGTGGCGCAGATGAGCACCTGGGAGCCCGACTCGGACCTGGCGCGCTACAACCGCGCCCCCGCCGGCAGCTGGCAGCGGTTGCCGGAGGACTTCTTCCAGGTGGTCGACTGCGCGCTGGAGGTGGCCGCGGCCAGCGATGGCGCCTTCGATCCGACGGTGGGCAGGCTGGTCGCGTTGTGGGGCTTCGGCGCGCAGGCGCGCGCACCCGGCGTGCCCGACGCCGGCGAACTCGAGCGCGCGCGCGCGGAGGCCGGCTGGCAGCGCCTGCGACTGGACCGCGATGCGCGGGCGCTGTGGCAGCCCGGTGGCGCGGCGTTGGACCTGTCTGCCATCGCCAAGGGCCATGGCGTCGACGCGGTGGTGGCGACACTGCGAGGCCACGGCATCGGCGCGGCGCTGGTGGACGTCGGCGGCGAGCTGTACGGCTACGGCCGCAAGCCCGACGCCAGCCCCTGGCGGGTGCTGGTGGAGAGCGGCGACGAGGACGACGGCGCACCCTGCGTGGTGGTGCTCGAAGAGGTGGCCATCGCCACCTCCGGGCCGTACTGGCAGCGCCACGCGGTCGATGGCGTGGAGCGCTCGCACAGCATCGATCCGCGCAGCGGCCAGCCGGTCGTCGACCCGCCGGCGGCAGCCAGCGTGGTCGCCGCCAGCGCGATGCGCGCCGACGCCTGGTCCACCGCGCTGGCGGTGATGGGCGTGGACGCGGGCGCGGCGTTCGCCGCCTCGACGGGCCTCGCCGCGCGCCTGCAGCCGCGCGGGCCGGACGCCCCTGCGCGCATGAGCCCGGCCTTCGAGGCGCATCTGGCCCGATGAGCACGTCCCCGCCGGTCCCGCCGCGCTGGCCTGTGCGGCTCGGCAACGCCGCCATGCTGGCCATCCTGGGCGCAGCGGCGCTGGCGCTGCTGTCGCTGCACGGGGGGGGCTGGTGGCTGGCGCCGCCGCGCCCGCGCCAGTGGTGGCTGGCCGCCGGCTGCGTGCTGGCCTATGCCGGCTTCGTCGCGGCGCTGCTGTGGCGCGCCCGCCACGTCGATCCAGCCGGCCCGCCCGGTCCGGCCACTGACGCGCCCCTGCCCTGGCTGGTGGTCCACGCCAGCCAGACCGGCTTCGCACGGGAGCTGGCCGCCCACACCGCGGACGCGCTGCGCGCGGCCGGGGCGCAGGTCGCCATGCTGCCCCTGTCCTCGCTCGACGCGACGACGCTGGAGCGCACGCAGCGCGCGCTGTTCGTCGCCAGCACCACCGGCGAGGGCGATCCGCCGGACACTGCCGCGGCGTTCGTGCAGGCGCTGCTGCCGCGGCCGATCGACCTGCCGGGGCTGGGCTACGCCGTGCTGGCGCTGGGCGACCGCGACTATGCGCAGTACTGCGCCTTCGGCCACCGCCTCGACCAGTGGCTGCACGCCTGCGGCGCGCAGCCGATGTTCGACCTGGTCGAAGTGGACAACGGCGATCCGGGCGCGCTGCGGCACTGGCAGGCCCATCTGGCGCAGGCGGCCGGCGCGGCCGACATGCCCGACTGGACGCCGCCGCGTTACGACCCCTGGCGCCTGGCCGCGCGCCACTGCCTCAACCCGGGCAGCCTGGGCGGCCCGGCCTTCCATCTGCGCCTGGCGCCACCACCCGGCCCGCAGCCGCACTGGGAGGCCGGCGACATCGCCGAGATCGGGCCGCGCAACGCGCCCGCCGAGGTCGAGGCCTGGCTGGCGGCGGGCGGGGTCGACGGCGCTGCCGATGTGGAGTTCCAGTCGCGGCGCACGACGCTGCGCGAGGCGCTGGCGCGCTCGCGCCTGCCCACGCCGCCCGGCCCGACGCGCGATCCGCAGGCGCTGGCCGATGCGCTGGTCCCGCTGCCGCATCGCGAGTACTCCATCGCCTCGCTGCCCGGAGACGGCGCGCTCGAACTCGTGGTGCGACTGGTGCAGGACGCGGACGGCCGCCCCGGCCTGGGCAGCAGCTGGCTGTGCAGCCACGCGGCGCTGGGCGACAGGATCGATGTGCGCATCCGCGCCAATCCGGGATTCCGCCCCCCCCCCGACCCGCGACCGCTGCTGCTGGTCGGCAACGGCACCGGCATCGCCGCGCTGCGCGCCGCGCTCAAGGCCCGCGAGCGCGCCGGCGCGCACCGCAACTGGCTGGTGTTCGGCGAACGCCAGCAGGCCCGCGACGCCCTGTTCGCCGACGAACTGGCGCGGTGGCAGGCCTCGAGCGTGCTCGAGCGCGCCGACCTGGTGTTCTCGCGCGATCCGGGCGGTCCGCGCTACGTGCAGGACGCGCTGCGCGCGGCGGCTCCGGCGCTGCGCGACTGGGTGGCCGCAGGTGCAGACATCCTGGTGTGCGGCAGCCTGCACGGCATGGCGCCAGGCGTCGATGCCGCGCTGGCCGAGGTGCTGGGCGAGGCGACGCTGGAAAAGCTGCGCGCCCAGGGCCGCTACCGGCGCGACGTCTACTGAGCGGGTCCCGCGCCCGCCCCGGAGCCCGGCTGCGCCAGCCGCGCCAACAGGACCTCGCCGCCGCCCTCGACCACGAACCGCTCGCGCCGCCCCTGCGCGCCGAGCAATGCGGTATCGCCCGCCGTCAGCCCAGGCAAGCGCACCTGCCCGCCGATCACCGCCTGCCCGCCCAGCAGGTGCAGCGCCCAGGTCGTGCCCGGGTCCACGAACAGGAGCATGGCCCCGGCCAGCGGCCGGTGCCACAACGTGGCCTCGACCTCCCGCGGCCGCCACATCAGGTTGAACACCTCGCAGCGCCGCTCGGGCTCGCCGGTGACCGCTTCGCCGCCGTCGAACCGCAGCCGGCCGTACGGCGGCCGCAGTTCGACCGGTCGCGCGTCGTTGCCCAGGCGCAGCCGCAGGGCCTCGCCGCGCAGCAGCACCAGCTCGCGCTGCACGCCCTGGAACAGGGAGAAGGGCGCCGGCCCCTCGATCTCGGCGATCGACAGGCGCCAGGACCACGCGCCGGTCGCGGGCCAGGCCTGGATCTCGCGGGTCCAGCCGGCCTGGTTGGCCCACCGCGAACGCTGGTACTGGTGGGCGGGAATGACGCGGGCACCGGCATGCATGGGGCGGAGTGTAAGCGGCCGACAGGGACCTGGGTCCGCGCCAGTTGCCGCCGGACATGCCGCAGCGCGCCCGTGCGCAGAGGTCTGTCACTGCGCCACCGGCAGCCCGACGATTCCATTGCAGCCAGCGCCCGGCGGTTGCCCACGCCCAGCCGTGCTGCGCCGGCGAGGCCGGACCGCCCTCGGGTCCGGCCGGTCCGGAGCGCGATCAGCCATCGGCACCCTCTGCTGTCACCCGTAATGCCCGGCGGGCCGTTTCGCCATCGACCCGCCCGCCAGTCGACCGCGCGTGGTCGCTGTGCCAGACGGCAAGATGCCGCCCGCCCCGGCCTTCCTGGCACGGGTACGGGCGGCGGATACGTCCCTGTTGCGGCCTCCGGCCGGTCCACGGAGCTTCCCTGCTCCCTGCCCGCAACCGCGCCTCCATGCGCGGCCGCGGCGTCTGGATCAGCGGGTCTGGGCGGCGGGCCGTCCGGCCGCGGCACCCTCGGCCGGCTTGGCGGCACGCGGGGCGGACACCACGATCCGGTCGCGGTTCTGCTCCACCGTGCGCAGGCCGATGCCCTTCACCTCGGCCAGCTGCTCGGGACTCTGGAACGGGCCGTTGGCCTTGCGGTGGGCGACGATGGCCTCGGCCTTGGCCGCGCCGACGTTGTGCAGCACGCGATCGAGCGTGGCCGCGTCGGCGGTGTTGATGTTGACCTTCTCGCTGGCCGCAGCGGCGCCGGCGAGCAGCAGCGACAGCGCCAGCGCGCCAAGCAGCGCCTTGAGCTTGTTCATGTTGCACCTCCTGGTGTGGTGTGGGATTCCCTGCCCTGCCGGCGGCCTTGCGCCACCGGTGAGCACAGTCTTGCCCCTCGCCCGGGCCGGCGTAATCGCCCTGTGCGCCGCGGCGCTGCCGGGACAATCCGCACCGACCTGTGGGAAAAGCCCTACCCCCCCGCTTGGTAGAATTGGCGTTTTCCGCATTGGATACGCCAGATGGACGCCAGCAAGATCGACCGCTACGTCGGCGCCAAGTGGGACGACGACATCGTTCCGCAGCTCGTCGAGTACATCCGCATCCCCAACAAGTCGCCGATGTTCGACGCCGACTGGGTGCGCAACGGCTACATGGCCGACGCAGTGAAGCTGATGGAATCCTGGGCGCGGGCCCAGTCGATTCCCGGCATGCAGGTCGAGGTGGTGCAGCTGGAAGGGCGCACGCCGCTGATCTACATCGACGTGCCGGCCGCGCACGGCGGCAGCAACGACGACTGCGTGCTGCTCTACGGCCACCTGGACAAGCAGCCGGAGATGACCGGCTGGGACGACGACCTCGGCCCCTGGAAGCCGGTGCTGCGCGGCGACCGGCTGTACGGCCGCGGCGGCGCGGACGACGGCTATGCGATCTACGGCTCGCTGGCCGCGATCCTGGCCCTGCATGAGCAGCAGGTGCCGCACGCGCGCTGCGTGATCCTGATCGAGGCCTGCGAGGAGTCGGGCAGCTACGACCTGCCGGCCTACGTCGACCATCTCGCCGACCGCATCGGCCAGCCCTCCCTGGTGGTGTGTCTGGATTCTGGCTGCGGCAACTACGACCAGCTCTGGTGCACCACCTCGCTGCGCGGCCTGGCCGGCGGCAACCTCGCGGTCAAGGTGCTGGAGGAAGGCGTGCACTCGGGCGATGCCTCGGGCGTGGTGCCGTCGAGCTTCCGCCTGCTGCGCCAGCTGCTGTCGCGCATCGAGGACCAGGCCACCGGCCGCATCCTGATCGAGGGCCTGCACGCGGAGATTCCCGCCGAGCGCCTGCAGCAGGCCAGGCGCGTGGCCGAGGTGCTGGGCACCGAGGTCTACGACAAGTTCCCCTGGGTGCCCGGGATGCGGCCGATGGCCGACGACCTGGCCGAGCTGGTGCTCAACCGCACCTGGCGCCCGGCGCTGTCGGTCACGGGCGTGGGCGGCATGCCCTCGCTCGACTCCGCCGGCAACGTGCTGCGCCCGGAGACCGCGGTCAAGCTGTCGCTGCGCCTGCCGCCGACGGTGGACGGCAAGCGCGCCGGCGAACTGCTGCAGGCCGAGCTGCTGCGCGATCCGCCCAATGGCGCCCAGGTCAGCCTGGCGCTGGAGAAGGCCGCGACCGGCTGGAACGCGCCGGCGCTGTCGTCGTGGCTGGAGCGGGCGATCGACTCGGCCAGCCAGGAGTTCTTCGGCCGTCCGGCCATGTACATGGGCGAGGGCGGCTCGATCCCGTTCATGGGCATGCTCGGGGAGAAGTTCCCCGGCGCGCAGTTCATGATTACCGGCGTGCTGGGTCCGCATTCGAACGCCCACGGCCCGAACGAGTTCCTGCACATCCCGATGGGCAAGAAGGTCACCGCCTCGGTCGCGCGCGTGATCGCCGAGCACCACCTGGCGAGCCAGCGCGGCGAGACCAGCGGCTCGGCCGTGGCACCCGACAGCGGCACGCGCCACGGCGCCCACGGCTGCTGTTGAGCGACGGCGTCGGGCCCGCGATGACGCGCGGGCCCGGCGCGTTCAACCATCGAAACAGGGGGAAATGATGGAAGGAGTATTCGGCGGCAGCAGCTGGCTGTGGATCATCGTCGTGGGTTTCGTGGTGGGCGTGCTGGCCCGCCTGCTCAAGCCCGGGCGCGACCGCATGGGCCTGATCCTGACCACGCTGCTGGGCATCGGCGGCGCGCTGCTGGCCGGCTGGTTCGGCCGGACCATGGGCTGGTATGCGCCCGGGCAGAAGGTCGGCTTCCTGGCCGCGCTGGTGGGGGCGATCGTGATCCTGGCCGTGGTCGGGATGCTGCGCCGGCGCTGAAAGCCGGCGTGGCGCCCGCGCATCGCACTCAGTCGAGCAGGTAGGCGATCACCTGCCCGGCCAGGGCCGCGGAGCCGGCGCCGAGGGTATCGAGCACCAGTTCGGGCCGCTCCGGCGGCTCGTAGGGCGAATCGATCCCGGTGAAGTTGGGCAGTTCGCCACGCCTGGCCTTGGCGTAGAGCCCCTTGACGTCGCGCCGCTCGGCTTCGGCCAGCGGCGTGTCGACGAACACCTCGATGAAATCGCCCGCATCGAACAGCGCGCGCGCCGCGGCGCGTTCGGCGCGGAACGGCGAGATGAAGCTGACCAGGACGACCAGCCCCGCGTCGGTCATCAGCCGGGCCACCTCGGCGACCCGGCGGAGGTTCTCGACCCGGTCCTCGTCGGTGAAGCCCAGGTCGCGGTTGAGGCCATGGCGCACGTTGTCGCCGTCGAGCAGGTAGGTGTGCAGGCCCCGCGCCAGCAGCCCACGCTCGACCAGGTTGGCGATGGTCGATTTGCCCGCGCCCGACAGGCCGGTGAACCAGACGCAGCGGGGCCGTTGGCCCTTGATCGCCGCGCGCGCGCGACGGTCCACGTCCAGCGCCTGCCAGTGGATGTTGTCGGCGCGGCGCAAGCCGTGCCGGATCATGCCCGCGCCGACGGTGGCGCGGCTGACCGGATCGACGAGGATGAAGCCGCCCAGCGCCTTGCACTCGGCATAGGGCGCGTAGGCCACGGCCGCGTCGAGCGAGAGGGCCAGTTCGCCGATCTCGTTGAACTCCAGGCGCTTGGCCGCCAGCGGCTGCAGGCTTTCGGGATCGCGCCGGGACTTGAGTTCGCTCACCCGCGCGCCGACCGTGCGCGTGGCCAGCTTGAGCTGGTAGCGGCGACCGGGCAGCAGCGGGGCCTCGTCGAACCAGAGCACGTCGGCCACGAACTGGTCGCTGTGGGCCACGGGCTCGTCGCCGCCGGCCAGTACATGGCCGCGGCCGGCATCGACATCCTCGGCCAGGCGCACCGCCACGGCCACGCCCGGTCCGGCTGCCTGTACCGGCATCCCGCCGATCGCCAGCGCCGCCACGCGGCTCGCGGTACCGGCCGGTTCCACCCGCACCGTGTCGCCGACGCGCAGCGTGCCGGCCGCGATGGTGCCGGCCAGCCAGCGGCCGCCGTCCCCGTCGCGCAGCACCCACTGCAGCGGCAGCCGCGCCGGCAGCTCCGGATCGGCCTGCGGCACCTCGACCCGCTCCAGGTACTCGAGCACGCTGGGCCCGCCGTACCAGCCGGTCGCGGCCGAGCGCGTGGTGATGTTGTCGCCGACCGCCGCTGCCACCGGGATCGCCACCACCCCGGGGACGCCCAACCTGGCCGCATGCGCGTGGAAACGCGCCGCGATGGCCTGGAAGACCGCTTCGTCGTAGCCCACGCGGTCCATCTTGTTCACCGCCAGCAGGACGTGGCGCACGCCGAACAGCGAGAGGATGGCCACGTGCCGGAAGGTCTGCGGCAACAGGCCCCGGGTCGCATCGACCAGAACGATGGCCAGATCGGCCACGGAGGCGCCGGTCGCCATGTTGCGCGTGTACTGCACATGGCCCGGGCAATCGGCAATGAGGAAGCGACGCTGCGGCGTTTGCAGGTGGCGCCAGGCCACGTCGATGGTGATGCCCTGCTCGCGCTCGGCCTCGAGTCCGTCGAGCAGCAGCGCATAGTCGACCTCGCCACCGCGGGTGCCATGCGTCGCGCTGGCCCGCTCCAGCGCCGCGCGCTCGTCCTCGGGCACGCGCCCGGCATCGTGCAGCAGCCGTCCGATCAGCGTGCTCTTGCCGTCGTCGACGCTGCCGCAGGCGATCAGGCGCACGAAACCCGCCGGGCGAGCAAGGGCCAATCCATCCACCGGAGCGCTGCCCGGGTCGGGAAACTGCTTGGTGGCCTCGCTGTTCATTGCTTGCTCGACTCCATAGGCTGAGCGAGGTTCCCACGACGTCGCCGACGTGAGAAGTCGCGAAACTCGCGAAATTGCCGACTCTGCCGGGTTGCCGGCGTGGGGCGCGCGGAGCATTCCCGGGGCGGATGCAAGGGCGGGCGGCGGCCGGCGCTAGAAGTATCCCTCACGCTTCTTCTTTTCCATCGAGTCGCCCTCGGCCTGGTCGATCAGGCGGCCGACGCGTTCCGACTGCCCACTGCGCTCCATCTCCGCGATGACCGCGTCCAGGTCAGTGGCCGAGGACTCCACCGCGCCTGTCAGCGGATAGCAGCCCAGCGTACGGAAGCGGACCTGGCGCCGCTCCACCCGCTCACCCCCGCGCAGCACGAAGCGTTCGTCGTCGACCATGATCCAGGTGCCGTCGCGCCGCACCACCGGCCGCTCCGCGGCGAAGTACAGCGGCACCACCTCGATGCCCTCGCGGCGGATGTAGCGCCACACGTCGAGTTCGGTCCAGTTCGACAGCGGGAACACGCGCACGCTCTCGCCCTCGCCGGCGCGGGCGTTGTACAGGTCCCACAGTTCCGGCCGCTGCCGGCGCGGATCCCAGCGGTGCTTGGCGTCGCGGAAGGAGAACACGCGCTCCTTCGCGCGCGACTTCTCCTCGTCGCGACGGGCTCCGCCGATCGCCGCGTCGTAGCCGCCGGCCTCCAGCGCCTGCTTGAGCGCCAGCGTCTTCATCACCTCGGTGTGGACGCTGGCGCCGTGGGTGAACGGACCCACGCCTTGGCGCGCACCGTCCGGGTTGATGTGCACCCGCAACTCGATGCCGGTCTCGGCGGCGCGGCGGTCGCGGAAGGCGATCATCTCGCGGAACTTCCAGGTGGTGTCCACGTGCAGCATCGGGATCGGCGGCAGCGCCGGCGCGAAGGCCTTCAGCAGCAGGTGCAGCAGCACCGAGCTGTCCTTGCCGATCGAATACAGCAGGACCGGGTTCCGGCATTCGGCCGCCACCTCGCGCAGGATGTGCAGGCTCTCGGCTTCGAGGCGGTCGAGGTGGTCGACGACTGCCGCCGTGCCCGTCGCTGGCTGGGGGAGGTTCATGTGCGCCGACTGTAGCCAGACGGCCACCTCCCCGTAAATCACCGCAGTGCATGACCGCATAACCGGCCGTCCTTTCCCCGCCGGCGCGCACGCCACCTAGGCTGTGCCGCACCCTCGAAAGGATCGCGCCAGGATGTCCGCACCCGCCGCACTGCCCGCATTGCCGTTTCCGCAGGAGACGGCCGATGCGCTGCTGCGCCTGACCCAAGGCCTGGAGCCGGCCGGGCTGTGGTGGCTGTCGGGATATGCCGCCGGGTTGGCCAGCCGTGGCGGCCAGGAGGCGCCGACAGGCATAGTAGCGCCCCAGGCTGCCAGCGGCGAGCGCCTGACCATCGTCTACGGCAGCCAGACCGGCAACGCCCGGCGCGCGGCCGAGGCCCTGCTCGACCAGGCGCATGCGGCCGGCCTGGCTGCGCGGCTGGTCCGGGCCGACGCCTACCCCACACGCGAACTGGCCAGCGAACGCCTGCTCTACGTGGTGATCAGCACCCAGGGCGAGGGCGATCCGCCCGACGATGCCATCGGCTTCGTCGAGTTCCTGCAGGGACGGCGCGCGCCGAAGCTGCCGGAGCTGCGCTACGCCGTGCTCGGCCTGGGCGACACCAGCTATGCCGACTTCTGCGGGATCGCGCGCCGCATCGACACGCGGCTGGCCGAACTTGGCGCGCAGCGCGTCACCGAGCCGGCGCTGGCCGACCTGGACATCGATACCGTGGCCACGCCCTGGCGCGACGTCGCCCTGGCGCGGGCGCGCGAGCACCTGCAGCCCACCGCGGCGCATCAGGCCCACGTGGCGACGGTGACGCCCCTGCGTCCGGCCGCCAGCTGGTCGCACGAGCGTCCCTTCCCCGCCGAGGTGCTGGCCAGCCAAGGCCTGTCCGGACGCGAGTTCCGAGGCACCGGCTTCCGGCGCTACGGCACGGTGGAGAAGGACGTGCGCCATCTCGAACTGTCGCTGGAGGGCTCCGGGCTGGCCTACGAACCAGGCGACGCGCTCGGCATCCGCCACCGCAATCCCGAGGCACTGGTAGCGCCGGTGCTCGAAGCGGCGCGGCTGGACGGCGATGCCCGCGTCGAACTCGACGGCGAGGCCCTGTCCCTCTCCGAATGGCTGGCGACCCGGCGCGAGCTCACCCGCCTGTCGCGACCCACGCTGACGGCGCTGGCCGACCGGTCCGGCGCGGACGAACTGCGCCGCCTGCTCCAACCTGGCGACCCCGGCTTCGCCGCGCTGCTGGCCGACCACCAGCTGGTCGACGTCCTGCGCCGCTGGCCGGCGGACTGGGATGCACCGTCACTGCTGGCAGCGCTGCGCCCGCAGGCCCAGCGCCTGTACTCGATCGCCTCCAGCCGCAAGCGCGTGGGCGAGGAAGCGCACCTGACCCTGGACGTGGTGGCCTATCACGCGCATGGCCACGTGCACCTCGGCGCCGCCAGCGGCTTCCTGTCCTCGCTCGACGAGGGCGCGCAGGTGCCGGTCTATATCGAGCCCAACGAACGCTTCCGCGTTCCCGCGGACCCCGGCCGCGACATCATCATGATCGGCCCGGGTACCGGCGTCGCGCCGTTCCGCGGCTTCGTGCAGGAACGCGCCGAAACGGGCGCGAGCGGCAAGAACTGGCTGTTCTTCGGCGCGCGCCACTTCAATACCGGATTCCTTTACCAGGTCGAGTGGCAGGACGCCCTGCGGCGCAAGGAACTGCATCGCCTCGACCTGGCCTTCTCCCGCGACCAGGACCGCAAGGTCTACGTGCACGATCGCCTGCGCGAACGTGGCCGCGACCTGTACGGCTGGCTCGAAGGCGGTGCGCATCTGTACGTCTGCGGCGCAATCGCGATGGGCAAGGACGTGCACGCGGCCCTGCTCGGGATCATCGCCAGCCAGCGTGGCGGCGACGCCGACGCGGCCGCCGAATACCTCGGCCGGCTGCAGGCCGAGGGCCGCTATGCGCGGGACGTCTACTGACACGCGCTCTTTCCCCTGCCTCCCCTCCGTCCGCCTCCATCCGCCGGACCGGGCCACGACTCTTCCGGATTCCACCAGACCATGAGCCATCCGTCCGTCGAAGACATCAAGACCGCCAGCCGCGGCCTGCGCGGCACCCTGCTCGAGGGACTGGCCGACCCGGTCACCGGCGGGCTGTCGTTCGAAGACCAGCGCCTGGTGAAGTTCCACGGCAGCTACCAGCAGGACGATCGCGACCTGCGCGACGAACGCCGCCGCCAGAAGCTTGAGCCGGCCCACCAGTTCATGATCCGCATCCGCGCGCCCGGCGGCGTGTTCACTCCCGCGCAGTGGCTCAAACTCGACGCGATCGCGACCACCTGGGCGAACCATTCGCTGCGGGTGACCACCCGCCAGACCTTCCAGTTCCACGGCGTGGTCAAGCGCGACCTCAAGTCGACGATGCAGGCGATCAACGCCGCGGCACTGGACACCATCTCCGCCTGCGGCGACGTCAACCGCAACGTGCTGGCCGCCAGCAACCCGCTGCTGTCGCGGCTGCATGCGCAGGCGCACGACTGGGCGCGACACCTGTCCGAAGCGTTCCTGCCCCGCAGCCGCGCCTATTACGAGCTCTGGCTCGACGAGGAGAAGCTCGCCGACAGCGGGCAGGAGGACGAGCCGGTCTACGGCCGCGCCTACCTGCCGCGCAAGTTCAAGATGGCGGTCGCGGTGCCGCCGCTCAACGACGTGGACGTGTTCGCCAACGACTTCGGCCTGATCGCCATCGCCGATGCGGACGGGCAACTGGCCGGCTTCGACGTGGCCATCGGCGGCGGCATGGGCGCCAGCCACGGCGACCCGGCCACCTATCCGCGGCTGGCCAGCGTGATCGGCTTCGCCACGCCGGAGCAGGCGATCGCGATCGCGCGCGCGGCACTGCTGGTACAGCGCGACCTGGGCGATCGCGTCGAACGCAAGCACGCGCGCTTCAAGTACACCATCGACGACCACGGCCTCGACGCGATCGTGGCGCGGATGGAGCAGCATGCCGGCTTCCGCCTGGCACCGGCACGGGGGTTCCGGTTCGAGCACAACGGCGACCGCTTCGGCTGGGTGGAAGGCGAGGACGGGCACTGGCACCTGACGCTGTCGCTTCCTTCGGGACGCATCGCCGACCGCGGCGAGCAGTCCCACCTCACCGGGCTGCGCGAGATCGCGCTCGTCCACCAGGGCGAGTTCCGCCTCACCGCGACCCAGAACCTGATCATCGCCGGCGTTCCCGCCTCCGAACGCGCGCGGATCGCTGCCCTGGTCGCACGCCACGGACTCGATGCAGGCAACCGCGCGCCCTCTGCATTGGCGCGCAGCGCGGTGGCCTGCGTGGCCTTGCCGACCTGCGCCCTGGCGATGGCCGAGGCCGAGCGCTACCTGCCCGACCTCAGCGCCAGGCTGCAGCCGCTGCTCGAACGCCACGGCCTGGTCGATGCGCCGATCCTGCTGCGCATCTCGGGCTGCCCGAACGGCTGCTCACGCCCCTACCTGGGCGAGATCGCGCTGGTGGGCAAGGCGCCGGGACGCTACAACCTGATGCTCGGCGCGGACCATCGCGGCCAGCGCCTGAACACGCTGTACCGCGAGAACATCGCCGAGGCGGCCATCCTCGCCGAACTCGATCCGCTGCTCGCCGCCTATGCTGCCTCGCGCGAGGACGGCGAGGGCTTCGGCGACTTCCTGCTGCGCACCGGCGTGGTCGACATTCCCGAACGCGACCGGCGCCACGCGCCGATTCCAGTCCCGCTCATGGACGCGCCGGCATGACACTTCCCTCCATCGACGAGGCGGCCCGGTCGCCACGGGCCTTGGCCGAACTCAACGACTGGCTCGCAAGCCAGCGCGCGGAGCAGCGCCTCGACTGGGCACTGGCCAAACTGCCCGGCTCGCACGCCCTGTCCTCATCCTTCGGCGCGCAGGCCGCCGTATCCCTGCACATGGCCACGCGCAGGCAGCCGGATATCCCGGTAATCGTGATCGACACCGGCTACCTGTTCCCGGAGACCTACCGCTTCATCGACGAGATGACCGCGCGCCTGTCGCTCAACCTCCAGGTCTATCGACCGCAGATCGGCATCGCCTGGATGGAAGCGCGGATGGGCCGTATCTGGGAGGAAGGGGTGGACGGCATCACCCGCTACAACCGGCTGCGCAAGGTCGAGCCGATGCAGCGCGCGCTGCACGAGCTGGGCGTGGGCACCTGGATCGCCGGCCTGCGCCGCAGCCAGAGCCGCAGCCGCGCCGGCATCCAGTTCCTGGAGCGCAAGGACGACCGCTGGAAGCTGCACCCGATCGCCGACTGGAGCGACCGCGACGTCGGCCACTACCTCGCACGCCACGACCTGCCCTACCACCCGCTATGGGACAAGGGTTACGTCTCCATCGGGGACGTCCACACCACCCGCCCCCTGTCCGAAGGCCTCAGCGAGGAAGACACCCGCTTCTTCGGCCTGAAGCGGGAGTGCGGGCTGCATTTCGACGATTCTTTAGCAGGCCTCTGAGTTCAAGCCCGCCAGAGAAGCCCGCTGTCCCGCCTCACGCCTCCCGCCTCCGCCGCAACAGCTTGCGCAGGAAACTTGGGCGAGTTCCCAACGCCTCTTCCAACACGGCGGTCGACACTCTGCTGACGCACGTCCCACCGGCATCTCGCTGTTGCGAGGCAGCGCAGCGATACGGGTTGTCGATCGGCACCGCGAGGATCACTGCCGTGGCATCTTCGGGGCATCGAAGATCGTGAGAAGCCTTCGGCCAGTATAAGGCCGGGGGAACTTGCGCTGTGCCCGGACGCCGCCGCCGGTAGCGCCCTGCAACGACACGACGGCGCCCCGCCAACCAGCAGATACAGCGGTGGAACTGGCCACTGCTAACGGCTGCTGCAGGGCGGGACGCGCCATCTCCCAATCAACAGTGTCCCGCCCGTGGCAGGCCTGCCGGAGTCAAGCCCCACGGCAGGCCGAAGCAACTGGGTGCGTCACCATCCCCGAGCGCTCAACGGACGACGCCCCATCCAGCGGGATACGTCCCGAAGCGCGTAGACGTGAAGGTATTGCCGTTCCCCCGCCACATATACAGATCCCTGTTATTGGGATGGGTCCAGACGACGTCCCCGAAGCCGTCGCCATTGAAGTCGCCCACGGTTGCAATGGTGTAACCAGGGCCGACGCCACCCACGAGGTAGGATCGGGTCACGTTCAACCCGTTCATGACCCTGTAACTGAACTGGCGCGTGGTTGCATTGTGGAACAGAAGATCGGACTTTCCGTCGCCATCGACATCGACAGCTCCGAACACGACCCAACCGGCCGGGTATGTGCCGAACCGGGTCGACGTAAATGTGTTCCCGTTTCCAATCCACATGTACAGGTCACGATTCGTGGGGTGGGTCCACACGATGTCCCCATACCCGTCGCCGTTGAAGTCACCTGTCGCGGCCACTGTGTAGCCCGGCCCGACGTTGCCGACCAGGTATGAACGCACGACCCGCGTTCCGTTCATGATCCTGTAGCTGAACTGACGGGTGGTTGCGTTATGGAACAGCAGATCGGCCATCCCGTCGTTATTTACATCAACGGCGCCTACGACCCGCCATCCGGCGGGGTAGTCGCCGAAACGGGTCGACGTAAACGTCGATCCGTTCCCCTGCCACATGTACAGGTCCCGGTTAGTCGGGTGACTCCAGACTACGTCCACGCGCCCATCACCGTTGAAATCGCCGGTGGCAACGACGTTGTAACCCGGCCCGACCCCTCCTACGAGGTACGTACGCGTGACCGTGGTGCCGTTGAGCACGCGATAACTGAACTGGCGCGTTGCAGGGTTGTGGAACAGAAGGTCGGATCGCCCGTCCACATCGACGTCGTTTCTTGCAGCGCCCAGGACTGGAACAACCGTGGCGCGGAACATCGAGACGATAGGCATCGTCTGGTTCATGCTCGCCACGTTGTTAGCCGTCGCCGTCCCGACGGGGCGCCCCAGATAATTCACCGCGGGGTTAGCGAAGAACGGAGCCTCGACCTGCGAGTCGGCAGCAGGATACGCCATGATCGTAAAGAAGCCGGCCGGCGATGTTTCCCGATACCCGTAGGCATAGGTGTGAGCCCCCGGAGCGACCGCATCCTCGCGATTGTGCGCCTGGCCCATCAGATGGCCAAGCTCGTGCGCCAACGCGTAGTCGCTGCAGAAATACGTGTTGTTGTCCGACCCCACGTCGTATCCGTTACCGACGACCGCGTAACCGAATGCCTCGTCCGCCGTGGATATCGCGCGCGAGGGCGCCCCCAGCTGCCAGGCGATGCCGCAACCGGCTTGTTCGGGCTCGCGGTACGGCCGAACAAAGGCGACAAGGTCCGCGCCGTATTCGTTGCGCGCGGCCCGCAAAGCATTGAATGCAGAGTTGGGCGTGATCGGCTGCTGCGTCGTATCGTTGAAGCCGGTCAGCTGCTGCAGCGCTTCTTTATTGGCCGTGTTGTCGCCGTAGGTGACAGGCATCACATGCACGAGCCGCAACCGCGTGCTCACGCCACTGTTGGCGTAAGCAGCGTTCGCTGTCGCAGCAAGATTGCTCATCAGCGTGACTGCGGCAGACGGGCCAAGTTCGTTGGCGATCGTACTGGAGTACCCCACGAGCAAGTCGATGACTCGCGCCGCCTTCCCGGGAACAGCACGCGCGGTCGCAGCACTGCTTGAAATCTGCCCCGAAGCCGCTGCCATCAGTTCCCGGCTCTCCGGCGGCAACAGGGTATCGTTTCCATCCTCTGGCCTGCCGCCGCTGGCTGCCGCCAGATGCGGATCGGTCTCGACGATCCATGCGCCTGCCCGGTCGGTACGGACGCGGTACTGGTTCTCCCCTCGCGTGATCGTGCCGAAAACGGCCTTCTCCCCGAAGGTCAGCACCGCCCTGGTGCCGTCGTCCCGATTACCCACCCAGGTCCAGTTACCGTCAGGTTGCTCCTCATGCCGCTCGTACGTCACGTCCAATGCCTCCCCATTCGGGAGGTTCAGCATCAGACGCCCCTTGCCGATCGCGTTCAGCGCGTGCGCCTCGCTGATCGACACCGGATGCCACGTGTATGCGCCGGAAGTCCTCGTCTTCCGCGCATCGCCATAGGCCAGCAGCTCGCCCCGATCCGGCAGCGAGGCGAAGCTGGTCGCCGATTCGCGCTGCGCAGCAAGGGACGTCGAGGTCAGTTTGGGCGCGGCTTCGCCGCCTGCCGTCTTCGTCACCCCATCTGCCGGTCCGACGTCCGACTCCGAGCTGCAGCCGGCCAGGCCGGCGATCAACATCAGTCCGAGCAAATGTTTGCGCATGTCGCGAATTTCCGTGTGTGAACAGGCTGCCCGCCCCCACAGCGGGAGCGCCCAGCATAAGGCAGCCATGGCCGCTCCGGAAGCGACGGAGGTGGAGAAAGCGCCGGACCGCGATCGGCATGCAATCGAGATCCTGCTGTCAGCCGGCTTCAGGCGCCGTTAATCAGCCGCCTCTCTCAGTAGCGACCGTCGATTACCGGCACGCCCGTCTGCCGCTGGACCTCCGCCAGATCGACCCCGGCGGCCAGTTCCCGCACCCGCAGCCCCCCGGATGTGACGTCGAACACGCCCAGGTCGGTGATGATCCGGTCGACCACGCCCACGCCGGTCAGCGGCAGGGTGCATTCGGGAAGGATCTTGTGCTCGCCGCTCTTGGCGGTGTGCTCCATCAGCACCACCACGCGCCTGACGCCGGCGACCAGGTCCATCGCCCCGCCCATGCCCTTGACCATCTTGCCGGGCACCATCCAGTTGGCCAGGTCGCCCTTGTCGGTGACCTGCATGGCACCGAGGATCGCCAGGTCGATGTGTCCGCCGCGGATCATCGCGAACGAGTCGTGGCTGCCGAAGTAGCTGGCGCCAGCGCGCGCGGTGACGGTCTGCTTGCCGGCGTTGATCAGGTCGGCATCGACTTCATCCTCGCCCGGGAAGGGCCCGATCCCCAGCAGGCCGTTCTCCG
>Ga0233375_1000096_pt1 | contig 56435 bp, 47 predicted proteins | sample ElkDunMinimDraft_10_FD_191539 | JGI IMG/M metagenome (GOLD analysis project Ga0233375, IMG submission 191539) | Fecal eukaryotic communites from dung pellets of Tule Elk in California, USA - Elk Dung E16 | ecosystem: Host-associated > Mammals > Digestive system > Large intestine > Fecal | place...
GGGGGTCGGCTAGACGGTGGGCGCGGGGTCGTACTGGAGGTCCAGCCGCACCAGGTGCGCCTCCTCCGGGGAGTCGAGCCGGGAGACGAGGTGCAGGGCCATGTCGATCCCCGCCGAGACGCCGGCAGAGGTCACCACGTCGCCGTCGTCCACGAACCGGGACTCGGTGTCGCGCAGCACCGTGGGATCCAGTGCCGCGAGCTCGTCGAACGCGCGCCAGTGCGTCGTCGCCGGGCGCCCGGAGAGCAGGCCGGCCGCCGCGAGCACCAGCGCGCCCGTGCAGACGCTCGCGACCAGGGGCGTCTCGGACCGGAGCCCGCGCAGCCAGTCGAGGTGCGCGGCGTCCCGCGCGAGGGCCCGGGCGCCGCCACCCCCCGGATGGACCAGGACGTGCAGCGGGCCCACGTCGGCGGCCGCGTGGTCCGGCACCAGGCGCAGGCCCTTCGCGCAGCGCACCCCGCCGCCGTCGGCGGAGAAGGTCACGACCTGCGGCCGGAGCGGCGAGCGGCGGGCCCAGGCCGCCAGGACCTCGTAGGGCCCGACGACGTCGAGCTCCTCGCAGTCGTCGAACACGAAGATGCCCACCCGCAGCGGTCGTCCGGTCGGCATGGCGTTCCTCTCGACGTGGGGCCTCGGTCGGTCAGATCCCGGGCAGCGCCAGCATCTGGTCCAGCGCGGCGCGTGCCCAGCGGGCGTCGTCCGGGTCGACGACGATGCGGTTGACGACCCTGCCCGCCACGAGGGACTCCATGGCCCACACGAGGTGCGGCAGGTCGATGCGGTTCATCGTGGAGCAGAAGCACACCGTCGAGTCCAGGTAGTGCACCTGCTTGTCCGGGTGGGCGTTCGCCAGTCGGCGGACCAGGTTCAGCTCGGTGCCGATCGCCCACGCCGAGCCGGGCTCGGCCGCGTCCAGCGCCTTGATGATGTGCTCGGTGGACCCCACCTGGTCGGCCGCCGCGACGACCTCGTGGCGGCACTCCGGGTGCACGATCACGTTGATCCCGGGGACCGCCGCCCGTGCCTCGACCACGTTGCGCTCGGTGAACCGCCCGTGCACGGAGCAGTGCCCCCGCCACAGGATCATCCGGGCGTCCCGCAGCTCCTGGGCGGTGAGCCCGCCGCCGGGCTTGCGGGGGTCGAAGACGACGCAGTCGTCCAACGACAGCCCCAGCTGGCGCACCGCGGTGTTGCGGCCGAGGTGCTGGTCGGGCATGAACAGCACCTTGCCGGAGCCCGCCACGCCGCCGACGCGGTCGAACGCCCAGCGCAGGGCGACGTGCGCGTTCGACGACGTGCAGACCGTCCCGCCGTGCCGGCCGGTGAACGCCTTGATCGCCGCCGAGGAGTTCATGTAGGTGACCGGCACGGTGTCCTCGGCCACGCCGGCGTCCACGAGCACGTCCCAGGCGTCCTCGACCTGGTGGATGGCGGCCATGTCCGCCATCGAGCAGCCCGCGGCGAGGTCCGGGAGCACGACCTGCTGCGCGTCCGACGTCAGGATGTCCGCGGACTCCGCCATGAAGTGGACGCCGCAGAAGAGGATGAACTCGGCGTCCGGGCGGGCGGCCGCCTCGCGCGCGAGCTTGAACGAGTCGCCCGTGACGTCGGCGAAGTCGATGACCTCGTCGCGCTGGTAGTGGTGGCCGAGCACGAACGCCCGGTCGCCGAGCGCGGCGCGGGCCGCCCGGGCCCGGTCGACGAGGTCGGGGTCGCTGGCCGCCGGCAGGTCGCCGGGGCACTCGACCCCGCGCTCAGAGGCCAGGTCGGCGCCACGGCCGAGCAGCAGCAGCGCCGACGGCGCCGGCTCGTTGAAGGCGGACGGCGGGGTGACGGTGAGGCTCACGCGGCCGATCCTCCCACAAGGCCGGGCGCGGGCGCGGGCGGCGGGTCCCACGCCCTGCGCGTGCCATCATCGCCCGATGCGCGTGCTCATCGCCCCGGACGGCTTCGGCGACACCTTGACGGCCCAGCAGGCCGCCGACGCGATCAGCGACGGCTGGGCGCAGGCCGCGCCGGGCGACACCCTGGTGCGCTGCCCGATGGCGGACGGCGGCCCCGGCTTCCTCGACGCGCTGCGCGCCCACCTGGGCGGCGAGCTGCACTCCGTGACGGTCTCGTCCCCGCTCGGAGAGCCGGTCCCGGCCGCGCTGCTCCTGGTGGACGGCCCCGACGGGGCGCGGACCGCGTACGTCGAGTCGGCGCACGCCGTCGGGCTGCAGGTGGTGCCGCCCGAGCGCCGTGACCCCACCCGCACGTCGTCCGCGGGGATCGGCATGCTGCTCCGTGCCGCGGTCGACTCCGGCGCGCGGCGGGTCGTCGTGGGGCTGGGCGGCTCGGCGACCAACGACGCGGGCGCCGGCATGCTCGCGGCGCTCGGGGTGGGGGAGCCCGGCTCCGTCCTCGCGGGCGGCGGTGGAGGGCTCGGCGCCGTCGCCCCCGCTGACCTGGCAGGACTGGCCGCGGTGCGGGCCGGGCTCCGCGGCGTGGAGATCCTCGCGGCGTGCGACGTCGACGTGCCGCTGCTGGGCCTGCACGGCGCCAGCGCCGGCTTCGCGGCGCAGAAGGGCGCCTCCGACGAGCAGGCCCAAGACCTGGAGCGGGCGCTGGGCCACTTCGCCCACCTCGCCGTGGCGGCCCTGGGCGACGCGGTGCGCCCCGACCTGCTGGCCCGCTCGGCGGCGCCCGCCCCGCGCCTCGCCTCGGCGCCCGGCGCCGGGGCCGCGGGCGGGCTCGGCTTCGGGCTCTCGCTGCTCGGCGCGCGGCTGGCGCCCGGCTCGGCGCTGGTCGCCGACGCCGTCGGCCTGGCGCGGCAGGTGGGGGAGGCCGACCTGGTCGTCACCGGCGAGGGCCGGTTCGACTGGCAGTCCCTGCACGGAAAGGTGGTCGCGGCGGTCGCCGAGCGCGCCCTCGCCGCCGCCGTCCCGGCCGTGGTCATCGCCGGGCAGGTCGACGTCGGGCGCCGGGAGTGGGGCGCCGCGGGCGTCGCGGGCGTCTACGCCGTCGCGCAGAGCCCCGCCCAGGTGGCGGAGTCCCTCGCCGATCCGGCGGGGGCGCTGCGCCGCCGCGCGGCGCGGGTCGCGCAGACCTGGTCCCGCTGAGCCTCCCTTGCCCGCCTGACGGGCCGGCTGCCCGGCCCGCCCGCCCGCCTGCGACGGGCCGGCGGCTGGTGCTGAAGGTCCTAGGCGCCGCGGCGTAGGGTGGGAACAACTTGTCGCACGGCGCTGTTGACGAGATCGACGGGAGCGCCCGCACCACTCGACCCTTTCATCGAGGCCTGGAGAGACCATGAGCGAGACCACCGAGACCGCCACGCACGGCGTCAACCTGACCGACGTCGCCGCGGACAAGGTCCGCAGCCTGCTCGAGCAGGAGGGCCGTGACGACCTTCGACTTCGTGTCGCCGTGCAGCCCGGCGGCTGCTCGGGCCTGATCTACCAGCTCTACTTCGACGAGCGGGTCCTCGACGGCGACGCGCTGCGGGACTACGACGGCGTCGAGGTCGTCGTGGACCGCATGAGCGTCCCGTACCTGGACGGCGCGACGATCGACTTCGCGGACACCATCGAGAAGCAGGGCTTCACGATCGACAACCCGAACGCGGGCAGCTCCTGCGCCTGCGGCGGGTCGTTCGGCTGAGACGGCCGGCGTCCCGCGCGGACGCCCGACGATGAGCCCGGCGCCCTCGTGGCGCCGGGCTCATCGTGCGTCCGGGCCCGGTGGAGGGGGAGGCCCCAGGCGGACCGAGATCGCGGTGGCGCCCTCGGCCGCCTCCTCGACGCCCAGCAGCGTGTGGCCCCGCATCCGGGCCCAGGCGGGCACGTCGTGGCGCGCCGCCGGGTCCGTGGCGAGCACCGTGACCACGGCGCCGTCGGGCAGGTCCCGGGCCGCCTTGGCCAGGCGGATCACCGGCATCGGGCACCGGAGCCCGCGCGCGTCGACCGTCGCCCCGCCGGTCACAGGCCCTGCACCCCGAGCGACTCGCGGACCTTCTCCACGGCCCCCGGCAGGAGGTCGCAGAACCGCTCGACGTCCTCGGCGCGCACGTCGCGGGGCAGCGCCAGCCGCACGTTCCCGTGGGTGAGCACGCCCATGGCGGCCAGCACGTGGCTGGGCTCGAGGGCGCTGGAGGTGCACGCCGATCCGGAGCCGACGGCGAACCCCAGCCGGTCGAGCTCCCCGACCAGCGCCTCGCCGTCCACGTACAGGCACGAGAACGTCACCACGTGGGGGAGCCGCCCCTCCGGGTCGCCCACCACCTCCACGTCCGGCGCCTCGGCGGCGACGCGCTCCCGGACGCGGCGCACCAGGTCCCGGCGCCGGGCGCCGTCCGCCGGCGCCGTGCGCAGCGCGTCCTGCAATGCCACCGCGGCGGCGAGCGCCGCGGGAACGCTCACACCGCCCGGGGACCAGCGGTCCTCGTCCTCGGGCCAGTCGGGCGCGCGGCGCACCCCGGCGCGTGTGACGAGCACCCCCACGCCGCCGAGCGCGCCCCAGTCGGCCGGGTCGGCGGCGAGCGCGTCCCACGAGTCGCCCACCGGCAGGTGCCCGAGGCTGGCGCCCGCGTCCACCAGCAGCGGCACGCCCGCCCGGCGCGCCAGCTCGTGCGCGGCCTCGACCGGCTGGGTCGAGCCGACCTCCCCGTTCGCGTGCTGCAGGGCGGCGACCGCGACACCGGGCGCGCCGACCGCCGCGGCCCACGCGTCGAGGTCGACCCTGCCCAGCCGGTCGACCGGCACGTCCACGCGCCGGCCCCGATCACCGCCCCAGGGCTGCGCCGCGGAGAACGCCGCTGCCTCCAGCACCGCCGCGCGCTCGACCGCCGACACCACCAGGTCACGCCCGGCGCGGCGGCGCCCGCGGGCCACCGCCCGCACACCGGCGTGCAGGGCGAGGGTGTGGGACCCGTGCAGGTCCACCTCCTCGGCCCGCGCGCCGACCGCGGCGGCGATGGCCTCGCGGGCGCCGTCGAGCAGCAGGCGCGCGCGGCGGCCCTCCGAGTGCAGCCTGCGCGGGTCGGCCCATCCCTCGTCCAGCGCCTGGAGGAAGGCCTCGCGAGCCGCGGGAAGCACGGGCGCGCGGCCCCCGGCGTCGAGGAACACGCGGGCGGGGCGGGTGGCGTCCGTCACATGCCGCTCCGCGGCAGCGGGCGCGGGCGACGCGCGAGAAGGAGGGTCACCTCGGCACGGTAGCGCGCTCTGCCCGCACGGCACGCCCCCGCCGGGCGGGGCCCGGCCGCGGGCGCCGGGGCGTCCGCGTGCTGACAGGTTGTCGTCTTCAGCGCGCCGTGGTCACGCCCAGGGCTGATCTTGACGCTAGGCTGCACACGTCGAGGACGAAGGTCCCAGGTGGAGGCCACCCGAAGAGGCGGTGGCTCAGAACCGGGACGTGAGTGAGAGGTCCCCAGTGCGCTCGCAGAACCCCAGCCGGAACCGGCGGCCCGCCCTGAAGTGGGGCGCCCTGGTCACCGTCGCTGTCCTAGCCCTCGCGGGGTGCTCCGCGCAGGCCCAGCGCGGCTTCCTGCCCGGCTACACCGACGGCGAGGTGACCAACCAGACCGGTCGGATCACCAACCTGTGGGTCGGCTCGTGGATCGCCGCCCTCGCGGTGGGCGTCATCACGTGGGGCCTGATCCTGTGGTGCATCACGGTGTACCGGAAGCGGAAGAACGACGAGCGCCTGCCCGTCCAGCTGCGCTACCACGTCCCGCTCGAGGTCATGTACGTGATCATGCCGATCATCATGGTCGGCGTCCTCTACTACTTCACCGCGCGCGACCAGTCGGAGATCCAGTCCAACGAGGCGCCGGCCGACCTCACGGTCCAGGTCGTCGGCAAGCAGTGGAGCTGGGACTTCAACTACCTCACCGACGACGTCTACGACACCGGCGAGCACGCCCAGGAGATCGGCCTCGACGGCGTCCTCACCGAGCAGCCGACGCTGTGGCTGCCCGTCGACGAGCGTGTGCAGTTCGTCCTCAACTCCCGCGACGTCATCCACTCCTTCTGGGTGCCCGCGTTCCTCTACAAGCTCGACATGTTCCCCGGCCGGACCAACGAGTTCCAGATCGTGCCCACCCGCGTGGGCGAGTACGTCGGCAAGTGCGCCGAGCTCTGCGGCGAGGAGCACTCCTCGATGCTGTTCAACGTCAAGGTCGTCGAGCGCGACGAGTACGACGCGCACATCGCCGAGCTGCGGGCGAACGGGCAGACCGGCGCGCTGGGGCTCGAGTACAACCGGCAGCAGGACCTGCGGGGCGACAACACCAACGTGAGCGGCACCGAAGAGGAAGACAACTGATGGCCACCGCAACCGAGGCGGTCCCCGGGCTCGCCCCGAACCGCCAGACGCTCGGACGGACCGTGATCAAGTGGATCACCTCCACCGATCACAAGACGATCGGGTACCTGTACCTGATCACGTCGTTCCTCTTCTTCTGCTTCGCCGGCGTCCTCGCCCTGCTGATCCGCGCCGAGCTCTTCGAGCCCGGCATCCAGATCGTGCAGTCGAAGGAGCAGTACAACCAGCTCTTCACGATGCACGGCACGATCATGCTGCTGCTGTTCGCGACGCCACTGTTCGCGGGATTCGCCAACGTGATCATGCCGCTGCAGGTCGGGGCCCCGGATGTCGCGTTCCCGCGGCTGAACATGTTCGCGTACTGGCTCTACCTGTTCGGCGGCATCATCGCCTGCGCCGGGTTCGTCACCCCGCAGGGAGCCGCGTCGTTCGGCTGGTTCGCCTACGCGCCGCTGTCCAACGCCATCTACTCGCCAGGGCTGGGCGGAGACCTCTGGGTCTTCGGACTCGCGCTCACCGGCTTCGGCACCATCCTCGGCGCCGTCAACTTCATCACCACGATCGTGACGATGCGCGCGCCCGGCATGACCATGTTCCGGATGCCGGTGTTCACCTGGGGCACGCTCATCACCGCCCTGATGATCCTCATGGCGTTCCCGCCGCTGGCGTCGGCGCTGTTCGCCCTCGGGGCCGACCGACGCCTGGGGGCGCAGGTCTTCAACCCCGACAACGGGGGAGCGCTGCTCTGGCAGCACCTCTTCTGGTTCTTCGGGCACCCCGAGGTCTACATCATCGCGCTGCCCTTCTTCGGCATCGCGTCGGAGATCATCCCGGTGTTCAGCCGCAAGCCGCTGTTCGGCTACAAGGGCCTCGTCTACGCGATCATCGCGATCGCCGCGCTGTCGATGACCGTGTGGGCCCACCACATGTACGTCACCGGCGCCGTGCTGCTGCCGTTCTTCGCGCTCATGACCATGCTGATCGCGGTGCCCACCGGGGTGAAGTTCTTCAACTGGATCGGCACGATGTGGCGAGGGAAACTCACGTTCGAGTCGCCCATGCTGTGGACCATCGGGTTCATGGTCACGTTCCTCTTCGGCGGCCTGACCGGCATCATCCTGTCCAGCCCGGCCCTCGACTTCCACCTGTCCGACTCGTACTTCGTGGTCGCGCACTTCCACTACGTGGTCTTCGGCACCGTCGTGTTCATGATGTTCGCCGGGCTGTACTTCTGGTGGCCCAAGTTCACCGGCCGCATGCTCGACGAGCGGCTCGGCAAGATCCACTTCTGGATGCTGTTCATCGGCTTCCACGCCACGTTCCTCGTCCAGCACTGGCTGGGCGTCGCGGGCATGCCCCGCCGGTACGCCGACTACTCGCCGCAGGACGGGTTCACCTGGATGAACCAGCTCTCGACCGTGGGCTCGGTGCTCCTGGCGGCCTCGACGCTGCCGTTCCTCTGGAACGTCTACATCACCTGGCGCCGGGCGCCCAAGGTCACCGTCGACGACCCGTGGGGCTACGGCTCGTCCCTCGAGTGGGCCACGAGCTGCCCGCCGCCCCGGCACAACTTCACGTCGCTGCCGCGCATCCGCTCCGAGCGCCCCGCGTTCGACCTGCACCACCCGGAGATCGCCGCGCTCGACCGCGCCACGCCGGACTCCGGCGTGCTCGACGAGCTGCTCGGCGACGCCGACCGCCGTGGGCAGAGCACGCTGGTGGACGAGCGCCTCGCGCAGGGCGCCAGCGAGCCTGAGCAGTCCGCGACCCAGGTGAAGGACCAGGGCGACGAGCCGGAGGACCAGCGATGAAGATCGAGTACAAGCTCTTCCTCTACGGGGTCATCTTCTTCCTCCCCGTCGGGCTCATCTACGGCATCTGGAGCGACTGGGAGCCCACCGGCTCCCTCGGCATCCCGCTGGTGGCCGCGCTGGTCGGGATGATCGGCGCGTACTTCCGGCTGCTGTCCCGCCGGATCGACCCGCGCCCGGAGGACGACCCGGAGGCCGAGATCGCCCAGGGCGCCGGCGACCAGGGCGTGTACAGCCCGTGGAGCTGGTGGCCGCTGGTCATCGCCGCCGCCGCGGCACTCGCCTTCCTCGGCATGGCCGCCGGATGGTGGATCGCGTACATCGGCGCCGCGCTCGGCGTGATCGGCCTCGTCGGCTGGGTGTTCGAGTTCTCACGCGGCCAGCACGCGCACTGATCCCCGCGTTTTCTCAGCAACGACTACGCAAGACCCACGGCCCCCACGCCTCTAGCGTGGGGGCCGTGGTGACTGATGACGAGGGTGTGGCCGTGGGCATCGACAAACGCCTGACCAGGGGCGCCGCCTCCGTGGCCTCCGGGGTGATCGTGGCGGCCCTGCTGGGCGGGTGCGCGTGGTTCGGAGACGGCGAGGACACGGGCGAGACCGTCGACGTGTTCGACCTCGAGGTCGGGGACTGCCTCCGTGCCCCGGCGGAGATCACCGCGGAGCTGACCGCCGTCGAGCGGGTGGCCTGCGAACGCGAGCACACCCTCGAGGTCTTCGCCGTGGCCGGCTACGAGCCGGCGGACGCCGAGTTCCCGGGCGACGCGCAGCTGCAGACCTACGCCGACGGCGCGTGCGTCGCCGAGTTCGAGCGCTACGTCGGCGTGGACTACCGCGACTCCGAGCTGTTCTTCACCTACCTGCTGCCGTCGGCGCGTGGCTGGTCGCAGGGCGAGGACCGTGACATCACCTGCCTGGTGACCACGACCGGCGCGCAGCTGACCGCGTCCGTGCGCGGCTCCCAGGTCTGAGGGGAGGAGCCGGTGGGCAAGCCGCAGGTCACCTCGACCGCCATGCTGATGTGCTCGTTCGGCGTCGCGCCCTCGACGATGCAGGTGCTGCCGATCACCCGCGTCACGGTCGAGGGGAAGCCCGCCGCGACCGTCGTGGACGCGACCCCCTTCGTCAACATCCCGCCCTTCGGGATGTGCATGAGCCTGTCCAACCCGACCGTCGCAGCGGCCACCAGCGCGGCGCTGGGGGTGCTGACCCCCATGCCGTGCACACCGGTGACGGGTCCGTGGGCGGGCGGGTCGCCCACGGTGCGGGTCGGCGGGTCGCCGGCGCTCGTCGCCGGGGCGACCTGCAACTGCGCGTACGGCGGCGTGGTCCAGATCGTCATGCCGGGCTCCGTGCGGACCACCAGCTGAGGTCGTCCGCCCTGCAACTTGGGTAGCGATTACCGAAGAGCCGCGGGCCGCTGCCCGCCTAGCCTCGACGAGCCCGTGCCCCGCCGTGCGCGGGCCGCGGCGCCGATGCGCGCACGCCCGGTCACGTTCGATGGAGGAGAGGTCTGTTGCTGATCCCCATCGTCGAGGACGGTCTCGAGGCGTTCTGGCGCGAGACCCTGCCGCTGCCGCGCGAGGTCGGCGACGTGTCGTTCGAGACGCCCGCGTCGAGCTGGTCCTCGCAGGTCAACCGGATCACGGTCAACGCCTTCCTCTACGGCATCAGCCGGAGCGCGCAGCCGCCCCGGCCGGCCGCCGCCCGGACCACCGGCGCCGGCGCCCAGCAGCGCGCGCCGCTGCCCATGGTCCAGCTCGACTACCTGGTCAGCGCGTGGGCGAGCGTCGTGCGTGACGAGCACCAGCTGCTCGGCGACGTGATGTCCCGCGTCCTCGCCCACCAGGTGCTGCCCGCCCGGCACCTGCCGGCGCCGCTGGCCTCGGGGGTGCAGCTCGCCGTCGTGCAGGACCAGGGCAACCGCCCGCGCGACCTGTGGGGCGCCCTCGGCGGGCAGCTGCGGGCCAGCTTCCTGCTCATGGTGACGGTCGCCGGAGACGCCTTCGACTGGGAGGCGGCGCCCCCGGCTGTCACGTCGGTGGCGGGCTCCGCGGTCGCGACGCCCCGCGGGGGCGCCGGCGGGCCCGTCACGGCCCCCGCCGCGGGATCGGGCGTCCGGCGCGAGGGCGGGGGACTCGTGCGGCCAGCCGACGGACCCGGGCGCACGTGACCGCCGGATGAGAGTGCTGTGCGAAGTCGACCGGGTGGAGGCCGCCCCCGGCTCGAGCGTCGAGATCCCGCTCGAGATCGTCAACACCGGCCAGGTGATCGAGGGCGTCGGCCTGCGGGCGCAGGGGACGCTCGAGGCGTTCACCCATGCGCGCCCCGAGCGGGTGGCGCTGTTCCCTGACGCCTCCGGCACGCTGACCGCCGTGGTCGACGTGCCCGCCGCCTTCCCGGCGGGCGAGCACCCGCTGACGCTGATCGTCACCGGCAACGACCCTGCCGCCCCGGTCGGCGCGCACCCGGTGCTCCTGGTGGTGGGCGCCCGGGCGGCGCTCGCCGTGGAGGCAGACCCGGCGGTGGCCCGGGCCCGGCGCCGCGCGGACTTCGTCGTCGAGGTCGTCAACAAGGGCAACGTCCTGCTCGACGTCACGCTCCGGGCCGACGACGCGGACCGGACCCTGCGCGCCCGGGTGACCCCGTCCGCGGTGTCGGTGGCGCCCGGGGAGCGGGCGCGGTGCACCGTCGAGGCGCGCGGGCCCCGCCACCTGGTCGGGTCGGACCGGGACCGCCCGCTGCGGCTCGAGGCCACGGCCGCCGGCCAGGAGGCGGTGGTGCCGCTCGTGCTGCGGCAGCGGCCGCTGGTCAGCCGGGGGCTCCTCACGGTGCTGACGCTCGTCGCGATCGTCGGCATGTGGGCGGCGGTGTCGCTGCTCGGCATCCGCGCAGTCCTCGGCCAGGACCCGTTGACGCGCGTGGCGCCGGCGTCGTTCTTCGCGGCGTCCTCGGGCGCCCCCGGGGGGTCGGGCGGTGTCGCGGGCGCCGTGCCGAAGGACGGCGCCGTGGCCGCGGGGGTGGGCGGTGTGCTGAGCGGGACGGTGCGCGGCGCCGTGGACTCGCAGGGAGTCGGGCGGATCACGGTCGAGGTGGTCCGCCAGGGGCGCCATGGGCCCGTGGTGGTGAGCTCGGCGGCCACCCAGGCGGATGGCGGCTACGTCGTCGCGGGCCTGCTGCCCGGCGTGTACCACCTGCGCTTCAGCGCCGAGGGGTACGACGAGGTGTGGTATCCGCAGGCGCCCGCCCTGGACGCCGCGGGCTCGGTGCGGGCCACCGCGGGCGAGGTCACCGACGGCGTCGACGCGGTGATCGCCGGGCATGACGGGGCGCTGCGGGGCACCGTCACGCTCGCCGACGAGGACGAGGTCGTCACCGTGACAGCCAGGCCCGTGTGGGCGGGCGCGGAGGACCTGTCGCCGTGGGAGACGAGGGCTGGCGCGGACGGCGCGTACACGCTGCCGGCGCTGCCCGCCCCCGGCTCCTACGAGCTGACCTTCAGCGCGGACGGCTACGCGCCCACCACCCTGACCGAGCGGGTGCTGGGCGGGCAGGAGCGGTTCGTGACCGACGTGCGCCTGGGCGCGGGCTCGGGCCAGATCACCGGCCGGGTGACCGATGGCGCCGCAGGCCTCGGCGGCGTGGCCGTGAGCACCACCGTCGACGGGCAGGCGGTCGAGGTGGGCACCCCGACGACGGGCGCCGTCGGCGTCTACGTGCTCACCGGGCTGCCCACGCCCGGAACGTATGTGCTGACCTTCGCCAAGGACGGGCACGCCTCGCGCACGCTGGTCGTGGACCTGGGCCCCGGCGAGCTGCGCGCGGGCGCCGACGTGGTGATGCGCGGCGGGGCGGGCACGGTCACCGGCAAGGTCTCCGACGCCTCTGGGGCCGGCCTGGGCGGGGCGACGGTGCGGCTCGGCGGGTCGTCGACGGCCTCGGTCGTGACCACCCTCACGCAGGGCGACGTCGGCTCGTTCATGTTGACGGGCCTCGCGGCCGGGAGCACGCACACGGTCACGGTCGAGCTGGCCGGCTTCGCCCCCGCCACGGTTCCCGTGGAGGTGGGCCCCGACGGGAGCTCCGCCGCCGTCCGGGTCACGTTGGCGTCCGCCGTGGGCTCCGTCTCGGGCAGGGTGCTGAACGCCGGCGCGGCCACCGGGGGCGCCACGGTCGAGGTGACGGACGGCAGGCAGTCGTGGCGGACCACCTCGGCGAGCGGCACTGGGGCGTTCACCGTGGGAGGGCTCGAGCCGCGCCGCTACACCGTGCGCGTGCTGCAGGGCGCCCGGGTGGTCGCCACGACCCTCGTCACGGTCACCGCCGGCGGCGTCGCGTCCCAGGACATCGACCTCGTGGCGGGGAGCTGACATGCGGGTGGTGACCGAGCCGCGCCGGGCGGTGGCCTACCCCGGCCAGGAGACGGTGCTGACCGTCACGGTGACGAACACCTCCGACGTGATCGCGGGCGCGACCGTGCGGTTCCTCGGCGCGGACGCCAGCTGGGTGACCGTGGACACCCCCACGCTGCGGCTGTTCCCCGGCTCCACCGAGCAGACGCAGGTGCGCGTCCGGCTGCCCGAGGGCGTCCCCGCGGGCGAGCGCCAGATGGCCGTCCAGGTCACGGCACTCGGCGAGGGAGGCCTGACCAGCGTCGAGGAGGTCACCCTCGAGGTGCCCCGCGCCCCCCGCGTGGACGTGCGGCTCGAGCCGGCCACGGTGACGGCCGGCCGGCGCGCGGTGTTCGGCGTGGTCGTCGAGAACACCGGGAACACCACGGAGACGTCGTCGCTCGTGGGCTCCGACGCCGAGGGCAAGGTGAGGTTCGGCTTCGTCCCCGACACCTTCGTGCTGGCCCCCGGCGAGCAGATCACCACCGAGCTCCGCGCCCGTGGCCGGCGGCCCTGGTTCGGCAGCCCGGCGGTGCGCCCGTTCGAGCTGCGGATCGCCGATCCGCGCGGCGACGTGGCGACCGGCCGGCGCGGCAGCGGGCCGGCCCCTGACGACGCGGACGCGCACGCGCCGAGCGTCGCCTCCGACGCGCCGCCACCGGCGGCCATCGGGGTGCTCGTGCAACGCCCGGTGTTCAACCGCGGCCTGATGTCGATGCTCGGGCTCCTGGTGGCCGTGAGCGTGTTCGCCGTGGTCATCGCCGTGGCCCTGACCAGCGTGGTCAACCGCTCGGCCGCGGACCGGGACCTCGCCCTGCAGGTCGCGCAGGCGCGCGACCAGGGCGCCACCACCGGGACGTCGTCGGTGGCCGGCACGGTGCGGCTGCTCTCGTCGGACGCGGTCGTCCCCGGCGTCGCCGTCGAGGCGTTCGACGCCGCGGACCCGACGCAGGCCCTGGCCACGACCGCCACCGACGAGGCCGGCGCCTTCGAGCTGTCGACGCTGGCCGCGGGGGAGTACAAGCTGCGGTTCCGCGGCGCGGGGTTCAGCGAGGTCTGGTACCCGTCGTCGCCCTCCGCCGAGCAGGCGCAGGCCGTCGTCCTCGCCGTGGGGGAGTCGGCCACCGGCCTCGTGGTGCTGCTCGGCGGCGTGCCCGCCACGCTGTCCGGCGTGGTGGTGGGGGCGGACGTGGCCGGCGCCACGGTGCAGCTGGAGCTGCCGATGGAGGCGCCCGACCTGGCGGGCGCCGCGCCCGCGGCCACCTCGGGGGCGGTCGTCCGGTCGGTCCCGGTGGGCGCGGACGGCTCGTTCCAGCTCGACGACGTCCCATCGCCGAACGTGTACGACATCGTGGTCTCCAAGCCGGGCTTCAGCACCCAGGTGCAGCGGGTCGACGTCGCCGCCGGCGAGCTGCGCACGGGCATCGAGATCCGGTTGCTCGAAGGCGACGGCACCATCTCCGGCACGGTGGTGGGGGCGCAGGGGCCGATCGGGGACGCGACGGTGATCGCCACCGCGGGCGACGTCACGGTGCGGACCGTGACCCTCACGGACGGCGACGTGGGGTCGTTCACGCTGCGCAACCTGCCGACCCCGGCGACCTTCACCGTCGTCGTCGCGGCCGAGGGGTACTCGGCGGCCACCCTGAGCCTCGACCTCGCCGCCGGGCAGGCGCTCACGGGAGTCTCCGCGACGCTCGGAGTCGACTCGGGACGGCTCGGCGGCATGGTGAGCGTGACGCCGTCGAGCCTCGGAGCCGGCGGCGTGGGGGTGTCGGTCAGCGACGGGGCGCGGACGTGGCAGACCGTCAGCCAGTCCGCGGTGAGCCCGGGCGCGTGGTCGGTGTCCGGGCTGGCGATCCCCGGCACCTACACCGTGACCTTCTCCCGCGCGGACCTCGCGCCGCAGATCGTCTCGGTGAGCCTCGACGCGCACGGCTCGGTGACCTCGGGCGCCCAGCGGGCCGATCGGGTCAACGCCACGATGCGCTCCTCGACCGCCCAGCTCACCGGGACCGTCTCGCAGACGGACGACCGGGGCGTGGTGACGGGCCCGGCGCCCAACGTCACCGTGACGCTGTCCTCGGGAAGCGCCCAGTACGAGGTCAGCACGGCGTCGACGCCCGCCGCTCAGCGTGGCAGGTACGCGGTCGACGCGTTGCCGCCCGGCACGTACACGGTCACGTTCTCCCGGTCGTCGACCGCCTCCAGGTCGAGCATCGTCACGCTCGTCGCCGGCCAGTCGGCCGTGCTCGACGCGACCCTGGCCAGTCCCGCGAGCATTCGCGGCAAGGTCACCCAGGCGGGCGCCGACGCCGCCGGGGTCGTGGTCAACCTGTACCGCGCGAGCGACTACGGCACCGCCGCCGGGCCGGTCGCGAGCACCGTCACGAGCGCCGCGGGCGGGTACGCGTTCCCCGAGGTCGAGGCGCCGCAGCACTACCTCGTCGAGGTCCGGTTGAGCCCGAGCGCTGCGGCGCTGGCCACCTCCGCGGTGACCACCGTGCAGAACAGCCAGGCCCTTGTCGTCGACGTCGCCCTCCCGAGCCCTTAGGGGACCCCGATGCACCCAGCCGCCCACACCCCCGTGCCCGCTCCCGTGAGCGTGCTCGTCGAGCCCGACGCGCACGCGCCCGGCGGTGGCCGCGCCGTCGTCGTGGCGCACGTCCGCAACCTCGCCGCGGAGCCGCTCAGCCTCGTGCTGCGGGTCGTGGGCCTCGACTCGGGCTGGCTGCCCGAGCCCGTGGCCACTCCGCAGGTGGGCCCGGACGAGACCGTCAGCGTGGAGCTGGTGGTCGTCCCCGCGGCCGGGGCGGTCCCCGGCCGCTACCCGTTCGTCGTGGTCGTCGAGGCCATCGGGGCCGCCGGCCGGGCGCAGGCCACCACGGACGGCGAGTTGGAGGTCGACGCCCCCGGCGAGATCGTCCTGTCCGTGGAGCCGGCCTCTGCCCGTGCGGTGTTCTCACGCAGGGTGAGCGTCGTGGTCACCAACACGGGAGACCAGCAGGTCGACGTGGGCCTCAGCACCAGGGTGGGCAAGGGCATGCGGTTCGCGCTGCCCTCTGCCTCGCTCACGGTGGGCGCCCACCGCACGGCGCGGCTCACCGGGCGGCTACGGGTGAGCCGGCCCAGCATCGTCGGCCACCGCAACCAGATCTCCTACGCCGTCGAGGGCAGGGGCCGGCAGGCGCCCGCGCGCTTCCACGGCACCCTCACCTCCCACCCGCTGCTCTCGGGCGGGGTCCTGCGGGCGCTGTCGCTGCTCCTCGTGGTGGCGCTGTGGGCTGGCGGCCTGGCGACCGCGGTGCCGTGGCTGACCTCGCGCGACGACGCGTCCACGTCGGCGGCGGGGGCGGCCGCAGCCGACGTCGGCTCCGACGGGCCGGCCGAGCCGGGGGACGGGGACGGCGCGGAGGACGGTGTCGAGCAGCCGGGCGCCGGCGCGACGTCGGCGGCCGTGCCCCGCATCCGGGTGGGCGGCGTCATCCGCGGGGACGCGCCGTCCGGGGTGCAGGTCGGCATCCGCCCCATCAGCGTGCTCGCCGGGGACGAGGCAGCTGGCGCGGTCCCCGCCGCGGCGACCGCGTCATCCCCGCTGGCCGGGGCAGGTGGCGGCGGGGCCGGCGGACGCGTCACCTCAGGGCTGGCGCGCGCCCTCCCGACCGGCGACCCGGTCGGCAAGACCCCCGCCCAGGCGCTGACGCTGACCCGGACGAGCGCGCTCGCTGACGCCCGCACCACGCGGTCAGCGGACGACGGCACCTGGGCGTTCGCGGACCTCACACCCGACGCGTACTACCTGATCACCTTCGCCAAGGCCGGCTACCAGACGCAGCGGCTCGTCATGACGGGGGCGGAGGCCGCGGCCCGGGCCCTCGAGGTCGAGCTGGTGGCGGGGGCAGGGCGGATGGCGGGCGTCGTCACCGGCCCGGAAGGGCCCGTGGGCGGCGCGCAGATCACCATCACGGACGGAGTCACGACGGTCGTGACGAGCGCGAGCACCACCGGCGCGATCGGGCGGTGGAGCGTCGAGGGGCTCTCCACGCCCAGCACGTACCTGGTGACGGCGACGGCCGACGGGCTCGGCGCCCAGTCGGCGCTGGTCACCCTGGCGCCGGACGGCTCCGCGGTGGTCGACCTCGTGCTGGCCAGCGGGGTGGCCGCCGTCAGCGGCGTCGTCACCGGCCCGGACTCCCTGGGAGGCGTCGGAGGGCTCGGCGGGGTGACGGTGACGGCGACCGACGGCGACGACGTCGTGCGCCTCGCCTCGACCGTCACGGACGGCCCGGTGGGCGCGTACACCCTCGCGGACCTGCCCGCGCCGGGCGTCTACACCGTGACGTTCGAGGGCCCGGCGCACGCGCGCCAGTCCCACCAGGTCACGCTGGGCGAGGGCTCGTCGCACGTGGCCCTGGACGCGCAGCTGACCCTGGCCAGCGGCGTGGTGCAGGGCTCCCTTGTGGACACGGCCGGGGCCGGGCTCGCGGGAGCCGGCATCACCGTGGGCAACGGCGAGCACACGTACAAGACGATGAGCACCTCCGACGCCCGCGGCTCGTTCCGGCTCAACGGCGTCGAGCCGGGGGACTACGTGGTCACCGCCGAGCTGTTCGGGCACGTCACCGGCCACGCCCAGGTGACCGTCACCGCGGGCCAGGCCAGCGACGCCGACCTGGTGCTGACCGCGGTGGACGGCGACGGCCTGGAGGCGACCTCGTTCGTGCGGGGACGGGCGAGCGACGCCCGCACGGGCAGCGTCATCACCTGCCCCGACCTGCCCGTGGCGGACTGCGTGGTCGCCGTCGAGCTGCAGCGCCAGCGCCTGGACGGGACCACCGAGACGGTCCGGGTGACCACGGCGCCCAGCCTGGAGTACACGATCCCTCCCGCGGGGGGCGAGGGGCTGCTGCCCGGGCTGTACACGCTCGTCGTGTCGGCGCCGGGCTACGAGCCGCAGCGCGTCGACGTCGAGGTCCCGATGGGGCAGACGGTGCGCGCGGCGCAGGCCTCGCTGCTGCCGTCGCCCTCCGTGGTCGGCGCCGTGCAGGCCCGTGTGGGCGCGGTGCCGGACGCCTCGTGCGTGATCGTGGCGACGGCCGGCGTCGGCCCGGGCGACGTGGAGGCGGCGGACTGCGCCTTCGGCACGACGGCGGACGGCGCGACCACCTGCGCCATCACGTCGCCGGTCGCCACCGCGTCGGCGCGATGCTCGGCGATCGGGCTGAACGGCAGCTACGAGGTCGCCCGGCTCGTCAGCGGCGGCTACTCGGTGTGGGTCGAGTCGGCCGACGACGAGTACCGGGCGCAGCCGCCCACGGCCGTGTCGCTGGCCGCGGGCGAGGTGCGGCGGCTCGACCACACCGTGGACCGGCTCGGCCGGATCACGCTCTCCGTGCTGGCGGACGAGGGGACGGGCGCGTTGACCGCGGCCGACGGCGCCACCGTCGTCCCGCACCTCGCCCCCACCCCGGCGCACCCGGGCGGGCCGCTGCCCTCCTCGTCCACGGACGCGCAGGGCCAGGTCATGGTCCGCGCGCTCGAACCCGGCTCGTACCGCTTCGACGTGACCTGGTCCTCCGCCGGGGGCGCCGCCGTCTCGGGCTCCACCGTGCAGATCGCGGTGGGCGACAACCAGGACCTGGCCTCGCAGGTGGTGCTGACCCGCAGCGGCCGGGAGTTCAGCGGACGTGTGGTCACCCAGCTCGCCGTCGGGAGCGCGAGCCCCGTGGGCGGGGTCCAGGTCAAGGTCACCGGCACCACCGGGTACGCCGGGCTCGTCCCGCAACGGTCCTCGGTGACGGTCACCACCAGCCCGACCGGCGACTTCCGGATCGCGGCCGTCCCCGATCCGACGCCGCACGCGGTGCCCACCGGCGTCCTGGCCCTCGTCGCCGACACCGTGTCGGTCGACGTGGTCGACCCGACGGGCCGGTACCAGGGCGTGACCCGGGCGAGCGTCACCATCGACGAGCTCCTGGCCGTCCCGATCGAGGTGCAGCCGAGCGGGCAGCGCTTCTCGGGGACGCTGACCGCCGACGGAGGGTCCATCGACCTCAGCGCGGCGACGCTCGAGGTGCTGTCCACCCCGCCCGGGGTGGGGAGCGTGCGCCTGGTGTCGACGAGCGCGGGCGTGCTCACCTGGAGAGACCTCAACCAGCCCGCCGACCCGGCCGCCGGGGGCAGCGCCACTCTCGCCCGCCCAGGGGAGTACCGGGTCCAGGCGTCGCTGCCGGGCTACGACACCGTGACGACCACCGCGATCTTCGAGCCGGGGCAGCCCGCGGTGCTGGCCATGTCGCTCCAACGGCACGGCGAACTGCGCGTGTCGGTCGTGGCCTCCGGGACTGGGCACGCCGTGGCCGACCCCGTGGTCACCCTCACCCGGCCCGGCGCCACCGAGCTCACGGTGACCGCCTCGCCGGGCACCAGCTGGGTCGACTTCGGCGAGCTGCCCAGCGGCCAGTACTCGGTGAACGTCCGGGCCGCCGGGCACGCGTTCACCACCGGCACGGTGACGGTGAGCCCTGGACAGACCACGGCCGAGCCCCAGACCGTGCGCGTCGCGCTGCTCGGCGCGATCGCCGGACGGGTCCAGGTGTCGATCGGCGGCTCCGTGCGCGCGCTGCCGGGAGTGCTGGTGACCGCCACCTCGGACGCCTCCGGCCAGGTGTTCACTGCCACGACCGACGCCACCGGGGCATACCGGCTCACGGGGACGACGATCGTCCAGGGCCTGGCCGCGGGCACGTGGCGGGTCAGCGCCGCGCTCAACGGGTACACGCCCGGCTACTCCGGCAGCGGCGTCGTGGTCACGGTGCCCAGCGGGGCGCCGGCGCCCGTCCCGCTCGACCTGACGATGTCCGCCGACAAGGTCGCGCTGCTCGTGGACGTGTACGACCCCGTCACCGGCAACGGCGTGGACGGGCTGACGGTGCGGCTGCTGCACAACAGCGCCATCATCGACCCGACCTGCGCCGCGGCGACCACGGGCACGTCGGTGTGCTCCCAGGTGCCGGGCCGCTACGGGTTCGCCCAGCTCGAGCCGGGGACCTACACCCTGGACGTGGCCGGGGGGAACTTCGCCCCCCTCACCGTCGCGGTGACTGTCGGAGCGGGCACCACCACGCAGGTCAGCGTGCCCGTCGCGGCCCGCGCCAACACGGTGCAGGGCATGGTGTCCGGCCAGTCGGGGGCGTCCGCGGCGACGCCGATCACCGGCGCCACGGTGAGGCTGCTCCGCGATGGCGTCCCCGTCGCGACCACCACCACCGCGAACGGCGCCTTCGCCTTCCTCACGGTGGCGGACGGCTCCTACGTGCTGTCGGTCGAGCGCGCCGGCTACGGCGCCACGAACCGCGCGCTGGCCGTGCAGGGCGGCCAGTCGGTCTCCGTCGACATCACCCTGTACGCCGACGCCCGCCAGGTGACCGTCACCCTCGAGTCCGTCAACGGCTACGACCTGACCGGCGCGCTCGTCGGGCTCGAGCCCGAGCCGGGCAGCGGCCAGCTCGCGCTCGCCGCCCAGCCCGTCGTGCGCGGCAGCGGGTCGGCCACGAGCTACACCACCACCTTCAACCAGGTGCCGCAGGGGGTGTGGACCGCGCGCGCCGGTGGCCCGTCAGGCCACTACGGCGTCTGGACGGAGCAGGTCGGCGCCACGGACAGCGCGGTGACGATCCTGGTCGACGAGGTGCGCGTGCGGCTGCGCGTCACCAGCACCGACCCGAACCCGCCGCAGTCCGTGACCCTCGACGTGGCGGCGGCCCACGGCGCCTCCCTCACCGAGCACGCGCCGGTGAACGGCGGCGTCGTGACGGTGTTCTTCCGGAAGGGCCCTGGCACGGTCACCGCCCGGCCCCCGAGCGGGCCGTGGTCGGTGACCCCCACGAGCCAGGTCATCGGCGCGGGCGCCACCGACGTCCTCGCGGCGTTCGCCGTCGACCGCGCGCTCACGCCGACGGCCACCACGGCCACCGCGCCGACGCTGGTCTCCGGGTCCACGGCGGTGCTCCGCGCCACCGTGGCGCCGGTCCCGAGCGGCGGGACGGTGACGTTCAGCCTGAACGGCGCAGCGGTGGGCACGGCGCCGGTGTCGACCACGACCGGGGTCGCGGAGCTGGCCGACGTGAGCCTCGCGGGGCTGCCGCTCGGGCCCGTCACCGTGGGCGCCGTCTACAACGGCTCTGCCACGCACGCCGGGTCCGTGGCCCCGGTGGTCCAGTCGACCGTGCAGGCCCCGAGCGCCACAGCGCTCACGGCTGGCGCGTCGACGGCCGCGGTCGGGGGCACGGTGACGCTGACCGCCGTGGTGACCAGCGCGGGCAGCACGTCCGGCGCCGTGGTGTTCTCCGGGCCGGGGTGCGCCGCCGCGCCGGTCACGGTGGGCGCGGGGCAGGCGGTCACCACCTGCGTCCTCCCGGGCTGGGCCTCAGGGGCCGTGACCTACACGGCGACGTTCTCGCCCTCGGGGGGCAATGCCCAGACGGCCGGCTCGTCGGGCACGACGACGGTCACGGTCAGCTGACCAGGGCGTCGCCCCGTGTCAGGGCGTCGTCCGGTGTCAGCGCAGCGGCCAGGCCGCCACGGCGCCGATCGCCAGGGCGAGCCCGCATCCCGCGCCGACCACGTGCCAGGGGAGCAGCCGCCACGCCCCCAGCCGGGCGAGCGGCGGCAGCGTGAACGGCTCGGGCGCCGGCGGGACGTGGACCACCGGCGGGGGCGGGGTCATCCCCGAGCCGCACCGCACGCACCGGCTCGCCGATGGCACGTTCAGCTCGGCGCACCCGGGGCAGGGCGTGCTCGCCAGCGCCGCGGAGCCGACGGTTCCCGGGCTGCGGCGCAGGCTGTCCTCGACGCCCTCGTCCACGAGCGCGCGCTCGACGCGGTCCCCGGCCCAGAACAGGGGGAAGTCGCACCGCTGGCAGAAGTCGTCGGCGCTGCGCCGGCCGCCGACGACCGTCCCCGGCAGCCCGCACTGCGGGCACTGCCGGGCGACGGGCACGGCGGAGGGCCGGGCCGGGGGCACGGGACCGGGCGACGCCGCGCCCAGCCCGGTGTGGGCCTGCTCCTGCGTGGTCATGCGCCCTCGCCGACCGGCGCCGTGATCGCCGTCGCCTGCTCGTCCCCGGGGGTGCGGCCCGCCAGGGGGACCTGCCGGTCGCCGACCCACAGCTCGGCGCGGACGTGCGCCGGGAGCTCCTCGGCGACGCGGGCGGCGAAGTCCGCCTCCTCCAGCATCCCCGTCGTGGCGACGCGCATGGCCACCCAGCCGGGGTCGTCGCCCGCGCCGCCCTCCGGGAAGACCCCTCCACCGTCGCGGACCTCCACCGGCCCGCCGCTGAGCACCTCGAGCAAGGACACCAGCCCGCGCCGGGTGCCGCGCCAGGGCAGCGACTGCGCGGCGTTGCGGACCAGGTCGCGCTGCAGCCGCTCGGGCAGGGCGGCGTCGACCCCGTCCATGCCGATCCACGTGCCGAGCCAGCGTGCCATCTCCGGGGGCGCGAGGCCCGGGTCGGCCAGGTGCCGCAGGTTCTCCGCGTGCGCGAGCAGCGTGTTCGCCTGTGTCTGGAAGATCGACAGGAACCGCACGAAGAAGTCGTCGTCGAGCATCGCCGGGGGGAGCTGGCGCAGCATCCAGTCGTCAGCCACGTCGCCTCACTTGACCACGACCTGGTGGGCGGCCGAGAGGAACAGCGCGTGCGGCTCGAGCCGCAGGGCGTCCCGGCCCACGCCCACCCGGCGGCCGTTGCGCAGGTCGAACGCGAACAGCTGGACCTCGTCGACCCGCTCGACGCCCTCCACGGCCTCGATCAGCTGCGCCACGACGGCTGCTGTCAGGTCGGCCTCGAAGGGCCAACCGGTCCCGTCGGGTCCCCCGGTGAGGGGGTGCACGTAGCGGTGCAGGGCGTCGAGGACCCGGTCGCGCACCATCGGCAGCGGCCGGCCGGGCAGGGCCCGCACCAGCGCCGCGATGCTGACGCCCTGGTAGAAGGGCGTGCCGACCTCGACCGCGACTCCCACCGGCCGACGCTCGTCGAGCACCGCGCACACCGAGTCCAGCAGGTGGCTCGAGAGCGCGAAGTCGTCGATGACGTGCTGGCGGGGGTCGCCGGCCAGCCGTGGCACCACGAGCACCCGCACGGGCTGGCGGCCGTCGGCCGCGGGCAGGCACCGGGCGCGCGCCACCTCCGCCGACGTCTCGTGGGTGAGCCGCTCGTAGTCGCTCGCCGTCACGGCGCGCATCCCCGTGCGGAGCATGAGGGGCCCGCGGGTCTTCGCCTCGTCCACCGTCTCGGCGTCCACACCGCCGGTGGCAGGGCGCAGGTTCGTCACCGAGGCGACCATCGGCACCGTCGAGCGCAATGCGGTGAGGGTGCCCGATCCGACGTTGCCGGCCGCGCCCCCGCCATGGCGGTAGCTCGTCACGGCGACCTCGGCCCCGTCCGGCGGGATGGCGCCGTGCTGGCGCACCGTGCCGTCGGGGTAGCGGACCCGCGGGCCGAAGCGCACCTCGCCGGTCGACGAGTCCCACACCACGTGCAGGTCGCCTGGCCCGGACGCGGAGAAGTCGGGGACCTCCTGCCAGACAGTGGCGGTGTCGTGCGTGATGACGCGCACCACCTCGTCGGGCCGGCGCCGCGCGACCGGGCGCCGTGACACCGTGAAACGCTGCTCGGGTGTGCCGTCGGAGCGGCCGAGCCGTTCGGCGGGGGCCACGGCGGCGTGCTCGGCCGGGGTCGTGGCGCCCACGGCGTGCGCGCTCAGGGAGTGCAGGCGTGGCGACGCCTCATAGGTGGGCTGCCCGGGCGCGGGGTGCGTGAGCCGGGCGCGGAGCCAGTGCGCGCCCACCCCGGCGAGCGTCAAGGGCTGGTGGACCGGAGGCAGGACGAGGACGATCGACCCGTCGCGGTTCAAGCCGCCCGTCGTGTCCTCATGGACCTGCGCGGCGACCCAGCCCTCGCCGGACCACACCTCCCAGGCCAGCGGCGGGTTGCGCGGGTCGACGCCGATCCCCTCGGCGTCCGCCTCCACGTCCATGCGCAGCACGAGCCCCGCGAGGGGCTCCTCGAACCCGAGCAGGAGGCTGTCGCCCGGCGCCAGCGGGCTCGACGGGAACACCACCACCGCCTGGCCCGGGTAGCGGAGGTCGCCCAGCGCCTCGACGGCCTCGCCGGTGTGCGCGGCCGCGGTGTGCGCCGCGACGAGCGTCGGCGGGATGATGACGCGCTCGCCCACCGTGGCGAACACCACCGGCTCCTGGGCGCCGCCGGCGGCCGTCGCCACCTGCGTCCCCGCGGGCACGACCACCGGCTTGTCGGTCGCCGCGGACAGCCAGAACGTCAGGTCGGTGCGGGCGGTCGACGCGGGGAACGGCTCGACGCCCACCAGGTTGAGGAAGTGCACGTACAGCCGCTCGGGCACCTGGTTGACGCGGAACAGCACCATCTCGCTCATCCACGCGAACAGCTCGATGAGCGCGACCCCGGGGTCGGACACGTTGTGGTTGGTCCACTCGGGGGTGAAGCGCGGGATGAGCCGCTTGGTCTCGTCGACGATGTCCTGGAAGGACCGGTCGTCGAGGTGGGGCGGGGGAAGCGGCATCAGTGCTCCTCGTGCGGGATGACGTAGAACGGGTACACGAGGTTGCGTCGGCTGTTCGTGGACACCACGCGGTACGTGATGCGGATGTGGACGAGGGACGGCACGTCCTCGTCCTGCACGGGCTCGACGTCCTCGACGACGGCGCGCGGCTCCCATTGGGCCAGCGCGTCGCGCACGGCCTCGCTGATCAGGCCGAGCAGGTTCGCGGTGACGGGCTCGAAGAGCAGGTCCCAGATGCGGCACCCGAACTGGGGGCGCATGAGCCGCTCGCCGGGCGCCGTGAGCAGGATGAGCCGGATCGAGCGGTCGATGTCCTCGGGGCCGTGCGTCAGCTTGATCGAGCCCGCGTGGTCGACCTGCAACGGCCAGCTGAAGCCGCGGCCGATGAAGGACGCGCCCTGGTCGAGCCCGCGCTCGGGCGATGTCGTGGCGTCCATCAGTTGATCTGCACCATCGCTCCCTTGATGACGGCCTGGCCGCCTGCCTGCACCGTCGTGGTCCCGGACCCCTTGAGGTCCACCGTCGCCCCCGACGCCTTGAGGTCGGAGGTCGCCGTGATCTCCACCGAGGAGCCCGACAGCGCCAGCTTCTGCCGCGCCTTGACGGTCACCGTCGTGCCGTCGAGGGTGATCGCGCCCTTGCCGTCGAGCGTGATCGTGGCCGATCCCGCGCTGATGGCCAGGGGGACGTCGTCGGGCACGGTGAGGTGGGCCCGGTCCTCGCCCAGCCGCAGGCTGTGCTTGCGGCCCGCGAGCTCGAGCAGCACGTGGCGGGCGTCGGCGCCCTGCCCGTCGCCCAGCTCGATCACATGGCCCAGGCGCGACGTGAGGCGACGGCTGACGACCGCGCCGTTCTCGTCGACGGTGCCCTGGGGCGAGCGGTCGCTGGCGCCGAACAGGCCCCCCAGCACGACGGGGTGGCGGACGTCGCCCGACTCGAACCCGACGAGCACCTCGTCGCCGACCTCGGGGACCGCCACCATCCCGCGGTCCACTCCGCCGCCGATGGCCGCCACCCGCGCCCAGGGCGACTCGACGGTCGCCGAGAGGCCGAGCAGCTGCACCCGCACCCGGCCGAGCTTCTCGGGGTCCTTGGTGTCGGTGACGCGGCCGACGGCCAGGCCCACATGGGTGAAGCTGCCCGCGGCGGCCCCCGTGCGCCCGGCCAGCGCGTCGTAGACGGGGCCCGCGGGCCGGTCGCCCGCGACGAACTGGGTCAGGAACCCGCGGCCGTCGAACGTGTGCACCACCTCGCGCAGCTGGTACGAGCCCGACGACGGGCCGGCGTCGAGGACGGTCACGGACCCGCCCGGTCGAAGCCCCGGCTGCACCGTGCCCCGCCCGCGCGCGAGCACGCTGCCCGAGGCCCGCAGCCGCGCCCGCGCGAGAGCCGAGGCCTCCGCGCCGTCGGCGGGGGCGCTCGACGCGTCGAGGACCTCCCCGCCCCGCGCGGCCGCCAGGCCGAACCTCGCGCCGATCGGGCTCGATCCCGCGGCGCCGGTCGAGGTCTCGACCGACTCGATGGGCTGCTGCGCGGCAGGGTCCCACCCCCGCACGCGCACGCTCGAGGGCGCCCCCGCCGTCAGCTGCACCTGGAAGTCGCTGAGCGTCGACCCCAGCCGCAGCTCCACATCGCCGCCGCCCGGGCGCGCGGCCCCAGAGCTCGACGAGTTGGGCCACACGTGGAAGGCGCCGCCGTCCACCACCCACTCCATCCCGGCCCGGCGGGTCAGCTCGTCGACGAAGGCCAGGTCGGAGTCGGTCTGCAGCACGTAGGGCTGGACCGCGCCCCCCTCGCGCGTCAAGGAGACGTCCGTGTGGCGGCGCACGACCTCGGTGATGATGTCGTCGTAGGACATCTCCAGGTACGTCGCCGCGGTGGTCGACAACGCCAGGCTCGCCGCGACGTCCTCGACCACGACCTTGAGCTCGGAGGCGCCCGCTCCGCGGTGCTCGACGCCCACACCGCTCACCGTGCCGACGAACACCGAGACCAGGGCGCCCCGACCACTGGCCGGCGCGGCCAGCACCTCGACGGCGTCGCCGAGCGTGAGCTGCGGACTCGAGGACAGCGCGTACCCCGGGTCCGCGAACCGCAGCGTGCAGCGCCCCACCGTCCGCACGCCGACCTGCACCCGCAGCTCGGTGAGCGCCGCCGCCCACGCGTCGGAGAGCGGCGCGCCATCGACCTTCACGTGCGGGGCGAGGCGGGTCCCCGTCTCCGCGGGGAGGTCGTCGACGGCGCTCATGCGTCCATCCGGGGGACGGACAGCAACGCGCCCGCGCGCAGCTCGAGCGGGTCCGCGATGCCGTTGGCGGACGCCAGCAGGCGCCACCGGGTCGAGTCGCCGTAGTACCGGGCGGCGATCCGGTCGAGCGTCTCCCCGGCCAGCACCCGATGCACCCGGTGCGGCTGCGGGGTCCCCGAGGTCGGGTTCTGCGGGCCGAAGGCGCGCGACGGCTCGTACTGGCGCATCGTCAGGTCGAGCGTCGCGCGCAGCGGGGTCCCGGTCGAGGAGAAGTACGTGAAGGTCAGCGCGAGGTCGGCGATGACCGCGCGGAACGAGTGCAGCTCGCCCCAGTGGAACGTCACGTAGGGCGGACGGGCGTTGCGCGATGTCTCGTCGGTGCCCGGCAGCGACGGGTCGACGTCCATGAGCTCGAGGATCTTGCCCGTGTGCCGCGTGACCGGAGCCCCGTCGTCCGTGGTGTCGAAGAACAGCTCGACTCGCATCCACCCCGGGTTCGCGCCCCCGTACTGCAGCCGCGGGACCCCGCGCCCCGGCATGCGGTGCGCGAGCCAGTCGTTGGAGCGCGTGATCTCCAGCTGGGACGGGTTGAACAGGCACGGCAGACGGTCGCCGCCCTCGATCTCCAGGAACGCCTTCTCGGGCCCGGCCATCAGAACACCCCCCACGCCGAGCGGTGCGCGCGGCGCTCGACCTCGTCGACCAGCCGGGCCTCGACGCGCTCGACGACGGTGTCGACGATCCGCGCCAGCGTCGCCTCGTCCAGCGAGGTCGCGGCGGCGGGGGCGGGGGTCGCCGAGCGGGGCAGCGGAGGTGCGTCGGCCAGGGCGTGAGACATCGGGGCCTGCCTCTCTGTGGTCGAGGTGGGTGCGTCCATCAACCAGGCCAACGCGGCGGGGTCGAGGGACCGGCGCACGGTGGCGCCGACGCCTGGCGGGCCACCGGCGGTGGATCGCGCGACAGCGGGGACGGGAGGAAGGGCGCCGGGCGGGGCGACGGCCGATGCGGGCCGCGGCGGCAGGGTCGCGCCACGGGGCGGCGCCATCGCCGACGAGGCGGCCAGGCTCCCCAGCAAGGGGGAGCGGCGCAGCACCGCGACCGCACCCGAGGACAAGCCACCCGTCGCCGACCCGGCCCGCGACCGGACGTGGACGCGATCGCCGGGAGACTCCTCGCCTGACCAGCCCCACGGCGACGGGCCCTGGGCCGACGACTGGCCGGGCGCGGGCCACAGCCTGGACGCGGACACCGGCCCCGGCCTGGACGGCCGTCCCGCATCCGACGACGCGCGCACGCCGGCGCCGAGCCCCGCGGGCCCGAGCGGCCGCACCCCCGCCACCGGTGTGACGTCAGACGGGCGGGCGACCGCAGCGCCGGCCCGGCCGGCGACGGCCGGCACGCCCCCCGCCACAGACCGCCGCAGGGCGACGGGCGACGACGCGTTCGCGGGCCTGCCGCTCCCTGCCGTTCGAGGACCCGTCAGCGCCGCGCCGTCGCCGGACACCGGGCGGGCGAGGGCGAGGCCGCGGACGGCGGCGGGCAGCGGACCCGCGGTGTCCAGGCGTCGGCGGAGCGGGCCCGGGGAGGCCGGGCCAGAGTTGGCAGCGGAGACCGTCCGACGGGGACGGGCGGCGGCCCGCACGGCCGACGGGGACAGCGCCCGGGCGAGCCGGTGCGGCCGTCGGTGGGCGGCAGGGGACGCGCCCGTCGGCGCCCCGGCAGGGGGAGCGCTCGCCTGGCCGACGCCGAGCGGGGCTGTGGCCCGGAGCAGGCGGGACGGCGCCAGGGCGCCATCGGCGGGTCGGGCGGCATCCCTCCCGTCCAGTCGGCGGCCGGGCGACCCGGTCGCGTCCATCGCGGACTGGCCGGCGGCTGCTCCCACGCCCTGTCCCGGCACGGGTCGGGCGCCTTGGGGCGGCGCGGAGACGATGGCGGTCTCGGCTGCCGGGCTGGCAACTGGGGCGCCGGACGGCACGACGGCGCGGGCGATCACGTCGCCGCGGCGCGCCTCGAGCGTGGGTGAGGGAGCGGGGTGCGCACCGCGGGCGGGAGGCGCCGAGTCACGCGCTCGCGACACCTGCCCGCTGGGTCGCTCCTGGACAGCTGACGGGGCGGGCGCCGTCGCGGCGAGGGCTGCGCCGCCGAGGCCGGGGACGGCAGTGCCGGGGACAGCAGTGCCGGGGACAGCAGTGCCAGGGACGGCAGCGCTGGGGAGCGCAGCACCAGGCAGGACCCGCCCCGGGACGACAGCGCCGGGGACGGCGGGGCGCAGGTCGGTGAACGTGCGAGGGGCAGGAGACCACAGGCGGCGCACCTGCAGAACGGGAGAGGTGGCCGCCAGCGTGCGCCGCGCCACCGTGCCTCCCGGCGCAGCGCGCAGCGGCGCGCGGCTGGTCGCGCGCGACGCCTGGTCGACGACGGGGCGCGCGGACTCGCTCGGCCGCGTCGGCCCGTCACCAGCACCGGCGCGCGAGGCGGTCGTGGCAGGGGTCGACGGGGCCATCGGCCCGTCCGCGCGGACGGCGGCGGACGCGGCGTCCGCCACGCCATGTGGCGCCGGCGCCCCGCGAAGCCGGACGGCCGGCGGGTCGAGGGCGCGCTCAGGCGCCGTGGTCGTCACGGTCCCGCCGGCCGCGTGACGCGGGCCGTCGGCCGGGAGTCGAGGAGTGTCGCCGAGCGCCGCGCGGACCCGCGCGCGACGCACCACGAGCGCACCCCTGCGCAGCACCCCGGCGCCACCCGGCGAGCCGGGCGCGACGACGCCAGACGCCCGCGCGGCGCCCACAGGCGCGGAGGCGCGAGGCGCGGGCGCGCTCGACGGCGCGAGCCCTGTCGAGCCGCGGGCAGGCAGAGCGCTCCGCCGCACGACGTCGGGGTCCCGCGGGGCGGAGTCCCGGGGCGCGGGGGCAGCGACGGGGGACCTGGACCCAGCGGCGGCGCGCGCCGCGGGCTGCCCGTGCCCAGGCCCCGCGGGCTGCCCCGGCGCGGACCCTTCGCCGCCCCGAGGCGGGCCGGAGGACCGGCTCGGCGGGGCGGGCCGGCGTCGACGGGTGTCCTGGGCGACCACCATCGGTCCCGCGGCGGCGACCTCGGCGGGAAGCCGGACGGGCAGGGTCGTGGGTGGCGCCGTGGTGGGGGTGCGGCCCGGGGCGCGTCGCGAGGGCTCGGCAGCGCGCGGCTCCGCGGGGCGCGGCCCCCTGGGCTGGTCGGCCTGGCCGGCCTCGGCCTGCCCCTGAGGGCTCCACCAGCGCGGAGGCGCGGAGCGCTGCGCCACGTGGGGGGCCCGGACCGTGGTCGCACCGGCCAGTGCGCGGCGCACGGTGGCGGTCTGCTGCATGGCGTCGGCGAAGCGCGTGCTCGAGGCCGCGAGGGCCCCGACCAGCGCGGTGCGCCGCGGCCCGGAGCGAGGCCCCGGGCGGCGCATCCGGGCGGCGACCTGCCGCCCGAGCACCGTGCGCGGGTCGCCGCCCGTGCCGCCAGCGGCCGGCTCACGCGGAGCGCGGCTCGTCGTCGACCCCGTCATGACGTCTTCGCCCGGAAGCCGTTGTGCGCGACCTCGAGGCGTTCGACGAGCTGGTCCTCGCGGTCCACGTCGAACGCCGGCCCCTCCCAGCGCACAGCGAACACGCCCTGGAGCTCCCAGGCGCGCAGCCGCTCGCCGGTGTAGCTGATCGCCGTCACCGCGCCGGTGCTCCGGGTGAGCTTGTTGCCCCGCGCGGCGAAGTTCTCGCCCGCGGAGTTCGCCACCCAGGTGAAGAGCGCGTCCGACTCGATGAGCCCACGCTCGAACACCAGGTTCGGCCAGCGCAGCACGCCCGGCAGCTTGTGGGCGTACCCGTTCTGGCCGCCCTCGACGTACTCCTCGACGCCCACGCTCAGCTCGAGGCCTCGCAGCTTGCGGAACGTGCCGATCTCGACGCCGTCCACCTCGAAGAGGAAGAGGGCGCTGCTGCTCGGCTCGCCCCCCAGCGCCTCAGCTGCCGGCATGGTCGCGCACCGCCTCCCACGCTCGTTCGTTCAGAGATGACACGGCCCGGACCATCCGGACCCTGTCGAGGTGCTCGAGGTCGAGCAGGTCACCGAGAGGCCAGTGCAGGTGGTACGCCAGGTAGGCGATCTCCTGCCACAGCGCCTCAGACGGGTAGCGCAGCATGTGTCACCGGCCGTCTGTCGGGATCTCCTCGATCGCCGAACGCCCGGGACGGACGTAGGCGACGTCGGAGCTGACCCGGCCCGTGGAGGCCGGGTCGTCCGCCGGAGGCTCCGCCGGCGCCGGCTCGGCAGCGGCCGGCTTGGCGGCTGCCGGCTCGGCGGCGGCCGGGGCCGCCGTGACCGGGCCCGAGCTGGCGCCCTGCGCCGCCATCAGCTCCTCGTACTCCGCCTGGGAGCCGAAGTTGATGACGCCGTAGAAGTCCTGCAGGAACGCGAGGTCGACGGCGAACAGCCCTTCGATGTCGCGGGCCGTGACCAGCTCCATCGTGCCGAGCCGCTCGACCACGCGCGCCAGCACCACCACCGTCAGCCGCGGGTCGTCCGGGCCGTCGATCATCGGGTCGCGCAACGGCTCCAGCTCGTCCCGCGCGGTGGCCAGGCGCATGGTGCCGGTGCGGTGCACCGTCCCATGCGCGTCGACGTACCCGCGGGGGAGCGTGAAGTCGTACTTCGTCTGCATGGTCACTTGACGCGCTCGAGCCGTTCGATGACGAGCGTGATGCTCTCCTTGACGACGTCGGTGCTCTCGACGCTCAGCTGGTCGGTGGAGATCTTGCTCGGCCACGAGTTGAAGAAGTTGAACCGCGCGACCTCGTTGCGGGCCGTGTCGTACAGCACGATCGAGCCGTTCTTGCGCTGCCCGGCACGGTCCGTGGCGACCAGCCCGGTGCCGCGGATCTCGTTGAACCAGTTCCACAGCTTGTCCGACGTCGAGTCGAGCGGCGCGACGCGCGAGAGCTGCAGGTCAGAGGTCTGGGTGGCGCTGCCGAGGCCCTTGACCTCCTGCAGCACGCCGCCCGAGCCGGACTGCTTGGAGCGGCTCACGCTCACCTCGATGTCCAGCCCGGAGACGCTGATGAGAGTCGAGATGACCTCGCCGTCGATCTCCAGGAAGAAGTTCTGCGCGACGATCGGGTCATTGGTGAACAGTCCGTCGACCACTGGTGCTCCTCAGGTTGAGATGGGGGCCGCGGGCCCGGTCGTCCGGGCCCGCGGGGCGTCGGTCAGTTGGCCGACTGCTTGTTCTGGCTGATCCGGAAGACGACGAACTCGGCCGGCTTGACCGGCGCCAGCCCCACCTCGACCACGAGCTTGCCCGCGGCGATGGACTCGGGGGTGTTGATCGACGCGTCGCACTTGACGTAGTACGCCTCGTTGGCGCTCGACCCGAACAGCGCGCCCGCCTGCCACAGGCCGTGCAGGTAGCCGCTGAGGGTGCGGTTGATGCCCTCCCAGAGCTTGACGTCGTTCGGCTCGAAGACCGCCCACTGGGTGCCCTCCATGATGGTCGACTCGACCATGTTGAACAGGCGCCGCACGTTGATGTACGACCAGTCGGTGTCGGACGTGAGGGTGCGGGCGCCCCAGATGCGGATGCCGCGTGTGCCGAACGGCCGGATGCAGTTGATGCCGACGGGGTTGAGCAGCGCCTGCTCGTTCTGCGTGATCGAGCGCTCGACGTCCAGGACGCCGCGGATGGTGTCGTTGGCCGGGGCCTTCCACACCCCGCGGGTGTCGTCGGTGCGGGCCCACACGCCGGCCACGTGGCCCGACGGCGGGATGAGCACCTCGGCGTCGCCGCTGGTCGCGGCCGGGTTCTCGACCTTGATCCACGGGTAGTACAGCGTGGCGAACTGCGAGTCGTACATCGCCTCCTCGGAGCGCCACTCCTTGATCTGCTGGGGGCCCATCCCGGGAGGCGCGTCGAGGATCGCCATGCGGTTGGGGTGCTGCTCGCAGTGCGCGATCAGTGCCGTCTGCACGGCCTTCCACAGGCTCAGGTCGATCGTGCCGTCAGCGCGCGTGGCCGCGGTGATGAGGTCGGGGACGATGACCATGGTCACGTCGTCCGCGACGGCGAGGCCGTTGATGCCGGTGCGCGCGGACTCCGAGCCGGCGAACTTGCGGCCCGTGACCGGCACGGGGACCGGTGCGGCCTTCTCGAGCGCGTAGGCGCCGGGCTTGAGGAGCTCGAGCTGGCTCTGCAGGTCGACCGCCTCGTCCAGCTGGACGCTCACCTTGACGCGCGTCGAGGTCGCGTTGATCACCGTCGCGGCGTCCCGGGGACCGCCGAGCGTCAGCCCGGGGTAGGACTCGACGGTCTCCTCGCCCTGCACGATGGAGATCGTGAAGGCGGAGGGGCCCTCGGCGTCGGCGCCGCCGTCCACGGACTCCACGACGACGGTGAGGTCGGCGTCGGGCTCGACGCTCTCCACGGCGACCGGCAGGCCCAGCGCGCGGTCCGCGGCGGGCAGCGCGCGGCGGGCGGGCTCGCCCGCGGGGTCGGCGTTCGGCACGCGCACCACGTACGCCATCGAGCCGCCGTTGAGGAAGAAGCCGTACACCGACAACGGCAGCACCGCCCCGTCGACGAATCCGCCGTACAGGTTCTCGTACTGCGTCCAGCTCGTCACCAGGCGCGGCGCCAGCCCTTGCGGGTCGTTCGGGTCGTCAGCCGGGGCGCGCTCGGTGAAGCCGACGAAGGCGGCGACGGCGGTGGGCGCCGAGGCCAGCACCTTCTGCGACGAGGGCACCTCCTCGACGTACACGCCAGGTGCGGTGTAGGTGGGCACGGACACTCCCTCACGATCGGGTGGTCTGCACGGTCGCGTGTGGCGTCGGGCAGGGGGACTCATGGATCGATCACCGACGTTAAGGACCAGGGGAGTGGCCCCACATCGGTAATCGCTACGCAGATCAGCGACACGCGCGCAATGGACCCAGGTCGCAGCCCCCGATCGGCGATGCTTTCGACGGGGCAGGATCCGCATCACACCGTCTCGAGGAGCACAGCAATGATCCACGGCGCCCTGCCGCCGCCCTCCCTCCCGTCGTTCCTCCCGACCCAGCGCGCGATGCCCTCGGCCGAGTCGAGAGCGGTGCGGACGGAGCTGCTCGAGCAGGTCACCGGCACGGTGCGACAGGGCCAGAGCGTGCTCCTGGTCGGGGCCCCGGGCGTGGGCACGACGTTCCTCGCGCGGACCGCCGTCACGCGCGCGCTGGCGGCCGACGGCTCGCGGGACGCGTTCGTGGTGCAAGGCTCGCCCGCGCCGGGCGAGGTGTCGCTGGCCCCCCTCGGCGCGCTGGCCGGGGTCGACCTGGCGGGAGCGTCGGGCCAGGCGGCCCGTGAGATCGCCGACGCGCTCGCCACCCGTGGGGCGTCCGGCGAGCCCGCTCCCGTGGTACGCGTGGAGGACCTTCACCTGCTCGACCAGGCGACGGCCGTGCTGCTCGGGTCGCTGGCACGGCGACGGGCGATCGTGCTGGTCAGCACGGCGCGGCCCTCGACCGCCAGGCTCTCGCCCTGGCGGGAGCTCTGGAAGGACGGCTGCGTCGAGCGCGTGGACGTGCAGCCGTTCGACCGCACCGAGTTGGCCGACTTCCTCGGGCAGGAGCTCGGCGGGCCGGTCTCGGCGGACCTGGCCATGCGGGCATGGCAGCTCACCCGTGGCGCGGTGTACCTGGTGCACGAGCTGGTGGCGCACGAGGTCGCCTCGGGCCGCATGACCCGCTCGGCAGGCGCCTGGCAGTGGATCGGGAGCGCCCGCCCCGGCCCACGCCTGCTGGACATCACGCACGGCAGCATGGACCGGCTGGACCCCACCACGCGCCGTCTCCTCGAGGTCACGGCGCTCGCCGGGACGGTCGGGCTCGACGCCCTCGACGAGCTCGGACTCGGAGAGCCGGTGGCGGGCCTCCTGCTCGACGGGATCCTGGAGCTCGTGCCGGAGTCGGAGACCGCGGGAGGCTCCCGCATGGTCCCGACGGTGCGCTGGACGGCGCCGCTGGCCGCCGCGGCGGTGCGCGAGCTGATCCCGTGGGCACAGCGCCAATCCCACTTCACGGCGCTCGGGCGCACGTCCCACGACCCGGAGCAGGCGGGGGAGGGGCTCATCCAGTGGGTCACCTGGTCGCTCGAGTGCGGGAGCCCGGTGTCGGTGGACCGTCTCCGGACCGCCGCCGAGATCTCCGAGTACCGCGGCGACCACGAGTCGACCGTCCGGCTGACCTCCGCCGGGCTCGACCTCGCCGCCCCCCACACGGATCCGCTGACCCGGGTCCGCCTGCTGCGCTCCCGGTCGAGCGGCTACGCGTTCCAGGGGGTGGCTGACCTCGCCCGCCTCGACCTGGAGGCCGCGCTGCGCCAGCTGGCGAGCGCGAGCGTGGACGACGCCGAGTGGGCGGAGTACCGGGTCGACCTGGCGCGCCGCATCGCGAACCTCGAGCTGACCAGCGCCGACTCGGTGGACGCGGCGGTGGCGGCCATCGACGCCGCCGACGCGGACCTGGCGGGCCGGGAGCAGTCGCCGGCGGTCGTCGTCGAGCGCAAGGCCCTGGCCGCCGAGCGGCTGGTCATGCTCGGCTATGGCGGGCGGTTCCCGGAGCACCTCGGAGCAGCGACCGACTTGCTGCTCGACGGCCCGAGCGGCGACGTCGACAGGTACCCCCTCGTCACCCCGGTGATGCTCGGCCTGGGCCAGGCCGGGGAGTTCGAGGTCGCCCGCTCGATCGACGCCCGGTACTCGAGGATCGTGGACGCCGCCGCCCGCGAGTACCCCTGGGCACGGGCCGAGCTGCTCGGCTGGCGGCTGCTGCAGTGCGTCTGGACAGGGGACCTGGCGAGCGCGCGGGTGCTGCTGGCCCAGATCCAGGCGGCCGCGTCGGGCCTCCAGCGCATGGACCGCTGCCTGGACCACCTGGCGGAGGGGATGGTCGCGGCGGCCGACGGGCGCTGGTCCGTCGCCCGGAGCGAGCTGCGCGTGGCGAACTCCCGCGCGCCGCTGCGCGACGACGGCAGCCTGACAGGGCTCACGCTGGCCTACGAGGCGCTCGCCTGCGCGGCGGTCGGCGACGCGGCCGCGGCCCGCGACCTCATCGACCGGCTGCGCCGCACACCGATGCGCCGCGCCCGCTCGATGCAGGGGGAGATCCGGCTGGTCCTGCTCGACACCGCCGCGTGGACGCACGCCGCCGATCTGGAGCAGCTCGCCATGACGACGGCCTCCTGGGCCGCGGGGCTGGGGATGCGGCGGATCGAGGCCGAGGCGTTGCATCGGGCGATCCGCGCCCGCAGCCAGCGGGGGGCGCTCGCCGGCGCCGGCGGGGCGGCAGACGCCGCGCTCACCGATCGCGCCCTCGTCCGGCTGCGCGAGCTGACCACCGCCATCGGGAGCATTCGCGCGCGGGCGGTCCTCGACCACGCTGAGGCGCTGGCCTCGGGAGACGACGCCCTGGCGCAGGCCCGTGGGGCCGCGCTCGGCACGGTGGGCCTGTGGCTCCCGACCATGAGCCAGCGGGTCGAGCTGACCCGCCGGGAGCGTGAGATCGCGGCCCTCGCCGCCGCGGGCCTGAGCAGCAAGGTCATCGCGGAGCGGCTGTTCCTGTCGGTGCGCACCGTCGACAGCCACCTCGCGCGCGTCTTCGCCAAGCTGGGGCTGCACAGCAGGGCCGAGCTCGCGCAGCACCTGCACTAGGGCGGCGCCTCTGGAGACGGCGACGGGCGCCGGCGGCCATCGATGGCCCCCGGCGCCCGTCGTGGCGCGAGCAGGTCAGCGCGGGACGATCAGCCCGGCCGTCTGGGTGCGCGCGCGCTCGAAGCGAGCCGCGGCGTCCTCCCAGTTGACGATGTTCCACCACGCCTTGATGTAGTCGGCCTTGACGTTGACGTAGTCGAGGTAGAACGCGTGCTCCCACATGTCCAGCAGCACGATCGGCACGAGGCCGAGGGCGATGTTGCTCTGCTGGTCGTACAGCTGCACGATGATCAGCCGCTCGCCGATCGAGTCCCACGCGAGGATCGACCAGCCGGAGCCCTGGATGCCCGCGGCGTTCGCCGCGAAGTGCTTCTGGAACCCGTCGAACGAGCCGAAGAACTCGTCGATCGCCGCGGCCAGGTCGCCGGTGGGGCGGTCGCCGCCGTTCGGGGAGAGGTTCAACCAGAAGGCGGAGTGGTTGACGTGCCCGCCCAGGTTGAAGGCGAGGTTCTTCTCGTGCAGGTTCACCGACGAGAGGTCGCCGGACTCGCGGGCCTCGGCCAGCTTCTCGAGCGCGGTGTTCGCTCCCGCCACGTACGCGGCGTGGTGCTTGTCGTGGTGCAGCTCCATGATGCGCCCGGAGATGTGCGGCTCGAGATCCGCGTAGTCGTAGGGCAGATCGGGAAGGGTGTAGTCAGCCATGCGTGATGCCTCTCCTACCTCAGGTCGCGGCGTTCGCCGCGAGACGTCGGGGTGGTCCGTCATATGCGCCGGGCGGCGCACCCAGAGGGAGCGCCGCCCGGACAGGACAACTGTGGACCAGGATCAGCGATTCCGCGTCTCCGTGTCCGTCTCAGAGGCCGGACCGGAGCCGACCTCGGAGGTGATCTGGTCGTGCTCTGGCGCTGGGGCGATCGTGTCGTGCTCCCCGTGCGAGTGCGCCGCCGCCAGCTCGGCGGGGGTGACGGGCTCGACGCGGTCCTCGAAGAAGATCCGCGACACGCGCTGCTTGAGCCGGTCCTTGCGGTAGCCCTTGCGGCGCACGCCCCGCGAGTCCTCGGCCGGCTCGATCTCGAGCGGGCGAGGCGAGTCGTAGCTGACCAGCAGCCACTGCTCGTACTCGTCGAGGGGCTTGTGCACCTCGATGTACTCGCCGTGCGCGAAGCGCACGATGCGCCCGGTCTCGTGGCCGTGCAGCACCAGCTCGCGGTCCTTGCGCTGCAGGCTCAGGCAGATGCGCTTGGTCACCCAGAACGCGAACGCGGGCCCGACGAACAGCAGCACGCGGAACGCCCAGGTGATGTCGTTGATCGACATCCGGAACTGCGTCGCGATGAGGTCGTTCGAGCCGGCCAGAGCCAGCACCACGAACGCGGTCAGGAACGCCACGCCGAAGGCCGTGCGGAACGGCGCGTTGCGCGGGCGGTCGAGCACGTGGTGCTCGCGCTTGTCCTTGGTGACCGCCGCCTCGATGAAGGGGTAGGCCGCGATCGCCGTGAAGAGGATGCCGGGGACCACCATCGCGGGGATGAGGACGTTGAGCGAGAGCGTGTAGCCGCCGATCACGTACTCGGTCTGTCCCGGCATCAGGCGCAGGGCGCCCTCGAGGAACAGCATGTACCAGTCCGGCTGGGCTCCCGCGGACACCGGTGACGGGTCGTAGGGGCCGTAGTTCCAGACCGGGTTGATGGTCATCGTGGCCGCCATGAGGGCGATCACGCCGAACACGACGAAGAAGAAGCCGCCGGCCTTCGCGGTGTACACCGGGAACAGCGGGTAGCCGACGACGTTCTTGTCGGTGCGGCCCGGGCCGGGGTACTGCGTGTGCTTGTGCAGCACGACGAACAGCAGGTGCAGCCCGATGAGGGCCAGGATCAGCCCGGGCACCAGCAGGATGTGCACCGTGAACAGGCGCGGGATGATGTCGGTTCCCGGGAACTCGCCCCCGAACAGGAAGAACGACATGTAGCTGCCGATGATCGGGATCGCCTTCACCACACCGTCGGTGATGCGCAGGCCGTTGCCGGAGAGCACGTCGTCCGGCAGCGAGTAGCCGGAGAAGCCGGCGGCCAGGCCGAGGACCAGCAGCACGAAGCCGACCAGCCAGTTGACCTCGCGCGGCTTGCGGAACGCGCCGGTGAAGAACACGCGCATCATGTGCGTGACGATCGAGGCCATGAACAGCAGTGCCGCCCAGTGGTGGATCTGCCGCATGAGCAGCCCGCCGCGGACCTCGAAGGACAGCCGCAGCGTCGAGGCGAACGCCTGGGACATCTCGACGCCCTGCATCGCGGCCCAGGGGCCCTCGTAGTGCGTCTCGCCCATGCTCGGCACGAAGAACATCGTGAGGAACACGCCCGAGATCAGCAGCACGATGAAGCTGTAGAGCGCGATCTCACCGAGCAGGAACGACCAGTGGTCGGGGAAGATCTTGCGCGCGAAGCCCTTGACCGCCGTGCCGATGCCGGTCCGCTGGTCGAGGTAGTCGGCGGTCCCGGACGCCGCCCGCGCTCCGCGGGACGGAGTGGTGGTGCTCACTTGAGGCGCTCCCAGAAGCTCGGGCCGACAGGTTCGTGGAAGTCGGATTGAGCCACCAGGTAGCCCTCGTCGTCGACCTCGATGGGCAGCTGGGGAAGCGGGCGCTTCGCGGGTCCGAACACGACCTTGGCGCCGTCGGCGACGTCGAACGTCGACTGGTGGCACGGGCACAGCAGGTGGTGCGTCTGCTGCTCGTACAACGCTACCGGGCACCCCACGTGGGTGCAGATCTTCGAGTACGCGACGATGCCGTCGTAGGACCAGCCCTTGCGGTCCTCGGCCTCCTTGAGGTCCTTGGGGTCGAGCCGCACCAGCAGCACGACGGCCTTGGCCTTCTCGTTGAGGCGTTCGTGCGCGTCGACCTCTTCGAGGTTCTCCGGGATGACGTGGAAGACGGAGCCGATGGTCACGTCAGCGGCCTTGATCGGCCGGCCGGCGGGGTCGGTCGTCAGCTTGACGCCCTTGCGCCAGATCGTGTGCTTGAGCTTGGAGACGTCCCAGCTGCCGCCCACGTCGCCGATCAGCGGCACCGCGATGGCGAGCGGGAACAGCGCGAGGGAGGTCACCGCGGCCCCCTTGAGGACGCCGCGTCGGCCGATGCCGGAGTCGGCGGCGCCTTCCTTGAGCACCTCGACGGCTCCGGCGCGCGTCTCGTCCGAGCTGCGCTGCGGGTGGCGCATCTCGACCTTCTCGTGGTCGTTCATGAGCGTCTTGGCCCAGTGGACCGCGGCGGTGCCGATGCCCATCAGGCTCAGGAACAAGCCGAACCCGATGAGGAAGTTCGACAGCCGCATGCTGCTCGGGGTGTCGCCGGGCGGGACGAGCGACCACGCGACGACGGTGCCTATGGTGCCGATGATCGAGATGGCGAACAGGATGACGATCTGGCGCTCGGCCCGCTTCGCCGCCGCCGGGTTGACGTCCGCCTGGCGCGGCCGGTGCGGCGGGAGCCCCGGGTTCTCGAAATGGGTCGCCGGGGCCGAGCCCTCGTGCGCCACGACCTCGTCGCCGTGGCCGGGGTTCTGCTGCGTGCTCACGAGGACTTCGCTCCGATCCAGACGGACGCTCCGATGAGCAGTCCCATTCCCACGACCCACACCCACAGGCCCTCGCTGACAGGCCCGAGCGAGCCGAGGTTGATCCCGCCGGGGGAGGGCTCCCGCTGCGCGTCGATGTAGGCGATGATGTCGCGCTTCTCGTCAGAGGTGAGGTTCGCGTCGCTGAACACGGGCATCGACTGCGGGCCGGTCGCCATGGCCTCGTAGATGTGCGTGTTGCTGGTCTCCAGCAGCGGCGGCGCGTACTTGCCCTCGGACAGTGCTCCGCCGGCGCCGACGGCGTTGTGGCACATGGCGCAGTTGGTGCGGAACAGGGCCATGCCGTTGGCGGCGTCGCCCTTGCTCGGGTCCACCTGCTCCGCGACCGGGATGCCGGGGCCGGCGCCGAGCGAGGCGACGTAGGCGGCCAGCTGGGCGGTCTGCTCCGCGTCGAACTGCGGCGGCTTGGCCTGGGCCTGCGGGCCGGACATCGCCATCGGCATCCGGCCGGTGCCGACCTGGAAGTCGACCGAGGCGGCGCCGACGCCGATCAGGGACGGGGCGCTCCCCGTCCCCTCGGCGGAAGGGCCGTGGCACGTCGCGCAGTTGGCCTGGAAGAGCTTGTCGCCAGCCTCGATGTCGTTCGCGCTGGCCGAGTCGGCTGCGTCAGCCGACGTCGGCGCCAGCACGGCGTACAGCACGCCGGTGGCCAGCAGCGCCAGCAGGAGCAGCACGACCGGCGCGTGCCGGTGGTGCCTGCGGGCTGCAAGTGCTTTCACGGATGGTCCTCGTCTCGCACGGTGGGTCAGGGGTTCAAGCGGGCGGCGCGGTGCGCCACTGGTCACTGCAGCATGTAGATGACCGCGAAGAGCGCGATCCACACGACGTCGACGAAGTGCCAGTAGTAAGAGGTCACGATCGCGGTGGTCGCCTCGTGGTGGCCGAACCGCTTCGCGGAGAACGAGCGTCCGAGCAGGAAGAGGAAGGCGATGAGGCCGCCGACGACGTGCAGGCCGTGGAAGCCCGTCGCGAGGTAGAAGACGGAGCCGTACGGGCTGGAGGAGATCGTCAGGCCGTGCTCGACGAGCTCGGCGTATTCGAACACCTGGCCGGCCACGAAGATCGAGCCCATGACGAAGGTCAGCGTCATCCACTCGTTCATGCCCCAGCGGTTCACCTGGAGCAGGCTGCCGGTGCGCACGGGCTGGAACCGCTCGGCGGCCCACACGCCCATCTGGCAGGTCACCGACGACAGCACGAGGATGAGCGTGTTGCCGAGGGCGAACGGCAGCGACAGCAGCTCGGTCTGCACCGCCCACTCGCGCGGCACCGCCGCGCGGATGGTGAAGTACATCGCGAACAGGCCCGCGAAGAACATGAGCTCGCTGGCGAGCCACACGATCGTCCCGACAGAAACGGGGTTCGGGCGGTTGACGCTCAGATGGGCTGAGGTGCTGGGAGCAGCCGTTGCAGTCGACACGTCCGCCATTATGGCCTAGGACACGTCCGCATGGGTCGTTAGACCTAGGCGCGGCGCGCGTTAAATGTCACACCGTCAGTTTCCGGGCTTGTTCGGCGCGGATGCTTGTGGTCTGCGCGTCTGCGCTGCCGAACATGCCAAGATGCCCCTGCAGGCATGCCGAGACGAATGAGGAAGCACCATGAGCACGGGCGACACGCTGGACCCGCAGGCTGGCGAGGGGCAGGCGCGCGCGCCTCGCATCCTCCTCTACAGCGACGACGTCGACGCCCGCCAGGAGGTCCTCCTGGCCGTCGGGCGCCGCCTCACGCGTGGCGCCCCCGACATCGAGTGGGTCGAGGTCGCCTCGCCCGCCGCGGTGATCGCCGAGGCCGCCACCGGTCGCTACGACCTGCTGGTGCTCGACGGAGAGGCCGCCAAGACCGGTGGCATGGGCGTCTCGCGACAGCTCAAGGACGAGGTCTACAACTGCCCGCCGGTGCTGCTGCTGACCGGCCGCCCGCAGGACGCGTGGCTGGCGTCGTGGTCGAACGCCGACGCGGTGCTGAGCCGCCCGCTGGACCCGGAGGACGTCCAGCGCGCCGTGGCGAGCCTGGTCGCCACGCAGGCCCTCGCCGGATGAGCGTCGCCGCGACCTGGTCCGACCTCCTCACGTCCCTCGTCGCGGGCCAGGACCTCACCCGCGAGCAGACCGCCTGGGTGATGGGCGAGATCATGCGTGGGGACGCGTCGCCGGGACGGATCGCGGGGTTCCTCGTGGCGCTGCGCTCGAAGGGCGAGACCGTCGACGAGCTCACCGCGCTGGCCGACACGATGCTCGCGCACGCCCAGCTGATCGACGTGCCGGGACGCAGCGTCGACATCGTCGGCACCGGTGGCGACCGGGCGCACACCGTGAACGTGTCGACCATGGCAGCGCTCGTCATCGCGGGGGCTGGACTGCGCGTGGTGAAGCACGGGGCGCGCGCCGCGTCGTCGTCCTCGGGATCCGCGGACGTCCTCGAGGCCCTGGGCCTGCGGCTCGACCTGCCGGTGGAGCGCGTGCGCGAGCTCGCCACGGAGGTGGGCATCACGTTCTGCTTCGCGCAGGTGTTCCATCCGGCGATGAGGCACGCGGCGGTCGCCCGGCGCGAGCTGGGCATCGCCACCGCGTTCAACTTCCTCGGCCCGCTCACGAACCCCGCGCGGACGGCCGTGACGGCGATCGGGGTCCCGGACGCGCGGATGGCCGGGCTCGTCGCGGGAGTGCTGGCGAGCCGGGGGACCAGCGCCCTCGTCTTCCGCGGGCCGAACGGGCTCGACGAGCTGGTCCCCTCGGGCGTGTCCCACGTGTGGGAGGTGCGCGACGGGTCGGTCGTCGAGCACGACGTCGACGCGGTCGCCGACCTCGGCCTGGCCCCGGTGCGCACCGAGGACCTGCGCGGCGGCGACGCCGTGTTCAACGCGGGCGTCTTCCGCGAGGTGCTGGGCGGCGAGCGGGTACCCGCCCGGGAGACCGTGCTGCTGAACGCCGCTGCCGCACTGGCCGCGGACGGCACGCTGCCCGGCACGGCGGACGGGACGCTCGTCGAGCGGCTCGCGGCCGGCCTGGGCCTCGCCACCGCCGCCGTCGACTCCGGCGCGGCCGCGGACGTGCTGGAGCGGTGGCGCGCCGCCTCGGCCGGCTAGCGCACGAGCGAGACCCCTGAGGGGCCGCCGCCCGCCGGGCGCCGGTCCCTCAGGGCTGTGGTCGGCGCGTGTCAGTCCTCGATGCCGAGCGCGAAGGCCTGCTCCAGGTCGTGCTGGGAGTAGGTGCGGAACGCGATGAACGTCTGCGTCCGGATGACGCCCTCGACCTTGCTGACCTTGTCGGCGATGACGTCGGCGAGCTCCTCGTGCTCGCGCACGCGCACCAGGGCGATGAGGTCGACGCCGCCTGTCACGGAGTAGACCTCGCTCACGCCGGGGATGTCGACGATCGCGGCGGCGACCTCCGGGATCCGCGCGGCCTCGGTGTCGATGTGGACGATCGCAGTCAGCATGGCGTCATCATGCCGCGTCGGTGGCGCCCACGCCCATCCCGCCACCCGGGCGGGCCTCCGTGTCGCCCCCGGGCCCGGGTCGCTCGGCCGGCCCGCGCTGGGAGGCGAGGGACGCGAGGAGGCTGGCGATGGCGGCTGGGTCGTCCACGAAGGCCTGGGCGCCGCGCACGGGGGAGGCCCAGCCGCCGCTGCGGGCCGTGGTGGCGTCGCCCGCCGTGGCAGAGACGTCCGGGGCGATGCTGACGAGACGCACGCCGGGCGACTCGAGCCATGCCAGCACCAGGTCCGCCTCCTCGGGGTGGGTCGCAGGCGCCGGGGCCACGGGCGGCTGCACCTGCTCGCCCGTCAGCCGCAGCGCGCGGATCGCGGGCCACGGGTCGGCGCCACGGCTCGTGGTCGTGGCGCCGGCCAGCCGCCCGTGGCGCACCAGCACGATCTCCCACCCGCCGACGTCGCGCGGCCGCGCGGCGACCAGCTCGGGACACCGGGCGAGCGGGCCCAGTCGTTGCGCCCTGCTCGCGCCGCGCAGGAAGCCCGCGAGCCGGTCGCGTGCGACGGCAGCCTCCTCGAAGCGCTCCTGGTGCACCAGGTCGGCGATCCGCGTCGCATGGGCCAGCACCACGGGGGCGGGGTCTCCCCGCATCGCGCTGCCGACCTGGGCGACCACGCCCGCGTAGTCCGCGATGCTCTGCCCGCCGACGCACGGGGCTCCGCACCTGCCCATCCCCGCGAGGGCGCAGGAGCTGGCGCCGGGCGCCGGGGCCACCGGCAGGCGGCGCGCGCACTGGCGGATCGGGAACGACTCGTGGAGGGCGTCGATGGCGGTCTGCGCCGCGGCGCGGGAGGCGAACGGGCCGATGTGGCTCGCCGGAGGGCCGTCGGGCGGATCGGGGCGGACCTCCCGCACGATCACGAGCCGGGGGTACGGCTCCGCGCTCAGCCGAACCCACGGCATGCGCTCGGGGGAGCGGGACCGCCGGTTGTAGCGCGGGGAGTGCTCCGCGATGAGCCGGAGCTCGCGCACCCGCGCCTCGAGCGGGGTCGCGCACACCACCGGCGTGACGGCGTGGGCGATCCTCACCATCTCGGCCATGCGGCGGCGCTTCTCGGATGCGGTGAAGTAGGAGCGCACGCGGGCGCGCAGCGAGGTCGTGGAGGTGCCGACGTACAGCACCTCGTCCCCCGGCCCCCGGAACATGTACACCCCGGGCGCGTCGGGCAGGCCGTCGGCCAGATGGCGTTTGCGGCGGACCTCGGCGGGCACGGGGTCGGTGGCGGTCGCCAGGTCCTCGAGGTGCGTCACCCCGAGCGGCGCCAGGCGGCCGAGCAGCGCGTGCAGCACGTCGACCGTGGCCCGGGCGTCCGACAGCGCGCGGTGGTCCGGTGCGACCGTCGCGTGGAACAGCGCCGCGAGCGTGCCGAGCTTGTGGTTGGGGGCCTCGTCGCGCGTGACCACGGCGCGTGCGAGCCGCACGGTGTCGACCACCTGGGGCGACGGCCAGGGGTGGTGGGTCTGCGCGGCCGCGGCCTTGAGGAAGCCGATGTCGAACGGCGCGTTGTGGGCGACGAGCACGGCTCCCCGCGCGAACTCGAGGAAGCTGGGCAGCACCTCCTCGATCCGCGGCGCCTGGACCACCATCGCGGTGGTGATGCCGGTGAGCACCGAGATGAAGGCGGGGATCGGGCCGCCGGGGTTCACCAGGGTCTGGAACTCCCCGAGCACCTCCCCGCCACGGACCTTCACCGCGCCGATCTCCGTGATGGCCGACGACTGCGGGGCGCCGCCCGTGGTCTCGAGGTCCACCACGACGAAGGTGACCTCCGACAGCGGGGTGCCGAGCTCGTCGAGGGCGAGCTGGACCGGCTGGCCCGGCCGGGGGAGCGCGAGGTCGACACGCGTCGGGTCGACGGGCGGGCTGGGCGGCATGCTGCGCACGGTATCCGCCAGCGCTGACAGCGCTGACAGCGCTGACAGCACTGCCAGCCCTGCAGCCCGGGTCGCGCGGGGCGGGCGCGGCTGGTCGCGCGCGGCCCGCCCGCCGCCCGCCGACGCCGTGGCGCCCGGGTGGAGCGGCGCGGCCTAGGGTGGGCGGCATGAGCGACGACACGGCCGGCGGCGACGAGGCCGGCCTGCCGGAGCCGGTGCGGTCCGCGCTGGTCCGCACCGCGGCCGAGGTGCTCGGCCAGATGGAGCCGAAGGACGTCCCGGTGGCGCTGCGGCAGGTCCAGCGGTTCGCGCCGCGGCGGCGGTCGAGCGCCGGCGCGCAGCCGCTGTGGCAGGCGCTGCAGCACGACGACGGCTTCCGCGGCCGGGTGGCCCGGGTGTGGAGCCATGCCCGCCCTGAGCTCGCGGACGCGGTGGCGGCGGGCCTCACCACCGTCCCGGACCCCGACACGCGGCTGCTCGAGGCGGACGAGGGCCACGTGCCTGCGCCTGCCGCCGACGGCGTCGAGCTCGCCGTCGGGGCATGGCTGCTGCGCCCGGCCGGATGGCAGCAGATGGCGCGCGCCGTGGTCGCGGACGAGGCGCCCGACGCCGAGGACCATGCCCGCGCCGGCGGCCGCGCGGTCGAGATGATGGAGCGCCGGGCCGAGCGCGCCGAGCTGGAGGCCGCCCGGGCCACCGCGCAGCTCGGCGCCGCCAGGCTCGAGGCGTCCTCGGCCCAGGAGGAGGCCGCCGCGTTGCGCCGCGAGCAGCGCAAGCTGCGGTCCGACGCCGATCGCGCCCGCAGCGAGGCGCGAGCGGCGAGGGCCGAGGCGCAGGCTCTTCGGGCCGAGGCGCAGGCCCTGCTCGACCAGGCGGCCGCCGACAGCGCCGCCGCCGCGGCGGACCGGCGCATCGCCGAGGCGGAGCGTGCCGCCGGCAGGGGGGAGGCGCGGCTCGCCCAGGACATCGCCACCGCGCGAGCCCGGCTCCTGCTGGACACGGTGGTCGACGCCGGCGCCGCCCTGCGGCACGAGCTCGGGCTGCCGCCGGTGGCGGTGCGCCCCGCCGACACGGTGGCGACCCAGCCGGGCGCCGCCGCCAACCGCCCCACGTCGCGCGGGCGCCAGGTGCAGGATCCGGCGCTGCTGGACGACCTGCTGGCCCTGCCCCACGCGCACCTCGTGGTGGACGGGTACAACGTCTCCAAGACGGCGTACCCGCAGCTGTCGCTCACCGACCAGCGCCGCCGGCTTCTGGACGCGCTGTCGAACGTGGCGGCCCGCACCGGCGCCGAGGTCACGTGCTGCTTCGACGGCCAGCCCGGGCACGCGGGCGCCGCGGCAGGGCCTCGGAACGTGCGGGCGCTGTTCTCGGTGGGGGAGATCGCCGACGACCTGATCCGCCGGATCGTGCGCGCCGAGCCGCCGGGGCGCGTGGTCGTGGTGGTGACGAGCGACCAGGAGATCGCCTCAGACGTCCAGGCGTCGGGGGCGTGGGCCGTGCCCTCCCAGACCTTGCTGGCCCGGCTCGCGCGGCTCTGAGCCGCACGCCGCTGGGCCAGCGCGCGGTCGTCCCGCCAGGCACGACGAGGGCCCCGCGTCGGTCGACGCGGGGCCCTCGTCGTGGATCACCGGCGGGCCGGCCCGACGGTCACTGGCCGCCGACCACCGCCCCGTCGTACAGCGCGTCGATGTCGCCGGCGAAGTCCTTGACGACCTGCGCGCGCCGCACGCTCAGCTTGGGCGTGAGGTAGCCGTTGGCGATCGTCAGGTCGGTCGACAGGATCCGGTACTTGCGGATGGACTCCGCGCGCGACACCGCGCGGTTGGCCCGCGCGACGCCCTTCTCGATCGAGGCCAGGACCTCCGGGTCGGTGGCCGCCTCCGCCACCGTGATCTCGGTGCGCCCGTGGGCGAGCAGCCAGCCGGGGAGGCCCTCGGGGTCGATGGTCACCAGGGCGCCGATGAACGGGCGCGCGTCGCCCACCACGACCACCTGGCTGATCAGCGGGTGGCTGCGGAGCCGGTCCTCGAGGACCGCCGGCGCGACGTTCTTGCCGGCCGCGGTGACGATGATCTCCTTCTTGCGCCCGGTGATCCGCAGGAACCCGTCCTCGTCGAGCGAGCCCAGGTCCCCGGTGCGGAACCAGCCGTCGTTGAACGCCTCGGCCGTCGCGGCCTCGTTGCGGTGGTAGCCGGGGAAGACCTGCGGCCCCTTGACCTCGATCTCGCCGTCAGGTGCTATCCGCACCGCCGACCCGGGCAGCGGGATGCCGACGGTGCCGATCTTGGTGGCGCCGGGCCGGTTGACCGTGGACGGCGCGGTCGTCTCGGTCAGCCCGTAGCCCTCGAGCACCTTGAGGCCGATCCCCCGGTAGAAGTGGCCCAGCCGCTCGCCGAGCGCCGCCCCCCCGGAGATGGCCCACTCGACCTGGCCGCCCAGCGCGGTCCGCAGCTTCGAGTAGACCAGCCTGTCGGCGATCGCGCGCTGCACCTTGAGGCCGAGGCCCGGGCCGCTCGGCGTGTCGAGCGCACGGGAGTACGCGATCGAGGTGGCGGCCGCCCACTGGAAGATCTTGAGCTTGCCGCCCGCGGCGGCCTTCTGCTCGGTCGAGTTGTAGACCTTCTCGAACACGCGCGGCACGGACAGGATGAACGTGGGCCGGAACGACGCGAGGTCGGGAAGGAGGTTCTTGGTGTCCGGGGTGTGGGCGAGCACGCAGCCGGCGGGGACGCACAGCACCTCGACGAAGCGGGCGAAGACGTGCGCCAGCGGCATGAAGAGCAGCGTGCGGGCGCCGGGCGTCCGCACGACCTCGCCGAGACCCTCGACCGAGTTCCTGGTGAGGACCACGAAGTTGCCGTGGGTGAGCTGGGCGCCCTTCGGCCGCCCGGTGGTCCCCGAGGTGTAGATGATCGTGGCGATGTCGTCCAGCCGGGCCAGGCCTCGGCGGCGCGCGATCTCGGCGTCGTCGACGCCCACGCCCGCGGCGCGGAGGGCCTCCACGGCGCCGTCGTCGATGACCTCGACCGCGCGCAGGTTCGGCAGGTCCGCGCGGACCTCCTCGACGGTGGCCGCGTGGTGGGCGGACTCGACGACGAGCAACGAGACGTCGGCGTCGGTGGCGATCCACATCACCTGCTCCGCGGACGACGTCTCGTACACCGGCACGACGACCGCGCCGGCGGCCCACAACGCCCAGTCCAGCAGCGTCCACTCGTAGCGCGTGCGGGACATGATGCCCACGCGGTCGCCGGGCTGCACCCCGCGGGCGACCAGGCCCTTGGCCACGGAGACGACATCGGCGTCGAACTCCCGGGCCGTGACGGGAATCCACGGGCCAGGCCCGTCGGCGTCGTCCTTGCGCTCGATCATCACGCCGTCACCGGCGGAGGCGACACGCGCCGCGAGCAGGTTGTTGATGTTGTCCTCGGGGTTGACCTCGACGAGGGCAGGGGAGTGGAACTCGTCCATGCTGACTCCAGTGGCAGGTGGGCGCGATGCTACGGATCGCACCCTACCGGGACCTTGGTACCGCCCGGTTACATCTTCCACCCGCTAGCCTTCGGCCGCCTGTTCGCGGCGGGCCGCCGTGGCCCTGCTGCGCGCCCGGCGGCGCGCGCACGCTAGCGTGAAGGCACATCCAGGGCGGGGTCCAGCCCCTCCCATTCACAGCCGCATCACCTGGGGTACCCCAGAGCAGGGACGGACATGCACGCCATTGGTGTGGACATCGGTGGAACGAAGATCGCCGCAGGGGTGGTGGACGAGGACGGCACGATCCTGGCCAAGACGCGCCGGGTGACCGAGCCTGACGACGCGGGGTCGATCGACCAGGCGATCGCCGAGATCTACCGCGAGTTCTCCGAGTCGTACGAGGTCGGGTCCATCGGCCTGGCCGCCGCGGGCTTCGTCTCCTCAGACCGTTCGGGCGTGCTGTTCGCGCCGAACCTCGCCTGGCGCAACTACCCCCTCGACGAGCGGGTGCGCGCCCTCATCGGGGACGACGTGCGCATCGTCGTCGAGAACGACGCGAACGCGGCCGGCTGGGCCGAGTTCCGGTTCGGCGTCGGCCGCGACGTCGAGGACATGCTGATGCTCACCGTCGGCACTGGGCTGGGCGGCGCCCTCGTCACCGGCGGGCGCCTGGTCCGTGGCGCGTGGGGCGTGGCCGCCGAGGTCGGGCACATGCGGGTGGTGCCCGGCGGGCACTACTGCGGCTGCGGGCACGAGGGCTGCTGGGAGCAGTACGCCTCCGGGAGCGCCCTCGTGCGCGACGCCCAGGCTGCGCTCGTCACCCAGCCGGAGCGGGCTGTGCGCCTGCTCGAGCTGGTCGGGGGCACGGCCTCCGACCTCACCGGCCCGGACGTCACCGCCGCCGCGCAGGAGGGCGACGAGCTCGCCGTCGAGCTGCTGGCCGACCTCGGCCGGTGGATCGGGGAGGGCGCGGCGTCGGTCGCCGCTCTCATCGACCCGGGCCTGATCGTCATCGGGGGCGGCGTGGGCGCCGCGGGCGACCTGCTGCTCAGCCCCGTCCGGCACGCGTTCTCCGAGCAGCTCTCCGGCCGCGGCTACCGGCCCGAGGCGCGCATCGAGCTCGCGGCCATGGGCAACGACGCCGGCATCGTCGGCGCCGCGGACCTCTCCCGCCTCTGACCCACCGGCGCCGGCGCCGTCAGACGACGGCGCCGGTGTCGTCGTCCGCGTCATCGGCCCGGCGGTGCGGCATCCGCCAGACGAGCGCGACCACGCCGAGCAGGAACACGGCCGCGGCCGCTTGGATGAGCGCCTGCGGGGCGTGCGGCCAGGCCAGCACCACCACCAGCACGAAGACCGGCATCCCGGCCGCGGCGAACCACGCCATGGTGAGCAGGGGGTCCCCGCCGAGGATCGGGCCGGGGTCCGGCGGGACGAAGTGCTCGTCGCCGTCGACGGCGGCCTCGGCCGCGTCGATCTGGCTCGTCCCGTCCCAGTCGCGACCGGAGCCGGCGAGCTCCTCGGGCGCCTCGGGGGCGGCCGGGCGGACCACCCGCGGGTCGGAGACCCAGGGCGCGACGGGGTACGTTACGGCGGGGCTCGCGTCGTCCACCTCGTCGATGTCCGCCAGGTCGGCCACGATCGCGGCCCAGCGTTCCGCGTCCGTCGGGACGCCGGCATCGCCCGCAGGGGTGTCGGGGCCGCGCTCTTCCGCGGTGTCGTCAGGTTCGTCGGGGCCAGGTCCCATGTGAGCACTCTAGAGTCGGACACGAGGGCGACGGGGCGCAGGCCGTCCGCGGGAGCCAATCATCGAGAGGTGGCAGGTTGTTCTACTGGTTGATGAAGCGGGTGCTCGTGGGCCCGCTGCTGCACCTCGTGTTCCGACCGTGGGTCCGCGGCGCCGAGAACATGCCCGCCGAGGGAGGCGCGATCCTCGCCGGCAACCACCTGGCCGTCATCGACTCGTTCGTGCTGCCCCTGGTGCTCGATCGCAAGATCGTGTTCATCGGCAAGTCCGAGTACTTCACCGGCTCGGGCATCAAGGGCAGGCTGACCGCCGGCTTCATGCGCGGCGTGGGGACGATCCCCGTGGACCGCGGGGGCGGCAAGGCCAGCGAGGCCGCGCTCAACACCGGCCTGCAGGTGCTCCGTGACGGCGACCTCTTCGGGATCTACCCCGAGGGCACGCGCAGCCCCGACGGGCGCCTCTACCGCGGCAAGACCGGCGTCGCGCGGCTCGCGCTGGAGTCCGGGGCCCCGGTGATCCCCGTGATCATGGTCGGCACCGACAAGGCGCAGCCGCTGGGCCGGCGCCTGCCCCGTCCGCAGCGCATCGGCGTGGTGATCGGCAAGCCGCTCGACTTCAGCCGCTACGCCGGCATGGAGGACGACCGCTTCATCCTGCGGGCCGTCACCGACGAGATCATGTACGCGATCATGAGCCTGTCCGGGCAGGAGTACGTCGACGTGTACGCCGCCACCCAGAAGGCGCGCATCGCCACCGGGCACCCCGCGGCGGCGGCCGACCCGGCCGAGCACCTGCCCACGGCCCCCGGCGGACGGCCCGCGCCCGACGTCCAGGTTCCGGGACCGCCCGAGGACGACTCCCACACGTCAGTAGGATGACCTGGTCACCGTCACAGGCGGTGGTGGTCCCACGGACCAAGGGCCCGATAGCGGCCCGCGGCAAGGCCCGAACATCAGGGGGCCAGCTGTGTTGAACAACGAGAGGTGTGTCTCATGTCGGTTCGTCGCGTCGCGCTCCTGACCGCAGGCGGCTTCGCCCCGTGCCTGTCCTCCGCCGTCGGTGGCCTCATCGAGCGCTACACCGAGATCGCGCCGGAGATCGAGATCATCGCCTACCAGTACGGCTACCACGGCCTGCTGACGGGGAACTCGATCGTCGTGGACGACGAGACCCGCTCGCGCGCGGGCCTGCTGCACGGCTTCGGCGGGTCGCCCATCGGGAACTCGCGGGTCAAGCTCACCAACGCCGCCGACTGCGTCAAGCGGGGCCTCGTGCAGGAGGGCCAGGACCCGCTCCAGGTCGCCGCCGAGCAGCTCCAGAAGGACGGCGTGGACGTGCTGCACACCATCGGTGGCGACGACACGAACACGACGGCCGCCGACCTGGCCGCGTACCTCGAGGAGCACGGCTACCACCTGACCGTCGTCGGGCTGCCCAAGACCATCGACAACGACGTGATCCCGATCCGGCAGTCGCTGGGCGCGTGGACCGCCGCCGAGGAGACCGCCAAGTTCGCGGAGAACATCATCGGCGAGCACCGCTCGGGCCCGCGCATGCTGATCGTGCACGAGGTCATGGGCCGGCACTGCGGGTGGCTCACCGCCGCCGCCGCCGCCGACTACCGCAAGCGGCTCGACGGCCGCGAGTGGGTCCCCGGCATCGGCGAGACGCGCGAGCGCTGGGACATCCACGCGGTGTTCGTGCCCGAGCTCGCGCTCGACATCGACGCCGAGGCCGCCCGCCTGCGCGGCATCATGGACGAGATCGGCAACGTCAACATCTTCCTGTCCGAGGGCGCCGGCATGCACGAGATCGTCGAGCAGCTCGAGGCGTCCGGCGCCGAGGTGCCGCGCGACCCGTTCGGCCACGTGAAGCTCGACACGATCAACCCGGGCGCCTGGTTCGCGAAGCAGTTCGCCGAGAAGCTCGGCGCCGAGAAGACCATGGTGCAGAAGTCCGGCTACTACTCGCGCGCCGCGGCCGCGAACCCGGAGGACCTGCGCCTCATCAAGTCGATGACCGACCTGGCCGTCGAGTGCTCGCTCAAGGGCGAGGCCGGCGTCATCGGCCACGACGAGGAGGACGGCGACCGGCTCAAGGCCATCGCGTTCCCGCGCATCGCCGGCGGCAAGGCGTTCGACGTCCAGCAGCCGTGGTTCAAGGCGATGCTCGCGGACATCGGCCAGGAGCTCGTCCCGGCAGACCACTCATGACGTTCGAGGCGGATCCGGCGATCCTTCACGGCCTCGACAACTGGCGCACGCTCAACCCGGCGCAGCAGCCGAGCTGGCCCGACCCGGCCGAGCTCGAGCGCGTCACCCGACGGCTCGCCGGGCTGCCGCCGCTGGTCTTCGCCGGCGAGGCGGACGCGTTGCGCGCCCGCCTCGCGGCGGCCGGCCGGGGTGAGGCGTTCCTGCTCCAGGGCGGCGACTGCGCGGAGACCTTCGCGACCGCCACGGCGGACAACATCCGCAACAAGATCAAGACGATCCTGCAGATGGCTGTCGTGCTGACGTACGGCGCGAGCCTGCCCGTCATCAAGATGGGCCGCATGGCCGGGCAGTACGCCAAGCCCCGCAGCTCGGACACCGAGACGCGCGGCGACGTGACGCTGCCCGCGTTCCGCGGCGACATCATCAACGGCTTCGAGTTCACCGCCGAGGCCCGGCAGCCCGACCCGGAGCGGCTCCTCGAGGCGTACCACACGTCCGCCTCGACGCTGAACCTCATCCGCGCGTTCACCACCGGCGGCTTCGCGTCGCTGCTGCGGGCGCACGAGTGGAACCGCGGGTTCATGGCCAACCCGGCGTACTCGCGCTACGACGAGATCGCCTCGGAGATCGACCGTGCGATCCGCTTCATGGCGGCGTGCGGAGCCGACTTCGACGCGCTGCGCACGGTGGAGTTCTTCTCGAGCCACGAGGGCCTCCTGCTCGACTACGAGCGGCCGCTGACGCGCATCGACTCGCGCAACGGCCTCGCGTACGACTGCTCGGCCCACTTCCTGTGGATCGGGGAGCGGACCCGCCAGCTCGGCGGCGCGCACGTGGACTACTTCGCGCGCGTGCAGAACCCGCTGGGCGTCAAGCTGGGCCCGACGACCACCGGGGACGACGCGCTCGCGCTGATCGACAAGCTCAACCCGAACGCCGAGCCCGGACGCATCACGTTCATCACCCGCATGGGGGCCGGCAAGATCCGCGAGAAGCTCCCCGCGATCGTGGAGAAGGTGGCGGCGGACGGTCGGCCCGTGACGTGGGTCTGCGACCCGATGCACGGCAACGGCATCACCTCGGCCAGCGGCTACAAGACCCGCCGCTTCTCCGACGTGATGGACGAGGTCGCCGGGTTCTTCGAGGTGCACCGCGCGCTCGGCACCGTTCCCGGCGGGCTGCACATCGAGCTGACCGGCGACGACGTCACCGAGGTGCTGGGCGGCTCGGAGGAGATCGACGACGCGGGGCTCGCCAAGCGGTACGAGACGCTGGTCGACCCGCGCCTGAACCACCAGCAGTCGCTCGAGATGGCGTTCCAGGTCGTGGAGCTGCTCCGCAAGTCCTGAGATCACGCATGACAGTGGCCGGCGACCCTGGGGTCGTCGGCCACTGCTGTGCCCAGACGCTCGCTGCCCCGAGAGGGCTCGTGCGACGCGCTACGGGCCTCAGACGATCTTGAGGGTGACGGTGGTGCCCTTCTTGACCATCTCGCCGGCGCCGACGCTCTGGCTCAAGACCCTCCCGGTGGGCGCCGAGAAGACGTCCTCGCGCTTGAGCGTCAGGCCCAGGTCGTTGAGCGCCTTCTCGGCGTCGGCGAACGACTTCCCGAAGAGGTTGGGCACCTCGACGAGCTCCGGGCCCTCGGAGACGGTGAGGGTCACGGTGTCCCCGCGGTGTCCTGCCGCCCCGCCCTCGGGGCTCTGCGAGATGACGCGGCCCTTGGCGACGGTGTCGGAGAACGCGGTCTGGGTGGCGACGGACAGGCCGGCCGTCTCGAGCTCGGCGGTCGCGGCGTCGAGGGCGAGCCCGACGACGGAGAAGACGCTCACTGGCGCCGGGCCGTCCGAGATCGTCAGCCGCACCGCCGATCCGCGCTTGACCTCGGTGGAGGGCTCGGCGGACGCCTCGAGCACCATCCCGGCGGGCGCGTCGTCGGAGTAGTGGTCGCCCTCGGCGTACTCGGCGACGAGGTCGGCCGCGTCCAGGGCCGCCGCGGCCTCCGCCTGCATGGCGCCGACGAGCCCTTCAGGGACGACCACGAGGTCGGGGCCGAGCGAGACGGTGAAGGCCACCGTGCCGTCCTTGCGCACCTTCTCGCCCGGGCCGGGGTCACTCTCGAAGACGGTCCCCGCAGGGGCGTCGTCGGAGAAGTCCTCGGTCGGGTCCGCGCCGAGGCCCGCCTCGTCGAGGATGGCGGCGGCCTCCTCGGACGTCGTGCCGAGCAGGGAGGGCACCGTCGTGTACGCGCCGGGGCCCATGGTGAGGAACCACCAAGCGCCCACGGTGGCGAGCAGCACCGCGGCGGCGGCCGGGATGCCCCAGCGCAGCCACCGGGGGCGCGCCGAGGGCTGCGACGCAGTGGCCTGGTGGACGCCCGCCCCGATGGGGAGCGCCACGGTGCCTCCGGCGGGGACGGGCTCGATCCGGGCGGTCATCGACCCGTCGGCGCCGATGGCGTGCTCGGAGGTGTCCTCCTCGGCGTCGTCCTGGGCGGGAGGCGGCGGCACGGGGGAGACGTCGGCGCGGCGGGCCAAGGTGGCGGGGTCCAGGCTCTCCCGGGTGCGGCGGGTCAACGCGAGCGCGGCCGCCGCGTGCACGGGCCGGTCCTCGGGGTCGCGCGCCGCCAGGGCGGTGACCAGCTCGTCGACCTCGGCCGGGAGCCAGGCGACCTGCTCCGAGGGGGCCGGGACATCCGCGTTGACGTGCTGGAACGCCACCTGGATCGGGGTCTCGCCGGTGAACGGCTGGCGTCCGGTGAGCATCTCGTACAGCAGGATCCCGCACGCGTACACGTCGGTGCGGGTGTCGCTCACGCCTCGCGAGATGAGCTCGGGCGCGAGGTAGGCGACGGTGCCGAGCACTGTCCCCGTCGTCGCCGAGGTCACCTCGGTCACCGCCCGCGCCAGGCCGAAGTCGGCGACCTTGACGCGGTCGTCGGAGGCGATGAGCACGTTCTCCGGCTTGATGTCGCGGTGCACCAGGTCGCCCCGGTGGGCGGCGGCCAGCGCGTCGAGCACCTGCTCGAGCATGCGCAGCGACTCGCCGACGGTGAGCGACCCCCGCTCCTCGAGGTGGCGGCGGAGGGTCGAGCCGTCGACGTGCTCCATGGTCAGGTAGCTCATGTCGCCGTCGACGCCCTGGTCGAGGACCGCGACGAGGCCGGGATGGGTCAGCCGGGCCGCGGCGCGGGCCTCGCGGCGGAACCGGGCGATGAAGGCCGCGCCGCTGGCGCCCTCGGCCAGGTGGGCGTGCATGACCTTGAGCGCGACGTCGCGGTCGAGGCGCCGGTCGATCGCGAGGTAGACCGTGGCCATGCCCCCGCGCGCGATGCGGGAGACGACCTCGTACCGCCCGTCGACCAGGCGGCCCACCAGCGGATCTGTGACGGTTGCTCCCACGGCGGCAGTCTACGGTCGCGAGAGGGCTGGGTCCGTCAGGCGCGACGTCAGCGGAACCGCTGCATGTGGGTCTGGATGTTCGCGACGTACCGGCGGGTGTCCGCGAACATGCCGTTGCGCTTGACCGAGCTCGCGCCCTGGTAGTACCCGGCGATCGCCGTGGGCAGGTCGTCCGCGTTCTTGACGAGCGAGCGGAGGATCGCGACGCCCGCCACGACGTTGTCGTTCGGGTCGAGGAGGTTGATCGGGCGCCCCACGAGCTGCGCCGCCCACTCGCCGGAGCTCGGGATGACCTGCATCGTCCCGATGGCGTTCGCGGGGGAGACCGCCGTGTGGTTGAAGCCGGACTCCTGGAAAGCCACGGCGAGGGCGAGGGCCGGGTCCACGCCCATCTCCCGGGCGGTCGCGGCGACCTTCGCTTGCATGTCGGCCTTCGAGGGGACCCCGGTGGCCAGCAGAGTCGCCTTGTTGGCGTTCGCCGCGGCGACCACGGTGTCGGCGTAGGTGCGGCCGGCGAAGGTGTTGCCGACGAGCTGTGTGGTGGGGGCCGCTGCA